>Ga0075423_10001445_pt1 | contig 20943 bp, 17 predicted proteins | sample SoiMethybrSBSTD2_FD_80114 | JGI IMG/M metagenome (GOLD analysis project Ga0075423, IMG submission 80114) | Bulk soil microbial communities from a Populus tree surrounding site in Tennessee, USA - Soil MetaG P. TD hybrid SBSTD2 | ecosystem: Environmental > Terrestrial > Soil > Tree plantation...
CCGATCGGGCTCGCCTTGCTGCCGACGGAGGCGTCCGGGATCGGGACGGAGTTCGAGGTCGACATCCGCGGGCGGGCGGCAAAAGCGCGGGTCGTCGAGACGCCGTTCTATAAGAGACAGAAGGAGGTCCGGTGAACCCGGAAGACCTGCACTACGCGCAGAGCCACGAGTGGGTCCGGATCGACGGCGACGTCGGCACGATCGGAATCACCGACTACGCCCAGAAGGAGCTCGGGGAGATCGTCTACCTCGAGCTTCCCGAGGTCGGGCACGTCTTCAACGCCGACGACGAGTTCGGGACGGTCGAGTCGGTGAAGGCGGTCTCCGAGCTCTTCACGCCGGTCTCGGGCGAAGTCGTCGAAATCAACAAGGGCGCGATCGCGGAGCCGGGCATCGTTAACGACGACCCGTTTGGCGACGGATGGCTGATCAAGCTGAAGCTGTCGACCGACCAGGAGGTCGAGAAGCTGCTCTCGGCGAAGGACTACGAGGAGTACGTCAAGCAGGAGGAGAAGGAGCGTTGAAGTTCCTTCCGGTCTCCGACGCCGATCGCTCGGAGATGCTTGGCGCGATCGGCGTGTCGTCGATCGACGACCTTTTCGCCTCGATCCCTGCCGAAGTCCGGAAGTCTCCCGACCTTCCTCCGCCGCTGTCGGAGATCGAAGTCCGGCGGCTGATGGGATCCCTCGCGGGGCAGAACGCGAACGCGCGTGAGACGGCGTTCTTCCTCGGCGCCGGCATCTACCACCACTGGGTCTCGGCGATCGCCGATCAGATGCTTTACCGGGCGGAGTGGCTGACGTCCTACACGCCCTACCAGCCCGAGGTGTCGCAGGGCACGCTGCAGTCCATCTTCGAGTTCCAGACGCACATGTGCCTTCTGACGGGCCTCGACGTTTCGAACGCGTCGCTCTACGAGGGCGCGTCGGCCCTCGTCGAGGCGCTCCTCATGGCGTCCCGGTTGACGCGGGGTCGGAGAAAGGCCGTGCTCTCCGCCGCGATCCATCCCGAGTATCGCGAGACCGTCCGCACCTACTTCGCCCGGCTCGGCCTGACGGCGGTGGACGTCCCGATCGGACCCGACGGCGCGACCGACACCGGGGCACTCGAGGCGGCGGTGGACGACGATACGTTCGCGGTCGCCGTCGCCTCGCCGAACTTCTACGGCGTCGTCGAGGACTGGGAGGTCGGCTCGCGTGTCGCGCACGGCAAGGGCGCGCTCTCGGTCGCGGTAGTCGCCGAGGCCGTTTCGATGGCCCTGCTGGCGCCCCCCGGCGAGCGCGGCGCGGACATCGCGTGCGGGGAGGCCCAGTCGCTCGGGGTGCCGATGCATTTCGGCGGACCGGTTCTCGGGTTCCTGACGTGCCGCTCGGACCACCAGCGACAGCTCCCCGGCCGGCTCGTCGGCGAAACGCGAGACGCGGAAGGGAGGCGCGCGTTCTGCCTGACCCTGTCGACGCGGGAACAGCACATCCGGCGCGAGCGCGCGACGTCGAACATCTGCACGAACCAGGGGTTGATGGCGCTCGCCGCGAACGTCCACTGCTCTCTGCTCGGCAAGCGCGGCTTGAGGGAAGTCGCCCTCCAGTCGCACGCCAAGGCGGAGTACTTGAAGGGTGAGATCGCGAAGGTCGCCGGGTACGGGGTGCCCTTCACCGGGTCGACCTTCAACGAGTTCGCGGTCGAGGCCCCGGAGCCCGCCGCGCCGCTCCTCGCGCGCCTCGCGCGTCGGGGAATTCTCGCCGGGGTGCCGCTGTCGCGATGGGAACCCGGTTCGCCGAATCGATTCCTGGTCGCCGCCACCGAGATGAATACGCGGGAGGAAATGGATCGCCTCGTCTCCTCTCTGAGAGAGACCTCTTGAGCGTCGAAGTCGACGAAGAGGCGGGAACCGCCTTCTCCGATCGACGGCATCCCGAGCCCCGCCACGAGCCGCTCGTCTTCGAACGCTCGGGCCAAGGCAAGGTCGGTTACTCGCTCCCGCCGCTCGACGTCCCCGACATCGTCGCGATCCCGCGGCACCTGACCCGCGCGGAGATCGCGGGCGAGACCGAGGTGACCGAGGTCGAGGTCGCCCGTCACTTCACGCGGCTCTCGAAGCTGAACGTTTCGATCGACGAGACGCTCTATCCGCTCGGATCCTGCACCATGAAGCACAACCCGCGCGTGAACGAAGAGGTCGCGCGCCTTCCCGGTTTCGCCGCCGCCCATCCGTTGGCTCCCGAGGAGGTTTCCCAGGGTGCGCTGGAGCTCGGATGGCGGCTGGAGAAGATCCTGGCGGAGCTGACCGGGCTCGCCCGGGTGACGCTCCAGCCGGCCGCCGGCGCTCAGGGAGAGCTCGCGGGCATCCTGATGGTCCGCGCCGCGCTCGAGAAGAAGGGTCGCCCGCGGTCGACCGTGCTGATCCCCGACTCCGCGCACGGGACGAATCCCGCCTCCGCCCACTTCGCCGGCTACCAGGTGCGGGAGCTCAAGTCGAATGCGCGGGGGACGCTCGACCTGCACGTCCTCGAGGAGGCGATGACCGACGACGTCGCCGCGCTCATGCTGACCGTCCCGAACACACTCGGGATTTTCGAGAACCAGATCCTGGAGATCGCCCGCATCGTGCACGCGAAGGGGGGTTACCTCTACTGTGACGGCGCCAACTTCAACTCGTTCGTGGGCGTCGCGAAACCCGGCGCGATGGGCATCGATGTGATGCACATGAACTTGCACAAGACCTTTTCGACTCCGCACGGGGGCGGGGGGCCGGGCGCGGGACCGGTCGCGGTGACCGAAGAGCTCGTCCCGTTCCTCCCGAGGCCGACGATCGAGCGCCGCCAGGACGGGTCCTTCTTTCTCGACGGCGACCGGCCCGAGTCGATCGGACGTCTGCGGACGTTCCTCGGCAACTTCGGAATGTTCGTGCGGGCGCTCGCGTACATTTCGCAGTACGGGAACCGGATCGGCGAAGTGGCGCGCGGGGCCGTGCTGAACGCAAACTACATCCGCGCCGGTCTCGCGGACGTGTATCACCTGAAGTACGACGCGCCGACCATGCACGAGGTGGTCTTCTCCGACAAGAAACAGAGCGAGCGGGGAGTCCACGCGATGGACATCGCGAAGCGCCTGATGGATTTCGGATTCCATCCGCCGACGATCTCTTTCCCGTTGATCGTGTACGGCGCGCTGATGATCGAGCCGACCGAGACCGAGGCGAAGCCCGGGCTCGATGCGTTCGTCGCGGCGATGCGCGAAATCGCGCGGGAGTCCGAGGAAGATCCGGAGATCGTCCTCAAGGCGCCGCATACGACGCCGGTGCGCCGGGTCGACGAAGTCGGGGCCGCCAGGAACCTGTTGTTGCGCTGGCGTCCGGAGAGCCCGGAGAGGTGAACAGTAAACAGTGAACGGGGAACGCTGAGATATCCTTCCCCGCACGTCGATGAGCTCCGTCTTCCATCGAAGGTGTCCGTTCTGCAACGGCGACATGCTGCGCTCGCAGACGCATCAGTCGGGCTATACGCACTATTTCTGGCAGAAGCCGTGGAAGCGATCGTTCCTCGGACTCGGCGCCGAGCGCGTGTATCCGTGGGCATGTATGGGATGCGGGGTCGTGCTCTTCTACCTCGATCGTCTCCCGGCCGTCGCCGAGGAATTCCGCTCGCTCCGTAACGTGGAACGCGCGCCGGAGGGCCAGCCAGCTCCGCTCAAGCCGTGATCTCGATCGCGTACCTCGACGGTCGCCGGCTGTCCCGGGCAGTGATCGCCGGCGCCCACTTCGTGGGGGAACGCGCCGAGCCGCTCAACAAGATCAACGTGTTTCCGGTGCCGGACGGTGACACGGGCACGAACATCGCGATGACTCTCCAGAAAGTCGCCGCGGGAGTCGGGCGCCTCAAGGAGCGGCACGTGCGGCGGATGTCGGCCGCGCTCGCGGACGAAGCGCTGGGCGGCGCCCGCGGAAACTCCGGCGCGATCCTCGCCCAGTTCTTCAGCGGGTTCTCCGAAGGCGTCCCCGACCGGCCGCGCATCACGACCCACGACTTCGGAGAGGCGGTGCTCAAGGCCGCCGACTCCGCCTATGGCGCGATCGCCCGGCCGGTCGAGGGCACGATCCTGACGGTGATCCGCGACTGGGCGCGCGACGTGGCCCAGCGCGCGAAGGACGTCCGGGACTTCGCGGTGCTCCTGCCCGACTCGCTGAAGGTCGCGAAGCGGTCGCTCGAGGACACTCCGAAGCAGATGGCCGCGCTCCGCAAGGCGGGCGTCGTGGATGCGGGGGGCCAGGGATTCGTCTACCTGCTCGAGGGGATCGTGCGCTATCTGACGGACACCGCGCGCCGCGGCGCCCTTCCCGAGCAGCCGCCGGAGGAGGTCCGCGCGGCGAAGTTCGACCGCACCCCCGAGTCGATTCTCTTCCGCTACTGCACGGAGGCGCTCCTCGAGGGGGAAGCGATCGACCGCAACGCGCTGCGCCGCGAAGCGGCGCTCATGGGGGACTCGATCGTGATCGCGGGCGGGTCCTCCCGCGTCCGCCTCCACCTTCATACCAACGAGCCGGAGAAGCTGTTCGAGGTGGTTGGACGCTACGCCGAGGTCGCGCAGACGAAAGTGGAAGACATGCACGCGCAGCACGAGAGCCACTTCGACAAGAATCGCTCCGAGCGAGTCGCGGTCGTCACCGACTCCACCTGCGACCTCCCCGACGGAATGCTCGAGGAGTTGAACGTCGCAGTGGTCCCCGTCCGGGTCTACTTCGGCTCGGAGAACTACCTCGACAAGGTGACGCTTTCGCCGGCCGAGTTCTACGCGCGATTCGCCGTCACCGACGAGCCGCCCAAGACGTCGCAGCCCCCTCCCGCCGACTTCACGCAGGTCTATCGGTACGTGGCGGCGCACGCCGCGAAGATCGTCTCCATCCACCTCTCCAAGGCGGTGTCCGGGACCTATCAGGCGGCCATCGTCGGGTCCCGTCCGATCGAGAACACGCAGTTCGAGCACGTCAACAGCCGAAACGCGTCGGTCGGGCTCGGCCTCGTCGTGCGGGCGGCCGCGGAGGCGGCGGCCGCCGGCAAGCCCTTCGAAGAGGTCGTTCGGATCGCGCGTGAGGCGACGAACCGCGTGACGGTCCTCATCGCCGTGCCGACGCTCGAGCACCTCGTCCGAGGCGGCCGCGTTCCACCGATGAAAGGTTTCATCGCGAAGCTCTTCGGGCTCTTGCCGGTGCTCACGCTGACGAAGAAGGGGGCCGCCGAGGCGGTCGCCCGAGCGCGGGGATTCGAGCCCGCCCTCCGGAAGATGATGGATCTCCTGTTCGCGTCGGCCGGGAGCGGCAACGGTTCCGCGCCGCGTGGCGAGAGGCGATTCGGCGTCGCGCATTGCGATGCGCCCGACCTCGCGGAGCGGCTCGCCCGCGAGATCCGGGGCAGATACCCCGAGAGCGACGTGATGATCGTCGAATGCGGTCCGGCTCTCGGAGCGCACGGCGGGCCGGGCGCCGTCGCGGTGGCGGTATTGCCCTAGTTCCGAGTTCCGAGGAGCCCGTGGATCAGATCTGGACCGTCGGCCACTCGAACCATCCGCTCGAGAAGTTCGTCGGAATCCTGAAGGCCCACGGCATCGAGCGGGTAATCGACGTTCGGCGGTTCCCGGTCTCGCGCAAGTGGCCGCACTTCAACGCCGAGAGCCTTGCCGCGAGCCTGTCGGCGGAGGGGATCGACTACTCCGGAATGCCGGAGCTCGGCGGTCGGCGCAAGCCCCGTCCCGATTCGCCGCATAAGGCATGGCGGACGGACGCGTTCCGCGGCTACGCGGATTTCATGGGCAGTCCGGAGTTCGATGAATCGCTCGGCCGCGCCATCGCGCTCGCGGGGGAGCGGCGGTCGGCGCTCCTGTGCGCCGAGGCGCTTCCGTGGCGTTGCCACCGGTCGATCCTCTCGGACGCCTTTCTCGTCCGGGGCTGGGAGGTTCGCGAGATCCTGAACGAGAAGGACGCGCGGCCGCGCAAGCTCCCGGCCTTCGCGCGCGTCGAAGGCGACCGGCTCACTTACGACGTGGGGGAGCTTTTCACCGCGAAACCGTGAGCTCGATGACGTAACTCTTCGGGTCGATGCGAACAGTCGAACGGGGAGCGGGGGAGACGGAGAGAAGAGAGATCCTGTAACCGGCGACGATGGCGGTCGCGTTGCGGTCGGTGTCGAGCATGAAGATTTCCATGTGGCCGGGCTCGGCAATCAGTCGGAGCCAGGCCCGCGCCTCACCCGCCGTGATGCACTGGACGTCGACCGCGCACCGATTGTCCGAGACGATCCTTTCGAACGTGACCCTCGCGCGAGTCCCGGCGATCGCCGCGATCTGGCCGGGATGGAGCGTGAAGCGCTCTCCGAGGTCGACCGAGGGGGCCTCCGGAGCCGGCGGCGCGTGCGAGCACGCGAGTGCCGATACGAAAAGAAGCGCCGCCGCCCCTCTAGACGTCAAGTCGACCCTCTCCGACGCGGACCACCCGCCCGCCCATGATGACGCGGGCGATCTCGCCGTCCTCGACGTGGACTTCGGTATAGATCGTCGACGGACGGTTCACGGCGTGGCCCTGTTCGACGGGCAGGACCGTCACCGGCTGCACCGTGACCGCGTTGTGAAACACGAGGTAAGCCGCCAGAGCGCCGGCCGCCGCTCCGGCCCCCGGAACCTCGACGGACCCGACCGTATCGAACGCGCGGGCGTGCGCCGCGGAGCGCGCCTCCCGCGTCTCCTTCGTGAACGCGTAGACGAGCGTGGCGTCCCGCCCCTCGAGCACCCGTCGCAACAGGTCGTAGCGTGGTCGCGCGGCGAAAAGCGTCGACAGCGTCGCGACCGGGACGATCAGGACGGGGAGTCCGGTCGATGCGACCCGTACGGGCTGGTTCGTCGCCTGGATTTCTTCCTCCGCGAGACCGAGGGCTTCCGCCACGTCCGCGACCTCGTCGGAGCCGAGCTTGGGGCCGACCTCCGGTGAGCGCTGCGTGAGCCGGAGCTGGCCGATCCGGCCGTGCTCGACGACGAGATCGACCTCGAGGAGGCCGTCGTTTCCCTCGTGCACGACCCGGGTGACCGGCTCCACGAGCCGGCGCCCCGTCTCGGTCGCGTGGACGTAGTGGGCGCCGAGCGCGGGGTGCCCGGCGAACGGGACCTCGCGCTCGCGAGAGAAGATCCGGAGGCGGAATGCCGCGCCGGGAGCGGCGGCCGGGAAGAGAAACGAGGTCGCCGCGTGATCCATCTCGCGCGCGACGAGCTGGAGGGTCGCGTCGTCGAGGCCGGCGGCGTCGGGAAAGACCGCCAGCGGATTGCCGGCGAGCGGGCGGTCGGCGAACACGTCGACGAGGACGTATCGGAGGCCCTCACGCGTCACGCGCGGCGCGCGGCGAGGACGAGCACGTCGCGGTCTCCCGGAGCGACGCCGCTCCGCTTCCAGTCCGCGACCAGGCGGGCGAACGCCGACGACAGTGGTTGACCGGCTGCGAGTCGCGCGAGGCGCTCGACCGGGGCTTCGGGAGCCGGATGGAGGCGGTCGACTCCGCTCGAAGCGACGACCAGAACGTCGCCTCCGATGGGCGGGGTCCCGGGGGGCAGCCGGTGCCCCGCCCTCAGCAGGACCGGCATCTCTCCTCCGCCGCCGGAAGCCATGGAAACCGAGTCCCCCTCCCAGCGCGCGGCGGCGACGGCGCAGTCGCTCGCGAGGGCGCGGATGGTCGCGACGATCTCTTCCGGGGGAGCGACGGGAAGGAGCCTTCGGCCCGCCTCGAGGGCACGGAGGAGTCCCCCGAGAGAATCCTCCGGCTCTCCGGCCGGTTCGACGAGAAGGAACGCGATCCGCCCGGGACCGCCGTCGACCGCGAACCCGACGAGTGCGAGACCTTCGGAGCTCCAGCGCAGCGGCGCCGACTCGAACCCGGGCGTGGGCGGCCAGGACTGGGGAACGAGAAATCCCGCGGTTCCCCGCAGGGCGCGCGCCGCGCCCTCGCGACGGGCCTGTTCGACCGCCGCCTCGTATCGCCGGTCACCTTCGACCGCGAGGGCGGCGTGGGTGCCGACTTCGGCCAGGAACTCCTCGTCCTCCTTCGTGAAGGATCCGCGCCGCTTGTTCAGGATCTCGACGACTCCGACGATCTCTCCCAGAGGGGTCCGCATCGGCGCGGCGAGGATCGAGACGGTGTGGAAGCCCGACCCCGCGTCCGTCCGCGAGTCGAACCGCGGGTCGTTGTACGCATCCTTCACGTTCACGATCTCCCCCTTCGTGGCGACCGATCCCGCGATCCCGCGCCCCGGCGGAAGGCGGATCGGCGCGACCGCGCCCCCTTCCAGGATCTGGCTGACCAGCTCGCCCGTCTGGGGGTCCCTGAGGAAGATGGTGCCGCGCTGGGCGTCGGTCTCGCTCGTGGCCGTGCGCAGGATGATTCGCAGCGTCTCGGTGGGATCGAAGGTCGCCGCGAGGGACTTGTTCGCCTCGAGTATGACCATCAGCTTGATCATCTTGGCGCGCGTGACGGAGACCTCGGCGAGCACGCGATCCAGTACCTGGCCTTCGAAGGCGGAGATCGCGTCAGCGAGCGCCGTCGCGTCGGAGAAACGGGCCTCGGGGTCGCGCGAGATCGAGCGATCGAGAATGGCCGCGAGGTCTCTCGGCAGGTCGGGGCGGAGGCTGCCGACGGTCGGCGGAGTTTCGCGGACGATGCGGCGCACGAGCCGTGCGGTATTGTCGTCGTCGATCGGGACCCGACCCGTGAACATCTCGTAGAGAACGACGCCCATCGCGTAGACGTCGGTCCTCACGCTGGGCGCCTCGCCCTGGAGGAGCTCGGGCGCCAGGAACTGAGGCGTGCCGGGAATGGTTTCGCCCTGCGGTACGAAGCCCGCGCTCTCGACCGCGATCCCGAAATCCATCAGGCGAGGCTTCCCGTCCTCGCCGACCATCACGTTCTCGGGTTTCAGGTCCCGGTGGAGCACGCCGATCCGGTGCGCCGCCGCCAGCCCGTTGCAGACTCCCTTCGCGATGGCGAGGCCACGGCCGAGGGGAAGGATCCGTTCTTTCTGCTCGATGTCCTTCAAGGTCTGGCCGGGGAGATACTCCATCGAGACGAACTCTTCGCCGTCGCATTCGACGAGGTCGTAGACGCGACACACGTTCTCGTGCGTGACCTTGCGCGCCAGGATGATCTCGCGCCGCAGGGTCTCCCGCCGTTCCGGCGAGAAGCGATCGGGTCGGATCCGCTTCAGCGCGATGTCCGCATCGAGCTTCAGATCTCTCGCGCGGTAGACGACTCCCATCCCGCCGAAGCCGAGGACCTGCTCGATGCGGTAACGGCCGCCGAGGACCGATCCGGAGCTGTGGGGAACCTCGGCGCCCGTCTCGACCGCTTTTGCCGACGAAGTCTGCTCCGCGGCGGCGGCCTTGCCGGCGAGTCCCTCGCGCGTCGGACTTTCGCTTTCCCTGGACATTTTTAGCGGCGCCTCGACGGCGCCGGTAGAGAGTAAACGGCCGCAGCGCACCATCCCATGGCTTTTTCAGGAATCGTGCGGCGGATTGATCGAGGCGACGGGAGAGAGAAAACGGCCCACCTCAACATCCCACGGCATTCTCGCACCAGTACGGCCGGATTGACTTGCGGTCAGGCCCGGAATAGCGTGCGGAAGCTTTCCCGATGCCACCAACACCGCAGGAGGAGAAACCGTGATCCGACCTCGGCTCAGGTATCCCCGGACCGTCCTCGCTCTGGCCTTCCTCTTCTTGACGGCCGCGCCCGCGTTCCCCGCCGGCTTCTCGATCTTCGCGCAGGGCGCGAAGGCCTCCGGAATGGGGCTCGCGTTCACCGCGGTCGCCGACGATCCGTCCGCGATCTTCTACAACCCCGCCGGGCTCGGTTTCCAGAAGCACTTCAGCGTGCAGGTCGGCGGATCGCTCCTTTCGAAAGTGAAGGGGGAGTTCGAGGGTGACAACCCGTTTCCGGGGACCTCCTTCGGCGTGGAAGAGCAGCGGAAGACGAGCTTTCTGCTTCCGACCCTCTACGCGGTCGTGCCTCTCACGTCCAACGTGAACTTCGGCCTCGGAATCAATGCCCCCTACGGCCTGGGTTTCCGATGGGACAACGCGGAGACGTTCTCCGGACGCTTCATCGCGCAGAACGCGGTGATCCGGACGACGGACTTGAACCCCGTCCTCTCCCTGCAGGTGGCCCCGACCTTTGCTCTCGCCGTCGGCGCGGATTACCGGCTCTCGAGCGTCATGCTCGAGCGGAACCGTCCGGCGATCAACCCGTTCACCCAGTCGGTCGTCGACGTGGCGCACATCAAGCTCGACAGCGACCTCCAGGACAATCACGGCTGGGGCTGGAACGCCGGGATCCTCTGGAAACCGATCAACGCCTTCTCTCTCGGCGCCTCCTACCGCAGCAAGATCAAGGTCGATTACGAGGGAACGGGGAAGTTCACTCAGAGGCTGACCGGTAATCCGGCCTTCGACGCGGCGGTCGCCGCACAGCTTCCGCAGGGCAAGCAGGACGTCGCCGTCTCGATCGAGTTCCCCGCGTCGGTGAACCTCGGCGCGGCGATCAACCTGCCGTCCGACTTCACGGTGTCGCTCGAGGCGGACTGGACCGAGTGGTCCTCGTTCGACGAGCTCTTCATCGATTTCGTCAATCCGGCGATCCCGGACCTCGACCGCTTGACCGCGTGGGACGACTCCTGGGCCTATCGAGCGGGCGTCCAGAAGAAATTCGGAGCGATCGGGGTGCGGGCCGGCTACTACCGGGACAAGAGCCCGCAGCCGCTGTCCGACGTGGGCCCGATTCTCGCGGACGCCGACCGCGACGCCTACACGCTCGGCGTCGGTTACGACACGGACCGGTGGGGCGTCGACGTCTCCGACATCTACATCAAGTTCAAGCACCGGGATACCCGCGGGCAGGTGAACAACGACCAGTTCTTCGGGAGGTATTCCGAGACGGCGAACCTGATCGCGCTGAACTTGCGGCTGTCTTTCTAGTTCGATCCTTTGTCGAGGTCTAAGGAGACAGATCCAATGAAAAGAACGCTGTTTCGCGCGGCCGCTCTCGCGGGAGCGCTCGCGGCGCTTCGGACAACGACTCTCTCCGCGCAGACGACGTTTCACAAGTACGTGGCGCTCGGCGACAGCCTGACGGCGGGAGTCGAAGGAGTCTGCCTCGTCGAGCGTCACCAGGTCCGCTCCTATCCAAAACTCGTCGCCGACCAGCTTGGAATCTCCGATTTTCAGCAGCCCCTCCTCTCGGAGAAGAACGTGACGGATGCGTCGACTCCGGTCTGTCTCGGGGCGGTCTTCGCCGGCGGCACGATCACCGTTGGACCGGTCTCGCAGACCGGGAGTCCCAGGAATCTCGCGCTCCCGCGTCCCTACGACAATCTCGGAATCCCCGGAGCGAACGCCGCCGACCTGGTGGACTTGAGAGTCTCGAATCCCAGCGGCAATACGGCGAGCCGTTCCGCTGTCGTGATCCTTCGCAACTTCCCGGGCGGGCCGTTCGAAGGCCGCAATGCGGTGGAAGAGGCAAACCTGCTCTCACCCGACCTCGTCAGCGTGTGGATCGGTCCGAACGACGTGCTCGGAGCGGCGCTCTCGGGTGTGGCGATCGATCCGGTGACCCTGACGCCGGCGGCCGTGTTCGAAGCGAAGTACACGCAGATCATGAACGGTCTGCAGGCAAGCGGCCGGACCCTGATCACCATGACCGTGCCGGACGTCACCGCGCTCGCGTTCACGACGACGATTCCGCGGGTGGTGGTCAACCCGACCACCCGCCAGCCGGTCCTCGTCAACGGGAACCCCGTGCCGCTGCTCGGTCCCCGGACGACCGACACCTGCTCGACGCCACCCTGCCCGGTACCCGCAGGCACTCTCGTGACTCTCGGCGCCTCCTCGCTGCTCGCCCAGGGGATCGGGATTCCGACGACGCTCGGCGGGACCGGCCTCCCGCTGCCCGACGGCTCGTTCACGCCTCCGGCGACTTTGAACCAGGGCGTTCTTCTGTACCCCGACGAGGTCGCGCTCATCCGGCAGCGCACGACCGAGATCAACGCCCGAATCGCTTCGGTTGCCGCGGCCCACGGTGCAACGGTGTTGGATACACACGCACTCTTCGACGACATCGTCGCGCACGGGTACGAGGTCGGAGGCGGGATCGTCGTCACGACCGCCTTCCTGACCGGAGGCCTCTTCTCGGCGGACGGCTTCCACCCGACGAACATCGGGTATGCGATCGTCGCGAAGGAGATCATCGATCACCTGAACGCCACGAAAGGCACGGACTTCGCGCCCCCGGACCTGGCCCACACGCTCTTCGAGCCGGACGTGCCGGTGATCACGGCGACGGGAGTGGTGGACCCGGCGGCGGGGCCGTTCGGGTTCTCGCTCGGAATGTGGAAGGACCTCGTCCGGACGACCTTTTCGGGAGAGTTCGAGTCCGTGTTCCCTTTACCCGGAAAGCGTGCAAAGCCGCAGTTGCGACCCTGAAAGCGCCGCAGCCGACCGACGAAGCCCCGGTCCCGACCGGGGCTTTTTTCTGCTAGATTTCGCCGTTCTTGGAGAGCACGGAATGATGATTTCGGCCACCCAGCTCCGCAGCGGAACGCTCATCATCTACAACGGCGAACTGCACCGCGTCCATGACGTGATCCACAAGACGCCCGGGAACCTGCGCGGGTTCGTGCAGGCCAAGATGCGCAACCTCCGCACCGGCTCGATGAACGAGCACCGGTTCGGATCGACCGACCGGGTCGAGAAGGCTTCCCTCGACGAGCGGGAGATGGAATACCTCTATTCCGACGCCGCCGGCCACCACTTCATGGACCAGGAGACCTACGATCAGGTGACGCTGCAGGACGAGGTGATCGGAGAGCAGATGGCCTACCTCCTGCCCAATACCGTGATCAGCGTGGATCTGTTCGAGGGAAATCCGGTCGGCATCGAGCTGCCGAACACGGTGAGCTTGAAGGTGGTCGAGACGCAGCCGGGCATGAAGGGGGCGACCGCGTCCGCGTCCTACAAGCCGGCGACGCTCGAGACGGGTCTCCAGGTGATGGTGCCGCAGTTCATCGAGGCCGGCACACGGATCAAGATCGATACGCGCGACAACAGCTACCTCGAAAGAGCCTGACCCTTTCCACGTTCCAACTCCGAAAGCACCGCCTGTCCGCACCAGAGATCGGGTGGTTGTACCGTTTCGGCTCGGTATGCTGTTTCAGCATAAGTAATTGATTCTGCGGGTCTTTTTTCCTTGACCCTGCCTTCACCGGTTCTGAATAATCCGAGCGTGCGAAAGGCGCCGGTCACCTGGGCGGCTCTGGCGGCCGCCCTGTACATCTTCGCTGTGCCCGCCGTTTCCGAAGCGCGTATTCACCATGGGAAACGCGCGTCGAAACGGGCTCCGGCGGGCTCCGTCAGCGTTGCCGAGAGCTTCGCGGCGCCGGGACTGGCGGCGACCGCAGCCGACGGGCGCCTGTTGAGGGGAGGGCCCCCCGCGAGGTCCCCGAGGCGGCGCGGGCGGTCCAATCGCAATCCCCGGGTCATCCACCAGGTCGGGTCGGGAGAGGTCGTGCTCGACTCGGTCGAGGTGGTCACGGCGGAAGGCTCGCCGCCTCAGACGGTGGCCGCAAACGAACCGACCCCCGAAGCATTCGAGTTCCCGGAGGCTCCCTGCCCGTCCGAGGATCCGCCGATCATCGAAGCGCACGTTCATGCCGCCGAGGCGGACCCGATCGAGAAGGAAGACGGCGAGGTCGTCGCCCCGCGGCAGGATTCCTCGAGAATTGGCAAGATCGCCCGCCGGCTGGGGTCGCTGTTCCGCCCCAAATCGGCGACGGCCCGGGTCCGTCCCCGCGACGTCGACGTGTCCGAACTCCTGGCCCAGAACCTTCTCATTCCCGTCGAAGGGGTCGATCGGGCGAAGCTCCGCGATTCCTTCCTCGAGTCTCGCGGCGAGTACTCGCGCCACCTCGCGATCGACATCGGCGCCCCCCGCGGCACTCCCATCCTCGCGACGGACGACGGCGCGATCGTGAAGCTCACCCGGGAAGGTCGCGGCGGGATCACGATCTACCAGAAGGACCTGACCGGCCGTTACCTCTACTTCTACTGCCACCTCTCGCGGTACGCGCGCGGCCTCCGGGCCGGCCAGGAAGTCTCGAAGGGAGACGTCATCGGATACGTCGGCGCCACGGGGCACGTCATCGGCGGCGCGCACCTGCACTTCTCGATCACCCGGCTGCCCGACGACGTCAACAACCTGAGAGAAGGGCTGGCGATCAACCCGTACCTGCTCTTCCTGGCCGGCGTCCCTTAGGCACTCTGTCAGTCCGAGGAGCGAAGCGACGCGGGCACCTTGTCTGGTCGCTCAAGGGGCGCCAGATCCCTCGCTACCTTCGGGATGACAGAGGGAGCTAAACCATCCGCGGGTCCTCGATCGCGAACAGCCTCTCCAGCCAGAGGTTCGTCAGCTTCTCGCTGACCGTGTTCTGCCGGAGCCGCGCGGCGAGGTTCTCCCAGTCCATCTCGTCCAACTTCTGATCCTGGTTGTAGCAGGAGAAGACGATCTCCTTCTCCTTGCCGGTCGCGGGATCGACGTGCCTCTGGAGGCACTGGGCGCAGACCTCCTTCATCATGCACTGCATGGGCGAGTTGATCGAGCCGATCCCGACGTGGTCCGGCGAGAGGTACGGGGCGAGCACGCCGTGGCGCGCCCGCGCGACGGCGGCCATCATCCGGTCGGAGCCGATGGCGATGATGCGGTCGACCTCCGGGAGCCGGATCGGCGTCTCCCCGAGTCGGCCTTCGGCCCACGCGGTCATCGCCTCGACGATGTTGCCCACGAACTGGCGGTCGCCCGGGCGCCGCGCGGAGATCGGCTCCCCCCGATCCACGGAGAGGACGAGCACGTCGGACGCGGCCTCGAGGTCCTCCCGCTTGTAGAAGTCTTCCGCTTTCTTGTATCCCGCGAAGTAGATCACCCGGTTCCCTCGAGCGCGGGCCTTCTTTCCGATCGAGAAGAGCACGGCGTTGCCGAGCCCTCCCCCCGCGAGGAGAACTGTCCCGTTCTCGGGAAGCTCCGTCGCGGTACCCGTCGGACCCATCGCGAGCACGGGTTCGCCGGGCTTCAGGACGGCGCAGATCCGGGAGGAGGCGCCGAGCTCGAGCGCGATCATCGAAAGCAGCCCGCGCCCCGCGTCCACCCAGGCCCCCGTCAACGCGAGCGGCTCGATCAGGAGCGGTGAACCGTCGATCGACGGGGCGTACGTCTCCAGGTTCTGAAGCCGGTAGAACTGGCCGGGCTCGAAGTTCTCGGCGGCGGCCGGGGCACGCACCACGACCTCGACGATCGTCGGCGTCAAACGCCGCACCTCGAGGACGCGCGCGACGAAGCGGTCCTCGACCGCAACGCGGAAGGTTTCCCACTCCGCCTCGCGGTCCGGATCGGCGACGGCCGAGCCCGGGACGTGGCCGTCGAGCACTTCGACGATCGCCCGATAGCCGACCCGGGCGGAGGCCATCGCTTTCACCACGTTCCCGTTGTACGCGGGGTGGTTGTCGCCGAAGAAAGTGACGAGCTTCCCGCCGCGCGAGTAGCCGGTGAAGAACGCCCGCTCGTCGGACGGGGAAGCGGGCTCCAGGCGCCAGGCGCCGTCCTCGTCGCGCACCGCCCGGTGCGGCGCGAAGAAGCGCCGTCGCTCGTCCAGCGGGATCGCGTCGGGGAACTCCTTGGCGTAGGTGATGTTCGGGGTCGTGCCCGCGGCCACCAGGCACGTCCTCGCGGGAAGCTCGACGAGCTCGCCGCTGCCCGAACGCCGGAATCGGACGGCCGCGAGCTTCCCGAAGTCGTCCGGAACGGCTTCCTGGGGCTCGAGCCCCTCGACGAAGGAGATCCCTTCCTCGAGCGCCTTGATGATCTCCTCGTGGTTCAGACGGTAGGCCGGCGATTCCTCCATCGCGCGGCGGTAGACGATCGAGACACCGCCCCACTCACGGCAGAGCCGGGCGAGGTCCGGCTTCTCGCCGGCGGCCCGGGCGCGCTCCTTCTCGCGCCGCACCTCCTCGCCGTGCCGGAGCAGGCGATCCAGGGTTTCCTGCTCCTCGACGTCGAAGACCGCGCGGACGTCCTCTTCGCCGCGCCGGGCCACGAGCTCCTCGTAACGCGCGAGGGTCTTCTCGGCCTGGATCGGATAGTAGGCGAGGAGCTCCGTCGCCGTGTCGATCGCGGTCAGTCCGCCGCCGATCACGATCGCCGGCAGCTCGGCCTGGAGGTTCGCCAGCGCCTCTTCCTTGAAGGCGCCCGTCAGCTGGAGCGCCATGAGGAAGTCGGAGGCTTTCCGGACGCCCCGCAGGATGTTGTTCTTCATCGCGATGATCGTCGGCCTCCCCGCGCCCGCGGCGATCGCGACGTGATCGAACCCGAAGTCGAACGCCTGCTCCGCCGTGATCGTTCCGCCGAAGCGCACGCCGCCCAGGATCGACAGCCGCCGGCGCCGCGCGAGCGTCAGGTGAACGAGCGTCAGGAAGTTCTTGTCCCATCGAACCGTGATGCCGTACTCCGAGACCCCGCCGAAGCCGGCGAGCGGACGCCGGTCGAGCGGGCGGGCGATCGAGCGGTAATCGCGGATCGGCCGGATGCCGAGCCCGTCGGCGCCCGTCCAGTCGTCGGGCAGCGCCTCGATCTTCAGGCCGTCGATTCCGACGACGCCGAAGCCTTCGTTGATGAGGTAGTGGGCGAGCGTGTACCCGGCCGGCCCGAGCCCGACGACCAGGACCTTCTTTCCGTTGTACGCGAGCGGGTAGGGGCGGACCGGCGAAAGCGGGTTCCATCGCGTCAAGAGCCCGTAGATTTCGATTCCCCACGGCAGCGCGAGCACGTCCGTCAGGACTCCGGTCTCGATCTGTGGAATGTTGACGGGATCCTGCTTCTGGTAGATGCAACCCTTCATGCAGTCGTTGCAGATCCGGTGACCCGTGCCGGGGCACATCGGGTTGTCGATGGCGACCAGCGCGAGAGCGCCGATCGAGTCCCCTTCGCGCCGGAGCTGGTGCATCTCGGAGATCTTTTCGTCGAGCGGGCAGCCGCGCAGCTCGATTCCGAGCGGATTCTTCTGCCAGGTTCCCGTCTTCGCGTCGAAGAAGCCCTTCGTGCAGGAGTCCTTGTCGCGGTCGTGGCAGAGGATGCAGTAGTGGGTCTCTCCGAGGACCTCGCGGCGCGTCATTCTCGGGTCGGTCAGCTGGAAGCCCTCGCGCCGCCTCCGCCGGGACGGCGGCCCGACCCTCTCCTCCGGGAAATCGGGCCGGGGTCTCACGGTCGCGACGAGTCGGTGGAAATCGAACGGTTCCGGCAGGCGGAAGGAGACCCATCCCGCGATCTCCCGGCGGAGGTCCGCGCGGTGGAGGCGCTCACGGCACCAGCTCGCGTAGCGCGAGAGGAGGACCTCGAGAAACTCCATCGCGGCCTCGTCGGAGCCGTCCCGTGGCCTCGGGAGCTCCGCGCCGGTCTCCGACGCGCGAAGGCCGAGCTCGGCCGTTCGGCGTCGCGCGGCCTCCGAGACGGACGGGCGCTTCTCTTGTCGGACCGCCTCGATGTGCTCGGCTTCGAGGTCGAGGAGCTCGCTCCCCATGCGGGCCGTCGAGAGCTCCGGGTCGAGGTCCCAGGGCAGGTTCCCGAACAGGCCGCGCTCGATTGCGCGCGCTTGACGGGCGAGCGCGGCGAGGTCGCCGTCCGGCACCGGGGCCGACCGCGCGGCGCGACGCAGGAGGAAGTCGCGCCGGAACCGGAAGAGGACCGCCTCGGGGCCCGCCGACGCCGCCTGCTCCCGCCACTCGCGCTCGATCCCGAAGAGCCTCGCCACGAACCGGGCGAGCGGGCGCGCCGCCTCCACGAGGAATTTCGACTTCGTGACGGGATCGAAGACGTCCGGAACCGTCCGCCAGGCGGTCAGCTTCTCCGCGAGCGCAGGGTCCTCCTCGCGGAGCTCATCGCAGAAGACGCGGTCGAGCTCGGCGAGTCGTTGCTCGCTGTGGAGGTCCTGGTATGTGAAGCCCGGGATGCCGAGAGGGAAGTCCCTCTCGGCGGCCGTTGGCGGCGCCGTCGTGCTTTCCAAGGGACCGAAATTTTACCCCGTCGCGCTCGCTCGGTCAGGTCTCGCGCCGAGACCGGACTTACGTCCGGTCTCGTCCTGGGAGGTAGAGCGTGGAATAGAGAAGACCCGCGACCGCGCCGCCGATGAGGGGACCCACCCAGTAGATCCAGTGGTTCGCCCAGTACCCGCCGACGAGCGCGGGTCCGAAAGACCGAGCCGGGTTCATCGACGCGCCGGTCAGCGGACCGCCCGCGAGGATGTCGAACGCGACCACGAGGCCGATCGGAATTCCCGATATGACCGTGAACGCACCGCGCGGGTCGATCGCGGTGGCGCAGACGACGAGGACGAGGAAGAAGGTCGCGACGATCTCGAACACGAGTCCCTGTCCGATCGTCACGCCTGCCGCGAGGCCGGGGGTTCCGAGGCTCGCGGCTTGCCGTGTCGAAGCATCGAATACCGCCGTCAAGAGGAGCGCTCCGCACACCCCTCCCGCGAGCTGCGCGATCCAGTACACGACGGCGTCCCCCGGCAGGATCTTCTTCGCGACGAGCGCGCCCAGAGTGACCGCGGGATTGATGTGGCCTCCGGAGATGTGCCCGAACGCCGACGCCATCACGACGACGGTGAAGCCGTGGGCGAGCGCGATTCCGACGAGCGAGACTCCGCCGCCGGCGAGCCGGTCCGCGAGGATCGAGCCGGCGCCGACGAAGACGAGAGCGAGCGTTCCGATGAACTCCGCGATCGCGCGGCGGGAAAGGGGGTACATCAACGCACCTCCTCGGATTCAAGGTTCAAGGTCTCAAGGTTCACAAGGTTCGAACTTGCGCGGATCTTACTTGGAACCGGAGTGCGCGAGCCGCCAGACCGGAATGTTCTTTGGAAGCAAACTCCGCCACCGGGACCGCGCGGAGACGAGCGCCTTCGACGCGACGAGCGCGACGACTTCCACCGGCTCGAGCGTTGACCAGCGGATGCCGAGGCGGCGCAGCTCGTCGAGCCCGACCGACGCGACTCGCACCCGCTGGACCCGCTCCACGATCCAGTCACGGGGCGCGCCCGACGCGGCGGCCTGCCGCGCCCGGTCGAGGGGGACGTCTCCTTCGAGGAGCAGCGCCGAGCGCCGGCCGGAGCGCCCGGGAGCCGCTGCGGCTCCTCCCGGGGGCGCGTCGTGCGACCCCCGCAGGCCCGCGATGGCGCTCCAGACCTCCGCGGCCGGGGAAGGCCAGAGGACCCGGCGGCGGGCCTCCCGGAGAAACCGGAGGTCGTCCTCGAGACTGCCGCCTGCCGGACACAGCACGATGCGGAGCGGGGCCTGCGGGTCGCGGGCGTAGCTTCCGAGAGAAAAGGGAACGAGCCGGGCGCGCGGGAGGCGCACGCTCGAGCGGGACTCGCGCGCGGCGGCGAGAGTCGGCGACACCAGGGCGAGACGGCCGTCACGCAAGATCAGAGGCTTCTCGGGTTAAGATTCTCCCACTCGATCGACAGAAATCATGCCGGTTGATCAGTTTTCACTGCTCGTCCAGGCGGCAGGAACGGCCCTGCTTCTGCTGGTGTTCGTTCTTCTTTACCAGAAGATCCGGCGGCGCGCGTTTCTCGACTGGATCGCCTCGTGGGCATTTCTGCTCACGAGCCTCATGGTCGTCGTTCTCTTTCCGTACTACGGACAGCAACGGGCTTTCTTCTTCCTCCTCGACGCTTGCGTCCTCGCGCACGCGCTCCTGCTGCTGCGGGGGGTTCGCCGTTTCCGGGACGAGCGAGCTCGATCGAGCCGCCTGGAGCTCCTGTGGATCGTCCCGATCGTCGGCCTGTCGTGGTGGGCATCCTTCGAGCAGGACCTCGTTGCCAGTGCGGCGCCCATTTATCTCGCGACCGCGATCGCGTACCTGACGACGGCCGTCGCCTTCGCTGCCGGGCGCGGGTCTCCGGCCGGACGGTTCCTTCTCTCCGGCGCCTTCCTCGTCTGGGGAGTCGAGCGCGCGGGTCTCTCCTACGCTCTCGTCCGCGTCGGCGACCCCGCCCGCCTGCCTGAGCTCCTCCAGTACTCCGCGTTTCTGGCCATGTTCCTCGAGATGACGATCGCCGTCGGGATCATCCTCCTGCTCTTCGAAGCGGGACAGGCGCAGCTCGCCGCGGAAATGAATCAGCTCGTGTCGTCCGACCAGCAACTGAAGGAGAAGGGAATCCGCGACCCGCTGACCGGCCTCTACAACCGGCACTACTTCAACGACATCATCCGCCGCGAGCTCGCGGCCGCGCGACGATTCGGGACGTCCATCTCGGTTCTGCTCGTGGACGTCGACCGCTTCAAGGAGATCAACGACTTGAAGGGCCATGCCGTCGGGGACGATGTGCTGCGCTTCGTCGCGAACTACCTCACGGCGTGCGTGCGGGAAACGGACTACGTCTTCCGGTGGGGAGGAGACGAGTTCCTGATCGTGCTGCCGAAAACGGACGCGGGCGCGGCCCAGGCGAAAGCCGAGGAGCTCGTCCGGCGTCTTCCGAACATTCCCGGGACCGACAATCTCCACCCCACGCTTTCGGTCGGGTCCGCGGCGCACCGGAGCAACGTCGAGTTTCCGATCACCCTCTCGGAAGCGGACGCGCGGATGTACGAGATGAAGCTGGCCCGGAAGAGAGAGCGAGCCGAGCGAGAGCGGGATCGGGAGCTCCTCGGAGAAGCCGGTAGACGCTACGAGCCGGCAGGCCCATCACGTTTGTAAAGGAGCCATTCACCGACTCGACGAAACGCGCTCCGAGGCCCTGCACCGCATAAGACCCCGCCTTGTCGAGGGGCTCTCCGGTCGACACGTACCAGCGGATCTCCTCCTCGTCCAGTCG
>Ga0075423_10001446_pt1 | contig 20937 bp, 16 predicted proteins | sample SoiMethybrSBSTD2_FD_80114 | JGI IMG/M metagenome (GOLD analysis project Ga0075423, IMG submission 80114) | Bulk soil microbial communities from a Populus tree surrounding site in Tennessee, USA - Soil MetaG P. TD hybrid SBSTD2 | ecosystem: Environmental > Terrestrial > Soil > Tree plantation...
TGATCCGCATCGACACAGATTTCGGGAAGATGATCAGCCGGGAGGAAGCTCACCTGAACTCCACGGCTTTTGAATGAAGTGTTCATCATGAAGAGCACCTGGTCTAAAATCGCTTCGAGGTTAGAGGGCTGAGTTCTGGGAATTCCCGGGCTAACATAAGCCAAGACGTCGCTGATAATGGATTCAAGACGCCGCACTTCCTCAACAATGATCTTCAAATATTCGTATTGCTCGGAATCGGGACGCTGCTTTCGCAAGACCGCATTGGCAAAACCTCCGATGCTAACCAGAGGTGTGCGGACCTCATGGGCCATCTTGGACGCCAGTTCTCCCAGCTCAGAAAGTTTCTTGGACCTCATCAAGCGATCCTGCACAGTTTCTAGCTCGCGGATATGACGTTCGCTCTCTTTGACCCGGGAGCGCACCTCTTCGTAGAGTCTGGCATGCTCGATAGCCGATGAAGCGTAATTGGCCAGAGTCTGAAGCATCTCCAGATTTTCGGGGGTGATCTCCTTGTGAGTAATCAGATTGTCAGCCAGAAGCAGTCCTAAGCAACGGTTGCGGAAAAGAAGGGGAACCGCTGCAAAGCTCTGAGCCTCCAACAGCTTCAATACCTCACTGGGATTGCTTTGGCTGGGGGCCCGATAGTCGATGATCTCAGGTTGCATGCGGTTGAGCAATTGAATCAGCAAGTGAGAACGTTCCCTCAAAGGAATCCGAATCTTACGAACAATCTGATTCACGTAAATATCCCGATGCTGCCATTCTTCATCAAAGGAAGCCAGCAATTGAGGGAAGGAGAGATGCCGAGTATTCAGATCAGTCCAGATTCGCAATGCCTCATCCAGGCTGGAAGGGCCGATCGCCGTTTTGCCTTCAAGGATCTGATCTTGCTCGTCGACTAGCAGAAGAAATGCTCGATTGAATCCCAGGCCCTCCTTGGCGGTAACCCCGATCAATATTCTGAACAAAATCTCCTCAAGATTCATCGTGCTCAGTAGTGACGAGGTAATGTCATTGATGAGTGAGAGCTCGAACGAGCTTCGTTGAAAATCCTTTTCCAGCGCCCGCTTCTGGGCATAAAGCTCAAGAAACTCGTTAGACTTTCGCTCCAGAGTACGGGCGTAGTCCGCAAAATCAAGACCCGCCTCCGGCTCGACCCGCCCACCAATCAATCGGTAGCGCAAGAACATGCTCTCGGAGTAGCGCCCCTGAACTTGAATCGGCTGAAGGTGGACAGTGCCATCGACACTTCGGACATCCACACAAATGGAGGCCGCGTCCTTCAGTCCCGCCAGCGTCTGCATGGAAACTTGATTCTTGTCCACAGCGATGTAGGCAGCAGCTTTTCGATGAGTGACTTCCAGGCGTATGTGGCGAACCAGCTCAGCGAGCGCGTCGTCCGATTTGGCAAGACTTGCCAAGGGGGACAAGTCGTCAAATATGTAGAATGTTGAAGTATCGTTGCTGTCGAACACCTCCCTCAGCTCATCGCCAAGGGCTTCCGTGCTCTCAATAGGAAAGAGATCGTGAACTCTTAGGTTCTTTGAAACGGACGGACTAGTAGAAGCTGGTCTCTCCGTGAAGCGGATATAGTGGGTTGAGATGTTTCGGGCTTGGAGGAAATCGGCTAATGGCTCCAGAAATGCGTTGTATTCTCTCCAATCGCTCAAACAGAATACGACGGTGTCAGCCCAGCGTGGCCCCTCGAGGATCTGGTCCAAGCCGTCTATGCCCGACGATAGCATCTGGAGCTCGGCTGGATAACTCATGGACACAGTAGAAAACGACAGAAATCTCCCTCCATTGAGGGAGACAGATGACAAGAGTCGACCTGGCGGACGGGATCATCGAGTGCTTGTGATGCACCATCTCACAGGCGCCCCGACGTTTTCCATGAAAGAAAGAACCCGTTCACTGACCTGAGGCCATTTCCAGGCGTATGGCCGCGTTGATCTTCTTAGGCTGAACCAGCCGTTCGAAATCTCGGTACTTCATCTTGATCGTATCAACGTGGGTACCGGCGTTGAACACAATCTCCTCATCTGCAGAAAGCGACTGGTCCACATAGACAGGTAAGTGGTATAGATTCCCGAAGGGCACCATTGCCCCGACCTCACAGTCAGGGAATAGACCAGCAAACTCCTTTTCGCTGGCCAATTCGACATGCTTGAATGGAAGCTCGTCCCGCAAGGCTCTCATGTCGATTTTCAGAACGGCGGGCAGGATAACTAGCACAAACTGATCATCCGCCCTCACAACAATCGTCTTGGCCATTTCCCGGCCCGGGATGTGTTGAGCTGCAGCCACTTCTTGAGCCGTGTAAGCCAGCCGATGAGTGCAATGGGTATAGGCGACTTGCTTCTCTTCCAGATACTCTTTCACACGCCTTGCCGTACTCATAGACACCTCCTTTTAAGGCATAATGAATTGGTACTCAGGGTGACGAATTACCATTACTGGGCAAGGGGCTTTCCGGACGACCCTTTCCGCTGTAGATCCCAGGTGTGAATGTCTGATACCAGTCTGGCTGTGAGTTGCCATCACAATTAGGTCTGCGCTCTTCTCCTTGGCCAGCCGGATAATTTCGACAAAGGGCCTCCCTCGGGCGACGACTTCCTCGACGTCGATTTGTCGCTTTAACTGCGGCGAGAGCACCCTGGCCAGCTCTTCCTTGGCTTTCTCCTCCATACCATGGTGATATTCAAGCGATGTTGGAAAAGAGCTCAGAGTAAAAGAACTGTTGAAACTTATGTCCTCGATTACGTGAGCGAGAATGATGCTGGACTCGTATTCGAGCGCGAGAGAAATGGCATAATCGAGAGCGTGCTGAGCTGAAGGCGAAAAATCAGTGGGGAAAAGGATTCTTTTGAACTTAATCATTTCTGCCGCCTTGGATGTCTGGTTCGTTCAGGCTTTGGCAGAGAATTGTATCAAGGAGCAGCAGTCGAGAGGTTAAGCTTCGATGCGAGGGCCCCATTGGTCAAGGCATCATATGTTTGATGTTGCAATTTCTGTTCTGTAGGGGCCTCTTTGAATTCAAGGTTTTTAGAAGCCGGCTACTTACCTTATTGTTTAATGTGGGGTGCTGCTTTGTCAACATCCAGGCCAAACAAAACGCAGGCCCTTGGACCTGCCCAAGAGGGATTTAGTCGTTGCTTTAGATTGTCGCGCTTGGTATATATGAAACTCATTGGGGGCTGACAAACCCAAGAAACTGATGCGCAGACAGAACAAATACAGCGTTGCCTTTCAAGGAGAGCGCGGCGCTTACAGCGAAATTGCCGCACGCAGTTTCTTCGGCAATAAGATCGAGCTGCTGCCCAGCGAAACCTTTAACCTTGTTTTCAAGAGAGTTGAAGCGAGCGTTGCCGGTTTTGGGGTCATCCCGATCGAAAACTCTCTGGCGGGCAGCATCCACCAAAACTATGACCTCCTTCTAAAACACCGGCTGAGGATCATTGGCGAGCAGAACCTGCGAATCTCACATAACCTGATTGGGAATGCTAGTTCTTCTCTCTCCGCCATTCGTCGGGTTTTCTCTCATCCGCAGGCACTCATGCAGTGCCAGAACAACATAGCCAGGCTGAGGAATGTCGAAATCATACCCACTTATGATACCGCCGGCAGCGTCAAGAAGATTAAGGAGGAAGGTATACGTGATGGTGGTGCCATCGCCAGCGAGCTAGCAGCAAGAATTTACGGAATGAAGATCCTAAAGCGCCAGATCCAAGACAATTCGGAAAACTTCACGCGCTTCCTGGTTCTCGCAAGGACCAAAGAGCTCCCGAAGAGCGCCAACAAGACTTCCCTTGTCTATTCGGTTGAGAACCTTCCGGGAGCACTCTTTCGGTCGCTGAGCGTTTTCGCTTTGCGCGATATCGACCTCTACAAGATTGAATCCAGGCCACTCCATGGTAAACCATGGGAGTATCTGTTCTATGTTGACTTCGCTGGCAGGCCTGAAGACAGTAACTGTCAAAACGCCATCAAGCATCTGTCAGAAATCGCCACGTTCATGAAAATACTAGGATCCTACAAGAGGGACACGCGCCTTACCTGAGAGAGAATAAAACGTCGCATACATGATTGAATAACCTGCCGGTTTCCCCATCGGAACGAAAGGGGGACGGAAGGCAAAGATTTCATTCAATCCCCGCCCCTTTTCGAGGATGAGTGAGGCGGCTTGAGAAGTCTCCAGAGGGTCACTTGAGCATTCTGTGTTGTCTAACTCGGATGAAGCACCATTCGCTGAGCCGAAAGTTAGTTTGAAAACCTATTAGGTAGGTTCGCGTTGGTCTAAGCCCAGTCGGGTTGTCCCGGGTCTCGATGGCTCTGACTTCCAACACACGAAGAGATTTTCTGAGGCGCGCATCCAGCATTCCCCTCATACTTACTACTGCACCCGTTGATCCTTTCCTGATGACTTCTAAGACAAGATCCTTTGGTTGTATTTGTGATGTTGGCGGAATCAAAGTGGGTCACTGTACGGATACCCGTCGACCGACGGGCTGCACCGTCATTCTCACTGAAGAGGGCGCGACGGCGGGCGTCGACGTTCGCGGATCTGCCCCGGGCACCCGCGAGACGGATCTTCTGAATCCGCTGAATACCGTGGAAGAAGTACATGCGATCTTGCTGTCTGGAGGGAGCGCCTTTGGATTAGACGCAGCTTCAGGAGTAGTGCAGTTTCTGGAAGAGAAGGGAATAGGCTATGAGACTCGAGTGGCTAAGGTCCCGATTGTGCCCGCAGCTATCCTATACGATCTTGACCTCGGCAATCCTGCAATTCGTCCTGATCGAACGGCTGGCTATCAGGCCTGCAGAAGCGCCGTCGCTGGATCCTGTCAGGAAGGCAACGTAGGGGCTGGGGCGGGCGCTACGGTCGGGAAGCTGTTCGGGTTTGAGTTCGCTATGAAGAGCGGTATTGGCACTGCGTCGATACACAGCGGACCAACCATCGTCGGCGCGATCGTCGCTGTCAATTCCGTCGGAGATGTCATCAACCCAGAAGATGGCAAGATTATGGCGGGAGCACGCAGTTCAGATGGCAAGAAGCTGCTTAATGCCATGGAGCAAATTCGTCGTGGCAACCTCCAGCAAACCAAGTATTCAAAGGAAAACACCGCCATTGGTGTCGTTGCCACGAATGCCGCTTTATCTAAATCTCAAGTCAGCAAGATTGCTCAAATGGCTCATGACGGCTTGGCTCGATCTATCAACCCCGTGCACACCCCGGTCGATGGTGATACTCTCTTTGCGATTTCGACTCATCGCATCAAGAACGAGAATGCCAATCTGACTGCAATCCAATTGACTCAGATCGGAGCTCTCGCAGCGGAGACGGTCGCGATGGCAGTCTGCCGGGCTGTGCTCAAAGCCAAAGGCCTTCCGAATCTACCCAGCTACAGTGACTTGTTCGGCTTCGGGCAGCGAGGCTGAGTCTTGAATCTCTATCTGGCGATACTGGTTCTTTACTCGGCCTTACTCGTTGCAATAGGCATCATTGCGTCCCGAAGGACACGGCGAAGCTCTGATTTTTTTGTGGCTGGAAGAAGCTTGGGAACCGGGCTTCTATTCTCAACGTTACTCGCTGCAAATATCGGAGCCGGTTCCACGGTGGGGGCAGCTGGGCTCGCATATGAGAAGGGGCTCTCCGCATGGTGGTGGGTCGGGTCTGCAGGAATTGGGTCGCTATTGCTTGCGTTTACAGTGGGTCCTCGCTTCTGGAGGTTGGCCTCGCTGAATAATTTCTATACCGTGGGCGACTATCTGGAGTTCCGCTACGATCGGCGCATTCGAATTCTCTGCGCTTGCCTTCTCTGGGTTGGCGCTCTAACTATCCTGGCGGGACAGTTCATCGCTCTCTCCTGGATCCTGGAAGTTGTTGCCCATACGCCCAAGTGGGCAGGATGTGTTCTTGGTGGCTTGGTAGTGACTCTCTACTCTTCATTAGGAGGGCTGGTTTCGGTTGTCAGAGTCAATGTCTTGCAACTTGTCGTGAAGGTTACTGGATTTCTTCTGGCTCTGCCCTTTGCCTTACGGGCTGGTACAAACTCAAGTGAGATGGGCTGGCTTCACCCTCACTTTCTTCAGATTGTAGAAGGACCCGCAACCTATTGGAGCTTCATGGGAGGCGGGTTCGCAGATGTGCTCGGTTACTTAGTGCTTCTGGTTCCATCGTTTATGGTTTCCCCAGGCCTGTTGCAAAAGATCTATGGGGCGCGAAGCCGCTCAGTAGTCCGTCTTGGAGTTTCGTTGAATGCTCTCGGCCTCCTGGCGTTTGCAATTCTGCCGACTTTTCTGGGAATGCTAACACGCCAGGCATATCCGCATCTGCACAATCGCGAATTGGCTCTTCCAACATTGATGGTTAATCTGTTGCCTCCGTGGCTGGGACTTCTGAGTCTGACAGCTGTTGTGTCGGCCGAAATGAGCTCGGCGGATGCCATACAGGCCATGCTGACCAGCTCCTTCACACAGGATTTCGTGAAGGGACTGATCCAACCCGGCTTGAGCGACGCCCGCCTGCTCCAGATCACTAAGCTCACTTCTATTATTACGGGAACACTAGGAGTCATTCTGGCGCTGCTGATTCCGAGCGTCGTGACCGCTCTACAGATATTTTACGGCCTGCTTACGGTTGCGCTCTTTGTGCCCCTGGTATTCGGGCTCTATTGGAAGCGTCCCAGCGCTATGGCTGCCCTCATAGCCATCAGTTTCTCGGTACCGGCAGCCTCGATGATTCACATCCTGACCTCGGGCAAGGGATTCGGCATACTCTCACCTGTAGCCTGTGGAATTCTGATGAGCGCAGCCAGCATGACGGCGGTGACAGTCGCGAGTGAACCACGATGCCGGTGAGTGTGTCGAAATTTGAAATGCTCCCTTCTGACCCGCCTTTTGGGTTTTTGTACTGTAATCAGTTTCTTGCTGTCTTTTGAGGTGTTCTAGTCCACTGAATGGTCCGTCAACGGAAGGTTTGGTTGGAGGCACAAGTTGACGCAAGAAGACCCGAAAATGAAAAAAGTAATAGGCCTTATCCTGGCGGCAGGGAAGTCCGAACGCATGGGTTCTGCAAAATCACTCCTGCGAATTCAGGGCAAAAGCTTTTTGGAGCACATCGTAATTGAAGCTCAGCAATCGGCTTTGAACGATTTCAAAATCGTGTTGGGGCATCAAGCCGAGCAGGTGTTGAGAAGCTTGCCCCAGCTCCGATCTGCAGTGGTCATCAATGCCGACTATGACCAAGGTCAGCTTTCTTCTCTTATCAGGGGATTGCAGTCAATCAAAGAGCCCTCGGTAGACGGTGTAATGCTTTTCCTGGTGGATCATCCGTTTGTAACCCACCAGCTCATCGATTCGTTGCTTCAGCAGTTCTCACGGCAGCCGGCTCCGATGGTTATTCCTTCCTATCACGGACGACGAGGGCATCCAATGATATTCGGCAGGCAGCTCTTTCCCGAGCTGGTGACAACCCCGTTGGATCAGGGAGCTACCGCGGTTGTGCGACGCCACGAGCCTGAAATCTTGTACCTTGACACTGAAGACGAGGGCATCTTAATCGATATTGACACGCCAGAAGCTTACCGAGAATATGTTATCGGGCGAGGCTTCGCTTAATGCATCCTAGTTTGATGGGTGCATCGCTTTCCGAGAAGACATCGCTCGATGGCGCCAGGACAGACCATCCCATCTAAGCGATGAGTGAACGTCAACGCCGCACGACTGAGTGAGTATGTCATGATCATGGCCCATCTCAAGAAGTCTAACCGCGGGTTGGGAAGAGCTGGTCGCTTTCTTTACCCGATCCTGTCAATCTGTCTCCTGCCATCGCTCCTGCTTTCACTTTCGCGGGAACAGATTTCCATTGGCCTGGAATCGATCCACAGTACCGGGATTCGGGCGACTCTCGGTTTCCTGGCCTCTGAACATTTCAAAGGGCGAGGAACAGGGACTCCAGAGGCAGGACTTACTGCAGCCTATATTGCGAGTGTCTTTCAACGAAACGGTCTGCAGCCCTTAGAGAGCAACAACCGGAGTTTTGTGCAGTCGTTTGACTTATGCCAAGCGCTTCCAAAGGAACAGTCTTTGCTAGAGCTTGAAGATGCGCAGGGCGGCAACAAAGGGTCCTTCAAGTTTGGCGAGGACTTCCTCCCCGCCCCCTGGGGAGCGGATAACCCGGCGGCCTATGGAGACGCAGTTTTCGCAGGCTACGGGATCTCCACCAAGGAACTGCAATACGATGATTACGCAGACCTCAATGTGTCCGGCCGAGTTGTGGTTGTTTTGAACAAGTTCCCCGATAATTCAAAGGCTGCCTTCGATAAGCTGTCGCCAGCCGACTATGAAGATCCAATGGCGAAAGTGCTCCTGGCGCAGAAGCTGGGGGCGACTGGAGTCCTGATCATTCTTTCGGCTGGCGAAGAGCTTCCTGCCGCCGGCGAGCTCAACTTTAGGAAAGCGCGAACCTACCTTGCCAATGATGTTCGGTCTATCCAAATACCGGCCGCAATCGTCCCGTTCACTATTGGCGAGAAGATCGTCCAAAGAGAGGCCGGCCAACGAATGACGTCTCTAGGCGAAATCAAGCAGGAGATCGACTCTGCGCTAGCACCGCGAAGCTTCAGCCTCGGTAAAAGACTTCGCATCGAAACATCCTATGAACGCAAGATCTTCTCCGGCCAGAACGTTGTGGGCATGATTTCAGGAGTTGACGCTTCTTTGAAGGACGAGTTTTTGATTCTAGGGGCTCATTATGACCATCTCGGTGCAGGCGATAATAATGAGATCTTCTTTGGAGCAGATGATGATGCCTCGGGTGTTACAGCTCTTTTGGAGCTGGCCGAAGCCTTTCGTTGCAATCCTTCCAAACCCAGGCGCAGTCTTGTTTTCGCCACTTGGGCAGCCGAGGAGGTCGGCTTGCTAGGGTCGAAATACTTTGTTCAGAATCCACTCGTTCCCCTACACAAGACAATCGCGATGATCCAGATGGATATGATTGGCCGAAATGCGGAACGAAGTGCTGACCCGGGCAAACACATCGAAGAGGAACTGCCTGCCCAGAATACAAAATCGCTGAATGTGATGGGCTCTCCTTTTAGTCAGGACCTAAGGTCGGCTCTGGAATCGCACAGCCAGGAGGTTGGAATAGAATTGAAGTTTCGGTTTGACTTTGGAAGCGACAACCTTAACAAGAGAAGCGATCACTGGAGTTTTCTGAAGGAAGGAATCCCGTCGCTCCTGCTTTTTACGGGCTTTCACCCGGACTATCACCGCGCGACCGATACGGCCGATAAGATCAATTACACAAAAATGGAGCGAATTTTGAAGCTGATCTATCTTGCAAGCTGGGACCTGGCAAGTGCTCCACGGGGTCCTAAGTTCGACAGTAGCGCCTTTGGTCATTGAGGCAATGTCGATACCATTGGCGCTTCAAGACGCTGACGTTCCCTGCCCGGTTGGCCGACGGGTCCTGTCTCCAAAAGCCGCCTCAGGCTGGAGAATTCCGCGGCGAAGAGTGAGAAACAGAATCTTTAGATCGAACCAAAGCGTCCAGTGCTGCATGTAAAACAGGTCGTGCTGGATACGCTTGCCGATCGAAGTATTCCCGCGCCATCCATTCACTTGGGCCCATCCCGTCAAGCCGCACTTGACCGCATGGCGCGTCATGTATTCGGGAATCTCGCGCTTGAAAATCTCCACAAAATAGGGCCTCTCAGGCCGAGGGCCTACCATGCTCATCTCGCCTTTCAGGACGTTTATGAGTTGAGGAAGCTCGTCCAAGCTAGTTCGGCGCAGATACCGCCCAACGCGGGTGACCTGATTCTCCTCAGTTGCAGTCCATTGGGTATCGCTCACATGGCGGCTGATCGTCTCCATGGTCCTGAATTTGTAGATCCAGAACTTTCGTCCGTTCATCCCGACCCGCTCCTGGCGAAAAATAATAGGACCGGCCGAGCTGATCCTTACAGCCAGCGCGATCAGCAGCAGAACCGGCATTAGGGCAATCAGCAGAGCAGAGGCAACCACAAGATCAAAAAGCCTCTTTACAATTAGGTAGGCAAAACCTTCGGTGGGGGAGTCTCGCATATCGGTCAAAGTCGATTCAACCTAGCTAGACGGTATCACATCGAGTTGTGTCTCAGCAAATCCAACCCTTCAAAAGTTCCAGCGGCCACATGGATTGCCTCAAGAAGCCGATGAATGGTTTGGTCAAAATCATGGTTTCCGAGCCAAGGCACGATTGACGCGACTTTGAGGCAATGGAGGGAGTTCGTTCAAGCCACGCTAAGGCTGGTCGTGAGGGTTTCTACCAGCCGAGTAGCCAAGGCCCGATCTGAAGCTGAGATAAAATGCCATGGAAGCCGATAGGCCAAGTACAGCGAGGATGATCAGCAGTTGCGAGTAGCCGACCCTCACAATGGTAAGACCCGTGGCCCAGGCGGAAACGGCCTGCATCAGAAACAGGATCATATAACGGAGCGAAGAGACCAAGCTGCGCTCTTCTGGAAGGACTGAGTCCATAATGAAGTTCTCCAGGGCCGGTTCGCTCATGACCTGAAAGCTCAGATAGGTAAGGTAGATCAATCCCGCCACCTGAACCTTGCTGGTCAGCAGCAGCGCTGGCAGGAAAACAGCAGCCAGCATCTGCATCGAGGCAATGGCCTGAACACGACCCAGTTTCGCCACCAGCCAGGGCATGCTCAGGACAGCGAGTAGCTGGCACACTTGAGAGAGCGAGAAAATGATTCCAATTCCCGCCAGCGACTGATTGAATTGACGGTGAAAAAAGACGTTAAAGAAGGGCGAGAAGCTGCCTACGAATAGACTCCAGAGAATAAGGACCACCAGCAGCCGGGCGATGAAAGGACGACTCTGAACGCCTTTAAAAAGGCCTTGCCACGACCCCCTCACCCGGCCGTTGGCCGCCCTCTCCCCCGATTGGGGCGAGGGGGAAGATCGAGTGCTCTCCGCTTGACTATTGGGAAGAGAGCCATCCATGCGCCCTAGACGCGCCGCGATGGATGAAGATGATTCTTTTCCGCCGGAGGGGTGCAGGGGTGGGTTGTCCTGACGCGAAGGATCTGGAGGCTGAAGCCTTCTTTCCCCTCCCAAAAGGGAATTTTCAGGGGCGACAAAATCTTCGTCGTCCTTGCCCGTCGCGAGGCATAAGGGAGGTTCCCGCAGAAGCAAGACCAACATGAATGCCACGAAGACACAGCCAGCACAGGCAACCAGGATCATTCTCTCAATGGACAATTGAGAGAGCCCCGTGGGTACGTTTCCTGACGAGGCAAGAAACCGTGAGATCCAGCCGACAGCAAACCCGGAGATGGCACCCATACCGATGGAAGTCCCGTAGCTCAGGCTGAAGGCGCGCGAGCGAAAGCCTGGAGCGACGTTTTGAGTTAGGAAGGGTGGGGTAGAGACTATCCAGGCGGCAATGGTCGAACCGTTGGTAAACGCTAGCAGAACCAAGGACCAGGAATTTTCAGACAGTGCCCGGAGCAGAAGTGTAAGGCTCGTGCAGGCCACGCCTGCCTGGATAATTCGGTTAGCTCCAAAACGATTCAGTAGCCAACTGGCAGGGAAAGTGAAGGCGAGACTACCCAGGGTCATAGCCCCGGAGATTCTGCCCATGACCTCTTCCTGATAACCCAATTCCAAAAGGTAGAGGTTATAGACCAGGAAAAAGGCCATCAATCCGCACGACCAGAAAGCTCCGGCCGTCAAGTAGAGCCACAGGTTGCGCGAGAGGTCGCTGGCATTTTCTTTAGTAGACACTCATCGCCGCATCGACGGCTGCGCCGGACTTGAGTTGGAATCCTTCTCCAGACAAGATGCGTTCCAGCGAACTGAGGAAAAGGACGACATTATTGCGGCTGGACGATGAGCCCATCAAGCCAATCCGCCAGATTCTATTCTTCAGCGGGCCCAGGCCTCCCCCAATCTCAATGCCAAATTCCTGCAACAGTCTTCTCCGCACATTGGCATCGTCTACCCCGTCGGGAATTCTGATCGTGTTAAGGCTCCAAAGTCTGTCGTCGGGACGACAAAGCATCTGGAGTCCGATGGCCTCGATCCCGGCGACCAAGGCACGATGGTTGAGCTGGTGCCGAGCCCATCGTTTTTCCAGCCCCTCCTCCTGGATGATGCGGAGAGCCTCGCGCAAAGCATAGTTCATAGAAATGGGAGCTGTATGATGATAGGTGCGATCCTCGCCCCAGTATTTGGCTACCATGGTCAGATCCAGATACCAGCTTTGCACCCTGGACTTTCTCTTCCGCAGGGCGTCCAGGGCTTTCTCAGACACCGTGATTGGCGCCAGACCGGGAGGACAGCTCAAGCATTTCTGGGTGCCGCTGTAGGCAAAGTCGACTCGATGCCGATCAATCCCCACCGAATGCCCGCCCAAGGAGGTGACGCAATCGACCAAGAAGAGAGTATCTGGAAACTCATCCAGAACTTGCCGGATGTTGGAAAGGGAAGTCAGCACGCCAGTGGAAGTCTCAGCATGGACGACAGCTAGAATCTTGGGATGGGTTTCCTTGAGCACCTGATGGACCTGTTCCAGGTCAAAGGTGGCCCCCCATGCAGCCTCGATGCGTTTCAGATTCCCTCCGCAGCGTGCAACGATATCGCTCATGCGTTCCCCAAACACGCCATTGACACAAACCGCTACTCGATCCCCAGGTTCAACCAAGTTTACAAATGCCGCTTCCATTCCGGCACTTCCGGTTCCTGAAATAGGAATCGTCAGTTTGTTCTGTGTCTCGAAGGCATAACGCAAAAGTAACTGGATGTCGTCCATGACTTTTAGGAACTCAGGATCCAGATGACCCACCAGTGGCGTTGAAAGAGCGGCCAATACGCGATAATCCGCATCACTCGGTCCCGGCCCGAGCAGTATTCTTTTCGAGGGATGAAATTCGTTCATGAGATCCTTTCAGAGGGAGTCAAATAATACCAAGCCGCCTGCCAACTCTTTCCAGGCAATCGAGAGCGTACTGTAACTGTTCTCTGGAATGAGTTGCGGTGACGATGGTTCGGATACGCGACTTGGCCTCCGGCACCGTCGGATATCCAATACCAGGAGCAAAGACGCCTTCTTGAAACAACTCATCTGAAAAACGCATCGCCAGGTCGCCTCGACCGACGATAATCGGAGTGATGGGAGTTTCACTTGCCCCGGTGTTGAATCCCTGGCGAACAAGGCCGTCCTTAAAAAACCGGGTGTTCTCCCATAACCGATCTATCAATCCCGGTTCGTGCTCCAGGAGTTCAAAGGCGGCAAGGCAGGAAGCAGCAACAGCCGGCGGATGCGATGTTGAAAACAGGAAGGGGCGGGCACGGTGATAGAGATAGTCGATCAAGGCTCTGCTGCCGCACACATAGCCGCCCAACGAACCAACTGCCTTGGAAAGCGTTCCAACTTGAACGTCCACGTGGCCATGGACGCCAAAATGGTCCACTGTGCCACGACCGTTCTTTCCCAACACGCCACTGGAGTGTGCATCATCAATCATCATGATTGCCCCGTACTTCTCGGCCAGCTCGATGATCTGAGGCAAGGGCGCAATGTCCCCATCCATGGAAAAGACTCCGTCCGTGATAACAAGTTTCTTGCCCGGTAGGCCCTGAACTCCCTGAAGTGTTTTTTCTAAAGCAACCACGTCTTTGTGAGGAAACACTCTGATCTCTGCCCGCGACAGGCGACACCCGTCGATGATACTGGCATGGTTGAGTTCATCAGAAATAATGACGTCGCCTTTTCCGAGGATGGCGGAGACAGTGCCCGCATTTGCCGTGAACCCCGATTGAAACACGACACAGGCCTCCGCGTTTTTGAAGCGCGCGATCTTCTCCTCGAGGTCCAGGTGGATTCTCATGGTGCCGGCAATGCTGCGGACTGCGCCGGAGCCGACACCGTATTCCTCTGTGGCCCGCACTGCAGCTAGAATCAGCTCGGGTCGGGTACTCAGTCCAAGGTAGTTGTTCGAGGCGAGGTTGACAACCGCGCGGCCGTCAAAGATGGCCTCTGGGCGTTGCTGGCCATCCAGGATTCGCAACTGGCGAAAGAGCTTCCTTTGATGTAACTCCCCGAGTTCCTGGGCCAGATAGTCATCGAGGATTCTTGCCATTTTCGTCTTTGGGAGGTCTTCTATTGGGGGCCTTAGCGGATGCGCCCAATCCGTCGCTATTGGATCTTTTCACAGTCACATACCCGCGAGGGAGCAGGCGTCACTCTCAGGGAAATGTCGGTCGAAGAGATACCCGCGCCAGGCTCATCTTGGCAAAGATCAGCCCGTTTCAGCCGTTCTGAATTTGATTTCTTCGTTGAAGCTCAGACTTGGGATTTCAGTTCTAATGGTGAGCTGCCCTGGACGATGGGACACAGATACTTCCACTTGCTGGTGATTTCGATTGCTGTTGCCGGACTGAATGGTACGAAACACTTTCTGAGAGACTTCTTCGGCAATACGGCGAGAAAACGCAGCGTCGAAACCACTTTTGTTGGCTGTGATCTGAACCAGATCAAAAAGAACCTTATTGAAGTCCGGAGCTAGCGGCACGACTAGTCTGACCTTACCTTGCTCCTTAAACTGATTGACTTCATCCATGTCGCAGTCCTTGACCGCAAGTTTTCAGCAATGCTAACACAAGTCAGTCAGGGAATTAAGATCAAAGGTGGGGGAGAGCTAACTGGGCAGAGGGAGGGTGTGCATGTATCCCAATACAGTAGGTGGGAGCCGATCTCCTGGGCAATTTTTCCGTATCGCCGTGCGCAGGCCGGCTACCACTCTCTGTTTTTCGAACGAAAAAAGAATTCTCAATTCATCCGGATCAGCCTGAGAATTCGTCCATGTAGAATCTTGTTGGAGGCAAGGATACTTCTTGACCTCAGATTCCACTCACGCCCCTCGAAATCGGTCACTAAGCCACCGGCTTCGCGCACCATTAACGCGATTCCTGCAAAATCCCATGGCGTTGAGCTGTTGTCCAGAAATGCGTCACAGGCGCCCGACGCGAGATATCCAATGTCTGAACCGGCCACGCGCGTGAATGCACGGCAATAGGGAAGCAAGCGTTTGATCAGGGCGCCACACTGCTGCAAGTGTGATTCCGTCTTCCCATAACTGTAACCGATCAGAGCTTGATCCAGCTTTCTTGTCTTGGAAACCGCAAGCCGCTTTCGAACGTGAAAGCGATGATTCCAGTGAAAGCTGCCTTTGCCTCTCCAGCTAACGAAGAGGTCATCCGTAAAAGGACAATAAGCCAGTCCCATTTCGGTTTGATCATGAATCTGGAGGGTAATTAGGCTGCTGAAGAAGGGAAGTCCTCGATTGTGGAAAGTTGTGCCGTCTAAAGGATCGATAATCCAAAGATATTTAGAGCCGTTATCCTCGCTGAACTCGTTTTCTTCGAAGAGATAGTTGTAATCCGGGAAAACCCTTTTGAGATGTTTCTTGATCACACGACAAGACTCGAGGTCCGCTCCGGTGACAAGATCATTCTTCCCCTTGTATTTTCGAAAATTGGAGGCTCTACCCAGGAAATACCGGTTGAGCACCGCTCCGGAAGCCTTGGCAGCTTCAATTGCGATTCTCGTGTGGGTATCCATGCTGTCTAAGGTGAGAGGAGAAAGTAAGGATAAGAGGTAAGGAGGATTGTGATCCAACCCAGAAGAAATCCAACCGGCAGGATGCTAAGAACCGTCGCGAGTGCGGCGAGAAACAATTTGCTACTTAGCCGAACCGCAAGCAGGCCGCCCAGGAATTGCCCAAAGGTGAGTCCGACGAGCGGTACGGTGTATCCAAGTTTCCCGTGGGCGCACCATGGGCAGTGTGGAGGCGAGGGTTGGTGAATGTTACAGTGCCTGCTGGCTCCTGCCCAGTTCCAGACACATCCACATTTGAACATGAAGCCGCAAAGTGGAGCCATAAAGGTCATCGTACTGATTATGGCCACAATCAGCAGAACGATCAGGTGAAGTCGTGTCTTGGGATTCATGGAATCCTTCGCTCTCGGGGAGTGGCACCACAGCGTGTAAACTGTATCAGAACTCCGCCCAAAAACAAAAAGGCGACCAAGCTAAGGCCTGGTCGCCTTATCAAGAGAAGAAACCGACGCCTTAGTACATGTCACCACCGCCGCCGTGCGGCATGGGAACTTCTTTCTTCTTCTCCGGGATCTCGGAAACCAAAGCTTCGGTTGTGAGCAGTAAGCTGGCGACCGAGGCTGCATTCTGCAACGCCGTCCGAGTTACTTTCGCCGGGTCGATCACGCCGCTGGCCACCAGGTCTTCAAATTCTCCGGTCTCTGCGTTTAGCCCGAAGGACTCCCGCTTGTCCGCCTTCACTCGCTCAACCGTCACTGATCCTTCAATTCCCGCGTTGGCCGCGATCTGCCGCAAGGGCTCTTCCAGGGCCCTGCGCACAATATTCGCGCCAATCTGCTCATCGCCTTCGAGCTTCAGCTTCGCCACCGCCGGAATCGCTCGCAAGTAAACCACCCCTCCTCCTGGGACAATCCCTTCTTCTACCGCCGCGCGGGTCGCATGCATGGCGTCCTCCACGCGGGCCTTCTTCTCCTTCAACTCCGTCTCTGTCGCCGCGCCGACTTTAATCACTGCCACACCACCGACCAACTTGGCTAACCGCTCCTGTAGCTTTTCGCGATCGTAGTCCGAAGTGGTATCTTCGACCTGAGTTCGGATTTGCTTCACCCGCCCTTCAATCTCCTTCGGCTTTCCGGCACCTTCCACAATCGTTGAGTTGTCCTTGTCGATGACGATCCGCTTGGCGCGTCCTAAATCCTCAAGTTTTAGGTTTTCCAACTTGATCCCCAAGTCCTCGGTAATGGCTTTACCGCCCGTCAGGATCGCAATGTCTTCCAACATCGCCTTGCGCCGGTCCCCAAATCCCGGGGCCTTCACAGCCGCTGCACTGATTGTGCCGCGAAGTTTGTTCACTACCAGCGTGGCCAACGCCTCGCCTTCCACTTCCTCCGCGATGATTAAAAGCGGTTTACCCAGTTTTGCCACTTGCTCCAACACAGGAAGGAGGTCCTTCATGGTGCTGATCTTCTTCTCGTGGATTAGAATGTAAGCGTCTTCCAGCACGCACTCCATTCGATCCGAGTCCGTCACAAAGTAGGGAGACAGATAGCCGCGATCAAACTGCATGCCTTCCACAATCTCGAGTGAGGTTTCCATTGTCTTGGCTTCTTCAACTGTGATCACGCCATCCTTGCCCACCTTATTCATGGCTTCGGCAATGATCCCGCCAATCTTGCTGTCTCCATTGGCAGAGATGGTGCCGACCTGGGCAATCATTTCGCCTTTGACTGACTTAGATAATCGTTTGACCTCTCCCACCACCGCTTCCACGGCTTTGTCGATACCCCTCTTCAAAGCCATTGGATTAGCTCCAGCCGCGACCGTTTTTACGCCTTCCCGAAAAATTGCCTGCGCCAAAACCGTCGCCGTGGTCGTTCCATCTCCCGCCACGTCACTGGTCTTGGAGGCCACCTCCCGCACCATCTGCGCCCCCATATTCTCCAACGAATCGGGCAACTCGATTTCTTTGGCCACTGTCACGCCGTCTTTGGTGATGGTCGGCGATCCAAACTTTTTGTTGAGCACCACATTACGTCCCTTCGGGCCCAAAGTAATCTTTACCGCGTCAGCTAGCTGGTTGACTCCCTTTAACAGCGCCTGCCGCGATTCCTCTCCGCATACAATCTGCTTTGCCATAGGGTTCCTCCTCTTTTCCTAAAGTGAATGATTAATTTACTTGCCAGAAGACTTTGTCTTAGCAGCTCCCTCCGTTACTGCCAAAACATCCTCTTCCCGCATAATGAGATACTCTTCTCCGTCGAGCTTAACTTCATTACCTGAGTACTTGCCAAACAGAATCCGATCCCCCTCCTTCACCGTCATCTCGACGCGGGTTCCATTGTCACGGATCTTCCCATTGCCAACCGCCACCACGACTCCTTCCTGTGGCTTCTCCTTGGCAGTGTCAGGAATAATGATACCCCCCTTCACCTCAGCTTCGGGATCAACTCTCTTGACCAGAATCCGGTCGTGCAAGGGCCTTAGCTTCATAGTTCTTCTCCTTGATTCTTAATGGTTTATGAACTTTATCTAGCACTCCATGAAGAAGAGTGCCAATAGCACAACGTTTATAAGTCGGAGGACCTAGACTTGTCAACAATAATATTTAAGGGGCCAACCAATTTGACAAGCTCTAACTCAAATTTTATAGAGTCCAATGACGCGAATTCGGCGTTGAGGGCTTTTCGAAAGGAAACTATACATGAGTCGAGCTGAAAATGAGCTGTTTGTCTTAAAAGATCCCACAGCGATTGAACATATGAAAATTCCGGACGCGATTTCCATCTTGCCAGTGAGGAACACGGTCTTGTTTCCATCCTCGATGATTCCACTCACTATTGGCAGAGAAAGCTCCGTCAAGCTGGTTGAGGAGATTAATTCTCAAGACGAGAGGTATGTCGGCATTGTGACTCAGCGAGATCCTTCCGTGGACGATCCACAAGAGATTGATCTCCACTCCGTAGGAACCTTAGCGATATCCACGAAGCAATTGCGAGTGAAGGACAATACTTTAGTCTTGGCGGTGCAAGGTCTAAAGCGGTTTCGAGTTAAAGAGTATCTGCAGACACATCCTTTTATTAAGGCCCGCATTGAGCTGTTAGATGACATTGTCTCAGTTCCCAGTGAGTCCCGGGCGGAAGCCATGCGCCGCAGCATCGAAACATTGTTTCAGCAAGTGGTCACTCTGTCGCCTGGGCTCTCGGCTGAGCTTGTGACGATCGCTTTGAATCTGGAGTCTCTAGGGCAATTGTCGGATTTCATTGCCTCGGTGATTCCCTCACTTTCGACTGTGCACAAACAGGAATTCCTCGAGACGCTTGATGTGTGGAAGCGGTTGGAGAAACTCAATGTTGAACTGACACGTGAAGCTGAGATCTTAGAGCTGAAAGGAAAAATCCAGTCCCAGGTTCAGGACGAAGTGGGGAAGAACCAGCGCGACTACTATCTGAGGGAACAACTGAAAGCCATTCAAAAAGAGCTGGGTGAAGGCGATGATACCCTTAGGGAGGTCGAGGAGCTGAAGAAAAGCATCGAGGAGGGACAGCTTCCTGAGGAAGCAAAGACAGAGGCTGTCAGAGAGCTCAAACGGCTGTCTAGGATGTCACCGGCTTCAGCGGAATACACCGTCTCCAAAACCTACTTGGATTGGCTGGTGTCGCTACCTTGGAACAAGCTGGCCGAGTCGGAAATTGACATTCGGCGAGCTCGAACTGTCCTTGATCGGGACCATTACGGACTGGAGAAGATCAAGGAGAGGATTCTCGAATACCTGGCCGTGCTTAAACTCAAGCCGACAGGAAAGGCGCCCATCCTCTGTTTTGTTGGACCGCCGGGAGTAGGCAAGACCTCACTGGGCAAGTCGATTGCCGCGGCTTTGGACCGGAAGTTTGTGCGACTCTCGCTTGGAGGCATCCGCGATGAAGCAGAGATCCGAGGCCATCGGCGAACCTATATCGGCTCCTTGCCGGGTCAGATTATTCAGGGTATTCGTCGTGCTGGTGAGCGTAATCCAGTGTTCATGCTAGATGAAGTCGACAAGATTGGCACAGACTTTCGCGGTGACCCGGCTTCCGCGCTCTTAGAGGTCCTCGATCCGGAACAGAACCATAGTTTCCGAGATCACTACCTGGATGTGCCGTTCGACCTCTCTCGAGTTCTATTCATCACCACGGCTAACATCCTCGATACAATTCCTCCGGCCTTGCTCGACCGGATGGAAGTGATCGAGTTGCACGGCTACACTGAGGAAGAGAAGCTGAGGATCGCGCAAAACTATCTTATTCCGCGTCAAGCCAGTGAAAACGGCGTGCAGCTTGGCAGTCAGGTAGATATTGGAACGGAAGCTCTACGGCATCTGATTCGATATTACACACGCGAAGCTGGACTCAGAAACCTGGAACGCGAGATCTCCAGAATCTTTCGCAAGCGCGCTCGCCAGCTCGTGGAAGGGAACTCCGATCTGGCAAAAATCGACGTCGATCAATTGCCAGATCTTCTGGGTGCACCAAAGTTTGTTCTGGAAGAGGAAATCGAAGAACGCACAAAGGTCCCTGGCGTCGGAATCGGGTTAGCCTGGACACCGACCGGCGGAGAAATCCTGTTTGTAGAGGCCAGTCGCATGAAAGGCGAGAAGGGCTTCACGATGACAGGACAGCTCGGAAGCGTCATGCAGGAATCTGTCAAGGCGGCGCTCACCTGGGTTCGCGCACACGCTGCGGAGCTAGGCGTTGACGAAGATTTCTACACTCAGAGTGACATTCACCTGCACGTTCCAGCAGGGTCGATTCCCAAGGATGGTCCTTCCGCCGGGGTTACGATGGTGACGACTTTGGTCTCGTTGCTGACCGGGCGACCCGTACGTCCGCGGCTCGCTATGACCGGGGAGATCACATTGACCGGTAAGGTCCTGCCTGTGGGTGGGATTAAGGAAAAGGTACTAGCTGCTCATCGCCTTGGCATCCGGGAAGTGATTCTGCCAAAGGAAAATGAGACGAATGCACGCGAGGACCTTGGTGAAGTTGCCAAGACGATGCGGTTCCATTTTGTTAATTCAATTGCCGAAGTCGTGGAGCTCGCCTTGGGCTTGGAATTGAAAGTACCGGTTCAGCACGGAAACCTCGCGCCAGTTCCTAAGAAGAGGGAGCCGGGGAAGGATCAGCTGCTCAGCTTGAACTGAAATTCTTCCGGAGGCACGATCTTACTGGGAGATTCCTGGGAGCCCATGACGAGCCATCTTATTAAGTTGGCCTCGTCGTGGGCTTTTTGTTTGAACCAGTGGCTATTTAGAGACATAATATACATTATCAGACGTTACA
>Ga0075423_10001447_pt1 | contig 20930 bp, 23 predicted proteins | sample SoiMethybrSBSTD2_FD_80114 | JGI IMG/M metagenome (GOLD analysis project Ga0075423, IMG submission 80114) | Bulk soil microbial communities from a Populus tree surrounding site in Tennessee, USA - Soil MetaG P. TD hybrid SBSTD2 | ecosystem: Environmental > Terrestrial > Soil > Tree plantation...
AATGATGTCCCAGCGGATTTTTCCCTGCTCCGGTTCCAAAGCATTCCAATACCAGCGCAGATAAGCAATGGTAGTGTCAGGAAAATCGGGCTTCTTTGTCGCCTGCGGCAACTTCGTAACCGGGCCCACTTCCGACCACTCCAGCGGCGGATTAGTGGCTTGTCCATTGAATCGGTTGAAAGTGGTGATTCCCATATTTGGATTGACCAGCACGTCATTGATGGGAACTGGGCGCACGATCACCGTGTCGTGTTGTGCGTAGGAGAAGCAACTAACAGATACGAATACAGCCAGCAATAGAAGATTTTTCATCGGATCCTCAGCTTCTGCTGGCGCATCAGGTCACGCACAAGAACGTAATTCGCATTTACTGCTCTAAATTAGAAAAGAATAGAAACTCTCTGTAAGGCTTGCCCACCCTGTTACATCCACCTCATGCAGGCGCTGAATGACGATGATCTTCTACAGAGTTTTAGTTTAAGAACTTAGTTTGGAAATCGTAATGCCCAACGCTTGCAGTCGGCGATGACACAACAAAGGAGTAAACCCCTGACTCAATTCCTCGAGCGGGCAAGTCAAACACCAGTCGGGCATTGCCGTTGCTGGAGATTATCGGTAGCAATCTTGCAGACCACAGCGGCCCTTCTGCCCTTTTGGTCTCAAGACGCACCTCGTATGGACCGGAGGCCACGCCGTGTAGAGCAATTTCCACGATGATTCGTTGAGTTGAAGACTTGATGTCGACCTGCGGAATCGGGGTCTCAGCGCTGCGTGAACGATCCGCAACCAGGGTAAGAGCGACTATCGACGGCTGCAATAATTCCGCTTCTTTGACGAGATTTGCCGAATGCTCTCTCTCCTGGGCCAGCTGATTTTCCAGGCGCGCATGGCTCGTGCGAACGCCGCTTACGTATACCAATGTAGAAATGACAACTAAAACTAAGGCGGCGAAAGCGCCATAGCGTGTTAAATGAGAAACCCACGGAGTAGGCGGTCTGACAAAACTTTCGCGGTTTGTAGCGGTGTGATGCAACGGTTGCGTCTCGAAGTAATATCTTAAGAGTTGGGCGAACCGCAACTTTTCCTTGCGCTGGGGAGGCTCCAGGAAATACTTCTCGACGGCAGCTCTATCACCTGAATTCAGCGATCCTTCCAGGTACTCTTCGATGATCTCGTCCTCGACCGAATCCACGATATCGATCATCACCTGATTATTGACAATGCCGTCGCTCACTTTGTCTTCAAGCTCGGTCTGATTATCGAGCTTGCCCAGCAAGTACTCGCGCATCAAGTTGCGATCGGCAATGCTCTTCATAGCTTCGCCTCATCTGCTTTCAATTCGCCCACTGATCAAGACAGGCGGCAACACAAACGCGCAGGTCCCTGCGAATTCTGCACATTCTGATGCGCAAAGCATTCACTCCCCCGAGTCCGTCAGCGAGATGTTTCCGCGCCTCAATCTTGGCACGTCCTTGTCCTTGATGATATCGGACTACCACATCGCGATCGCCCGGGGAGAGCTTATCCATGCAGCGTTCCAGACATTTCAGCTCCTGCTCGTGAATCTGCAGGTCTGGACATGTCGGCACGGCGATGTTCTCCCCCAAGCTGGCCGGTTTGCGTTGCCGGAGATCCTGCCGCCAGACATTCTTGGCTACTCCGAAGCAATAAGCCAAAGGGCTTGAGTGTTCTCGCAAAGTGTCAATTTTTCCAACTACTACGTCAACCGTCTTATCGAACAGGTCCTCCGGATCTGAGCAGCCCTTATGTATGAAGTACCGCACCAATTTAGTTCTAATCGACTGATACTCCAACACAGCCCTTTCATCGTTCTCAGAGAGCCAGCGAAGAAACCGCCCAAAGGCCTCGGCTGTGAGCGTCCGGCTGGCTCCCGGTGCCACCATAGGCGGCTCACCATAGAACACAGATAAGCTGAAGTCAACGCTCTCACCTGTACTCTCCCTGCAACGCGAAAGCTGCCCAATAATACGGGTTCGACCACTGTCGGTCCTGCAGCATTTCGAGCTGGGCTCCGCGCAACGCCGAGCTCGGGGTTTCACCTTTCTGGATACGCGTGTACAGAGCTGCCATGAGTTTTGCGGTGGCTTCGTCATTGACCTTCCACAGACTGGCAATGACGCTCTTCGCGCCTGCATACAGAAAGCCCCTAGGCAGCCCGATTATCCCTTCCGCCTCGAGGTCCTTGCCCAACGCGGATTCGCAGGAACTAAGTACCACGAGATCGGCCGACAGCTTCATTTTGTAAATGTCTCCCAGTCGCAGGTAGCCATCCTGTCTTCGTCCGTTCCTATCGATTAATGACAAGATCAGGCCAGACATTTCAGGGCGTCGAGGATCAACGAGCCCGTGCGTGGCAAAATGAAGCAGGCGAAATCGGCTAAGCCCGTCGCGAAGCACAAGCTCCCGGCTGGCCGAGAAGTCCAGGGCCACCTCTAGCAGCTGCGAATCCTCCGAATGGAGGACTTTGGCAATCGCATTGGCCTCGTCACGTGATGCCTGCAGCCTAGGAATATATTGTGCCCCCCCGATATCGCGGATGGCTCGGGTCAGGGCCGCCGGGTGTTCCTGCGGCCCCCGCTCGCGACCTCGATTCTTTAATACTCGTGGATCATCTGCTTCGAAAACCGGATCTGCAAAAATTGCCGCAGTTGCTGTTGGCGGTACCCTCTTCGACGACGCTTTCCTTAGCGTTCCGAGCACTGAGGCCGAAGGCAGGACGTCTAGTTCATAGCGGCTGACCAGAAGCTGATCACTTACTTCTGGAACAGGAAGCGCAGCGAAAGGCACGTATTGAAGAGAACCGTCTGGGACGATCAGGATGCGCTTTGCTTTTGCCAGGGGGATAGGACCAAGCAGCAGTTTTGAGAGTTGGTGGGCATACGCCTGATGTTGTTGTTCCTGCCGGCGGGCTCTTGCCTGGTAATCGCTTGCACTCTCTCGCGCTTTCAACTGAGGAGGGACGAGCGTCTGGCGAAAACTGTCCACCAATTTCCTGATTCGCGGCGACTGCGGCAGTTCATGCCCGGTGATTTGGCCCTTATCCACCGCCCACACGTAACTCTTCTCCTCACCGAGCGCATATTCGAGTAAAACGGTGTCCTCGGATTCGAGCTCGGCCTGCACCCCCTTCAGTGCTAGAGTCGGAGACGGATCTTCTATGGCCTGCCCTGCAGTTGCAACGTCCGGCTGCGGTCGAGGGTGCAATTGTTTTTCCAGGAGTTCCTCACAGGGCGCGTCCTGGCTAGAGGTCGTCAGCAGGTCCAATAAAGATCGAGCCCGGCTTCTTTCAGATGCGTCGAAGGCCTTTTCAGCGAAACCGCGGCCCGGCTCTGTTCGGTCCAGCGACATGAGTATTTCTATATAAAGCGCGTAGTACGCGTGAACCGCGGCGAAGTACGAAGCTCGTGAATCGAAGTGAGAGATTGACATCCTTTGCTTCTCGACGATGTCAATCGTTCTTTCGATGGCCGACTGTGCTTCCTCCAAACGTTTGAGCCGCAAATAGACACGGGCAAGCTCGTACTGGACTTTGGCAATTTCTTCAACTTCGCCCAACCGTTGCTCCAAGAGATTTCCGCTCTCTAAGGAAGCAATGGCTTGGGAATACCTGCCCCGCTTGGCTTGAAGGTGACCTAGTTGGATTAGAACTTTTCCCTGGCCATAGAGGTTGTGGGCCGTACGGTAGGTTTCCAGAGAGCGGTGGTAGAACGCCTCGGCTTGACCGTATTGATTTGCGGCCTGGTACGCAACTGCAATGTCAGCGAGCGAACTGGCGACGGCTACCGGGATACCTGACCGGTGCGCCAGGTCAATCTCCCGTCGGTAAAGGGGCAGCAGCGGTTTGTAATTTCTCATCATCGCCAGGGTCTTGCCCATATCGGTGATCGCTTCAATTTCCCCGAACGTGTCATGAACACTGGCAAAAATCGCCTGCGCCTGGCGATAGTATTCCAGCGATTTCTGCCAATCGCCGGTTTGCCGGCTTATGTATCCCAGGCCATTCAGCACGCTCGCTTCCTCGTCCTTGCTGCCCAACCGGCGGAGGGCGGGTCTGGCAAGGTTGTAGTTACATTGCGCGGTTTCGAATTGCCCTTTAAGAACCGCAAATATTCCAAGATACGAGCGCATGCGGGCAACGCCATAGCTATTCCCGGTCGACGACCACAACTGCAACGCCTGCTGAGATGCCTCCAGAGCTTCCACCTGCCTGTCATCGCCGTAAACGGCGGCGGAGGCCAGCATGAGCAAGCTTCGAGCCTCCCCGTTCTTATCTCCCGCCCGCGCGAAGAGCTCCCGCGCCTGGCGAAAGAAACTCTCGCTCTCCGCCCGTTCCCCGGCAAATTCCAGCAAGGCTTCTCCCCGGGATTCCAGGGCTTCGGCTTGGGCAAGTTGACTAAGATCCCGGCACGAATCAAGCGCCTCTTTGGAGTAACGCTCAGACAACGAGACCGGCCCGGTGGCCGCATAGGTGCGCGCCATGCGGCTCAGCGCTTTGCATCTGTTTTCCGGATCTTGCGCTGTTTTGAGGGCTTGCCCATAAGACCCGCGCGCCCGGTCATACTGACTGAGTGTGGAATAGATGTCACCAGCTTGCAGGTAAGCCTCGGCGGCTTCGTCGTAGGAACCAGCCGCTACAAAAAGTCCGGCGCTCGTGCGGAAGAGCCCGGCCGCCCCAATCGAATCCTTCGCCGTCTGCGTAACGCGCAGAGCGGCTGCCATCTGAAAAGCCGCTCTTGCTCTTCGGAGGAGCCGCCCCCCGCGATCTGCCGTCTCAAAAGAGCGCGCCGGGCTAGCGCCATTGTTCTCTCGTGGAACGCTATAACGCTCGGAACCACTCGGGTCCGCAGTCTGGCCGCACAACGATGGTGAACAAAAGGCCAGCAACGCGAAATAGACCGCAGCCCGCATTTTTCATCCCTGGTTGACCGCTGGTTCTCATTTCACAGGGGCTTGCCAGGCACTTACGCCGCTCGCCTTTCCTTGTATTCCCCGCCTGGGGGCTCGTGTCGCAAAAGATTTTGAGCACACTGTTGAGCAGAATAGACCTCATCCAGATCGAGGCGACCCTGTTCCGCCTCCTTAGTCAAAATGGACGACCATCCCCCCTGGATGAACTTCATCCAGTCAGTTCCACGAAAGTCTTGCAATTTAGCAAAGTCTTGCTCTAGTTCCCCAATTCTTAGACCTCGTTCCTTGGAATGAACTTCCCTGGTGCCCTTCGCCCGCAGTTGCTGCAATGCTTCTGTCTGGTCGAGTGAGTCGGGGGGATCGGCAACGCGGTATGGGAAGTAGATGGAGAGACCGCCTGGGACGAGATTGCCGTCCGGCGGCGCACCGTCGCCAGTGTTCACGTGTACCGCGTTGGCGATAACCACCTCTTTGCTGTCCTGGATGATCTGCTGAATCTTTAAACACGTATCCTTCAGCTCATTGCTGGAAACATCGCTTTCCCGGAATTTCTGGCAGAGGTCAACGATATCCACGAAAAGCCCGAACACAAAACCTTGAGCCTTCTTACGTGCTGTGAGAATTTTCCGACCTGCGTCTTCTCTTTTGCTCAACTCCAGAAGAAGACGGGCGAGCGTGGTCAATTGTGTCGTGAGCCGGCCCATTTTCTTTTTGTCCAAGTCAATGGCTGAAAGCGTGAACGGCCGGAACCCCGTCCTGGGATCGCTTATATAGTCGGAGTAAGCCTTCCGATACACTTCCGGAATGCTTGTGCTTGCCTTGCGCGCGTCGTTAGCGTTGGCGAGCTCTCCTAGACGTCGCAGTATGTCCTCATATGGAAAACTTTGGTCGGGCACGTCGTCCTGCGAAGCGACCATAAAATTAACGTGGTCCCCTAGCTCGCTCGCGAGCTCCACCATACTCATCGAGCAGGCATCCAGTCCGAGGATGTCGATCTTTTTTTTCTGATTATTCTCAATTGGCAGCTGCGCCTTCCTCAACGCTTCCTGTAGGTTCGAGGGGGTGAGATATCTTCTCGGTTTCGTCTTGGCAGAATCGTTCTTGCTTACCGGGTCTTCATCCGCCAACAACTCCGGCCCATGGCCCCACAGGAAGAGAGCGTGGTGGTCGGCTGGCGGGTCCATCTGCACGGCGTCGTCGATGAACTTCGTGAGGTTCTTCGGATCGGCAATCTGCAGTTTCTGGGGAAGTTTAGCCTTCAGCTTGTTACCCTCGAGAAAACTGACTCCGCCTCCTTTACCGTCTCGTTTACCGGCGCCTCTGTCATAGCTTTCAGCCCCAAAAGCATATCGGCGGGCGTGAATGATCGCGTCTGTGTCGAGCTGAGCTACCACAACAACCCCGTCCCCAGCGGCGCGCTTCAGCTGTTTCAGAGATTCCACCGCGAAGTTGGCGAGCAAGCCATCAGCGGACATGTACACCATGATTTTCCATTTCGCACGTTGATTCGTCATATATCCTCCCGTTCAGATGATTCAGAGTCCAGGCGAATTTCGGCCTTCGCACAAGCAGTCTTGATGTTCGCCCGTATCTAAAACCCAGCTGAGTTACGCGACTAGACGCTTCAATTCTTAAATGACCTGGATGGGAAAAGTATTTCAGAGTTCAAAGCCGGCCTCCCGTGGCCCTGGATTCGGCAACGATAAACACGTTCTCTTCCAACCCAAACCCAAGGATAGTCACAGACTCAAGTTGGATTTTGATGGTCGGGCGCCTGTCGATTGCGCATTCTGCGCCCAGCGGTGGCAGAAATCAATAAAAAAGACTGATTAATTTCCCTACCAGCCAATGTGGGTACAGCCGCCTCGGGTGCCCGGCCGAGCGCAGCTCGGCGGCCGGTCGCGGGCATACTTGATCAGAGTTTTCTCAGCCCCGACAAGAGCTAGCCCGCTGTGAGGATATGCAAGTCTCGCTTGCGCGGATACTCCCCAGCGTCTGGGTTTCGTTTGCAGCCGTCATTATTCGAGCGTTTCGCATCCTTTTTCGTGACAGGGAAATACTTCGCGAAGGACTGCCATATGGGAGTAGATGCTCTCTTTATATAGGTGACCAGAACTCGGGCTGGATCGCAGATGAAAGACATACAGGCCAATTTGGGTAGGACTCGCCGGGCGCTAATAAAAGGGTGCCGCGACCCGAAGTTTATGCCCGCTTGGGTATCGCGCGCTGATTCGGCCTGCGATGTTCCTTCACCGGCGCCGGCTGTGGGAGAGACGTTTGGTCATTATCGGCTAGTGGAGCAGCTCTCTACGGGTGGTATGGGGATAGTTTATCGTGCATACGATGAACACTTGGATAGAGAAGTTGCGCTGAAAGTACTATCCCCGGGCAGTCTTCATGATCCTGGTGCCTGCAGGCGTTTTCACAGCGAGGCAGTGATTCTTTCGAAACTCAATCATCCCAATATCATCGCGATTTACGATTTCGACGATCACGATGGCATCCACTTCTTGGTTATGGAATACGTGCCAGGCCAGACACTGGCGGCAAAACTTGAGAGGGGGCCGCTCAAACAGGAGGAAGTACTCCAGATTGGAAAACAAATCGCATCTGCGGTACAAGAAGCACATGAACACGGCATTGTTCATCGTGATCTGAAGCCGCAAAACGTGATGCTTACCCCTAGAGGACAAATCAAGGTTGCAGACTTTGGACTGGCAAAGCTCTCTATCCCAATCATCGATCCCGCGGCAACCATAAATATCAGCCGCGATCTTGGAGTAATGGGAACCTTGCCTTACATGCCGCCCGAGCAGTTACGTGGAGAACCAGCCGACTTTCGCAGCGACATTTATTCGGCGGGTGCAGTGCTCTATGAGCTCGCGACAGGGCGCCGCGCATTTCCTGAGACACATGGGCCACAGTTGATCGATTCGATTCTGCACAAAATGCCGTATTTGCCTAGTGCGCTGACGGAGACCGTGTCCCACCCATTCGAGACTGTTGTTTTGAAGTGCCTAGAGAAAGAACCGTCGCGCCGCTATCAATCCGCAACTGAGCTGGGCTTAGATCTGCAGCACCTAAGTAACTACAGAACATAGCAATTTGACAATTGTCCCAAACTGCCATGGGCAGCAAACGTGTATTGACGTAGTTTAGTGCAGCAAACCGCTTAGCACCGGAACCTGCTTCGCGCGTGCAGTCTCGATTTCCGTGCCTGTTGGGTGTCAAACAACCCGCCATGCGAATCTCAGCAGTTGTTTATGTACTGTGCTGCTCGTCGTTCCTGCATGCTCATATGCCGGAGCAGGCAGCCCATCGGTGTTGTTCCGAAAGTTCTGATTGAGCTACCTGCTGCAGACCCAGACCTTAGCTGTCCGCACACGTTTTGAGGCCACGGTCATTTGGAATGTGAGAGGCGCTTAGAGATCAAAGTGGCGTGGAGTACGCCTTTGTCCCAAGTGCCTCTGACGATCACGCGATCACCATCTTTGACCCGAGTGGAGTCGATGTTGTTGATCGTTTTGCTGCCATGCTCCTGGCTAACCCAGCGAGTCGAGCTGTCGTAGTGAACCGTCATCTCAGCATTTTCACCCGAGTTGCGAACGGTCAAGGTGGATTGCTCCGGACTACTCCGGATAACATTTCCTTCCCAGCGCGCATCTTTCATTGCCTTCGTTGGGGCGGGAACGTCGCCAGCGAACAGAAACGTCGACGACGAGAACGCAATTACGCATCCACAGAATAGAGTGACTACTTTGTTGAGCATGTGTCCTCCTTCAACACGCTGAACTTCTACACACAAACATCAAACGCCTCGACTTCAAGAAACAGGTCCCAGGGGCAGGTGTTCCAGTATCAACAGTTCCATAATTCCCAAACTGCGATTCGGCAAAACTAGTAAAGAACTTCGTTTTCGCCCTTTTCTGCGATTAGCTTCTGAAAGTACGCCACGATCTTGTCTCGTCGTGTCATCAATGCCTTGATCTCAGACTTTGTCAAATACCGGCTGGTCGTTTGAGAGAGTTCATTCCCATCCAGGCTGTTCAGCTTCTCCAACAAATGCCGATCGCAGCGGATTAGCTCTTCTGCCGAGTTCTGTAGGTCATTGTGCAGGCGAAATGCACGCGTGAAATCCACCCTCCAAATTTTCCAGTTCGCTCCAATTAACACATTGGTCAGGTTAATGTCGGTGTCATAGACTAACTGATCAAAAACACGAATTTTGTACATCTGATTGTTCCAGGCGTCCGAATCCGGGGGCGTCAATTTTTGCTTGTGGCGTTCGACCTCATCCATTTTCACGGGCAACCACCAACTTAGCGACCCCTCGTTACCCTGCCACTTCCGTTCGACATAGACCGGGAGTATGTCGTCCAAGTCGAGCATTTCGGCCAACTCATAAGCAGCGATGTTGTATTTGTAAGAGTCGACGAAGGCAATTTCAGCGCCCTTTGTCAGCTGGATCACGGGTTTGTGCTCGTCAATATCCTGAAAGGACGCGTCGTGGGTCAGGACTCCGTCGCTGAGCGTAAGCCGCCAAGGGTTTGTGATTCCCTTTTTGGAACGTTCACTTTTGACTACTTTGGCTGTGCGAAGGAAGTGCTTGATCTGTTCCTTAGTAAGTGTTGGTTCCTCCGAGGCCGTGACTCGGGACGCGCATGATAGGGAAATGACTGCAGCGAACATCCACTTCTGCCAATGCAAATGATGCGCGTCCATTGCGCCCCTTTCCTGATCTAGGCTTTCGACAGCTTTTGCCGGCGCTGGTGACTAGCTAGCGTGCTGCAATGATTAGATTGCCCTCTGCATCTTTAAGTCCCGGAGGCGTCTCGAACGCGGGGCTCGCGTAGTAGCCTTTGCGGGCACGAATGTGAACTTTTTGCCCCGCTTTACGCACTTCAATCTTGATCTTGCGGTAATGACCGTCAGTTATGAAATCCGCAGGTGTGTAGGAGACGGAATATCTGGTACGCAACTCCTCAGAGATCTTGGCAAAGGCCTTCGTCATTCCCTTAGGGTCGGACGGGGTTAAGAGACGGCCGCCGGTCTGTTCCGCTAATCGCCGCAGATTGTTATTGCCCCATTCACCGCTGGAGTTCTCGGCGGTCCCTAGATTCGAAGGGCTGTAATTTGTGCTTATCGCGTAGATCGTGACTTCGGCCTGCTGAGCGGCATCGACAGCATTTTCCAAAGTCGCCTTGCCGGCATCATTTTGACCATCCGTTAGGACGACTAACACCCGAGCCACTACGCCGTCCTGCGATCGGAGCTGCAGTTTTTCGCAAGCAGTGCGAACCGCGTCGTAAAGCGCCGTCCCTCCGTCCGGATGCAGCCGATAAATGCCCTGGGACAAGAGATTCGGATCGTGAACGAAATCTTGTATCAAGATGGGATGGTTTTCGAACCCCATGACGAACGCCAAATCGTTCTCTCGCTGTAATGCCTCGTGAAGGAAAATGCCAGCGGCAGCTTGCTCAAAACGAAAGCGGGAAGTTACAGAACTGCTTACGTCGATTAACATCGCAATACGCAGGGGAAGCTCCTGTTCATTTCGAAAGCCCACAATCGCAGCAGGCGCCTTGCCGTCGTCCTGAATTGCGATATCGTCCTTAGAAAGGCCCGGGACACCATTGCCACTGCGCGACGCCAGGAAAACCAGATTGACTTCAGTCACCTGCTTAGCAAAAGTCCACTGGCTAGTCGAAATCTCAGAATCAACGGCCGGAACGGTGGCGCATTGATCACAGTTTTGCGCGAATCCAGGCCGTAAGCTCAACATAACGACAGCAACGAAGACGAATAGTAGTGTCGTCCTCTCAAGTTCTACGATTCGATTCGGTATACGTCTGACATGTGTCGTCATGACCAACCTTCGTGACTGCCATTGACTGCTGACCGTCGTTGCTAACGAATGAGCATTCGCAGTGCCACGCTGCGAACGACGAAAGATCACAAGTGAAGAGTTTGCAAGTTGCAGAATATGAATCTGATCACAGAACGATAAGACGGCTGGTTTGGCCGCATGGATACCACTACCCCCGATCGGTTCTCTCCGAATTGATACAGGGTATCCGTTCAGATACATGCTCGAAGTCAGGAAAGCTGGGGTCCTAAGCGCAACGTCCTACTTGCAGAAAGAAAGTCCGAAGATGCAATCCTTGCGTATGAGTGTCGGAACAGCGCAGCGGGGTTGAGATGGCCGAAGCTAGCTAACTGCTCACAAAGCACTGGAGCAAAAGTGCCCAAATTCTCCGTGCTCCGCGCGGCCGAGAAAGCTCTACTGTATGTTGCTCTGAGCAGGCAAGATGTACGGGTTGTTGACCGGCTGAGTTGGTAATAAACGGCTTGGCAGTATCGAAGGACTCACCACATAAGGGGCAAAGTTCTTCCAAGGCCGTTCGCTCGTTGTTGGGTTTGAACTGTGGCATCGTCCAATTATGGGTTGGACCCAACAGTGTCCGCCACGCGAAGCCCTCGATATTCGTGAGGCCAGTGGTTGCCATAGCTGCGCTCCGTCTGTACTGCGATGCAAGATCGAAATGGCTTTCAGGCGTTCGTGAGGAATAGAGCAGGTCCAAGGCCAAACGGGAGAAGACCCTCCGATCTCTGAATCTGGACTGCCAGACTCTGTAGACCGAGGCAAGAAATTAGAACGCTTTTCTCAAAGGCAGGTTACACTCTGAGGTTTCGGCGTGCGGCTACTTAATAAGATATCTGCAAGTATGACGCATAAACCCATTTAAGCCCAGTTTTTGCCCGCTCACCCGGAGATTTCTTGAAAGCGAGCCCCTGCAGCAGCGAACGCATTCAGTTGGACTCAAGCATGACACCGGCGAACCTAGTCCGCCTTCGCCGTGAGGAGGCACTCTACTCCAAGCCCGAGGATTTGACGCAGGTATTGGAATCGTCGGAACGCATGGCGCGCGATGTGCTGGGATTGGTCCGAGTACTTACCGCTCTAAACTCCATTCGCGGCCTGATCGGGCTTGAGCGCCCACTTTTTGAACTCATTTTCGAGGTGGTTCCTGGGGAGCGCGGAGCGATCGTGCTGCTTGACGACATTGCTGGCTTACTTCCGGGCGTTCTGACCTGGGACCGCGACCGAGAACCGGCTTCATTTCGCATTTGTAAGCAGATAACCGATTGCGTGCTGCGGGAAGGGTCTGCAGTGTTAAGCAATGAGGTCGGTGATGAAACTTCCAGTCCGCCGCGTTCGGCGATTGCGGCTCCTCTGATCGCCTTCGATCACATGCTTGGTTTTATCTATCTCGAGAGTCGCGCCCAGGGACTTCACTTCGATTCCGGGCACTTACACATACTGACAATCATCGCAGTCATAGCGGCAACAGTTCTCGAGAACGCGCGCCACTTTCAGTGGCTCGACACCGAGAATCAGAGACTGCATGAAGAGGTGAATCTTCAGCATGCCATGGTGGGCGAAAGCCCAAAGATGCGGGAGGTGTATCAGTTCATTTCCAAAGTTGCGCGTGGCGATTCCACAGTTCTGCTGCTCGGCGAAAGTGGGACCGGGAAGGAGTTGGTTGCGCGTGCCATTCATCGGAACAGCCCACGTAGCCGTCAGCCCTTTGTTGCCATCAATTGTGCGGCTCTTACCGACACGTTGCTGGAGAGTGAGCTTTTCGGCCACGAGAAGGGCGCATTTACGGGAGCGGCGGCACAAACGCGTGGCAAGCTCGAAGTTGCCGAAACTGGCACGGTCTTTCTCGACGAGATTGGCGAATTAGCTCCCCAGCTGCAGGCCAAGTTGTTGCGCGTGCTACAGGAACATGAGTTTACTCGGGTGGGTGGAACGCGTCCTATCAGGCTCAATATTCGCTTGATCACCGCTACGAATCGTAATCTGGAGGGGGCTGTCAAGGAAGGCGTGTTTCGTTCCGATCTGTATTATCGCCTCAATGTTGTCTCTGTTTGCTTGCCACCACTTCGCACACATAAAGATGATATCTCTCGGTTGGCCTCTCATTTCATCCGCAAACACAGCGCCAGGGTCGGCAGAAGGGTGCTTGGCATCGGAAAGGCTGCGGAAGGCTATCTGTTGAATTACGATTGGCCAGGCAATGTACGCGAGCTAGAAAATGCTATTGAGCACGCGATTGTATTGGGTACAACGGACCAACTGTTGCCGGAGGATCTCCCAGATTCGGTCCTGGAGGCGTTGCCTGGAAAAACCACTCCTCCAGGCGAGTTCCATGCCGCTGTGAGAGAAACAAAGAGAAAGCTTATCTGTGCTGCTCTTTCAGAAACCAACGGCAACTACACCCAAGCGGCGAAAAAACTTGGTCTGCAACGAAATTACTTCCACCGCCTGGTTCGGAATCTGCAGATGCGAGATGTGCTTAAACCACCGAGTTCTTCTGTTGGTTGAACTCGGTCTATCTCATCGTGCGCTTCACGTGGTGGCTTACGAGTTCGCGACGATAGCCGCGATGACAGGCTTTCATGCCGTGCGCAGCACGAGGCACTGTGAGCGCTTGCGCGGTCATTGATCAGGAGAATGATCACCTGAGGCAACACGTCGAGCCCGCTCGGGACAGACTGGAGAAACGACTGGTCGGCCATATAGATGGACCGACAGTGAATCGAGGAATGTTCCTGGCGTAGTGCCACCGTGCTCTGGCTCCCTGGCTCAGACCTTGTCTTGTCCGGGCCAGCGGACATTAGCCGCCCCGTTTCCGTCAGACGAGGCCACCTGCGGCATGGCCGTGTTGCCGGCATCAGTTATGACAGTGCAGAAGCACGAAGTAGGCGTCCTGATATTCGACGGCGTAGAACTGCTCGATTTCGCTGGTCCTTTCGAGGTGTTTTCCCGAACACGCCTCATGCCCGGCGTGGACTCTCGTCGATCAAACGAGAGCGCGCCATTTCACGTCTTCACGTGGCCAAGGCAGCCGATTCGGTGACCGCAACTGGCGAACTGAGAATCTTTCCTCACTACAGCTTTGCGCACGTGCCGAAAGTCGATTTGCTTGTCGTTCCTGGCGGCATCGGCACACGCGCTCTCCTGAGCGACCAGGCAACTCTCGACTGGATACGTGTAACTGCAGCGACGGCAAAGAAGGTAACCAGCGTTTGTACCGGCGCTTTGTTGCTCGCTCAAGCAGGGCTGCTCGATCGCAGGCGGGCAACAACGCATTGGGGAGCATTGGATCTCCTGCAGCAAATCAGCGATTCGCGACAGGCTGGCATTTCAGTCCAGGATAGCGTCCGTTTCGTGGACGATGGCGTCATCACGTCGGCGGGAGTCTCCGCTGGCATCGATATGGCGTTGCACGTGGTTCATCAAATCTGTGGATCGTCAGTCGCCGCCGAAACGGCGCACTACATGGAATATAAGGGAGTCGCATGCAGCTAAATGTTGCTTTGATCAGAAAGGTATTCCCCGAACGCGATGCTATTGGCGGACTGCGTGAGGCGTTGAAGCAGGCGCACTCACAAGGGGCACAGCTTGCGGTGCTGCCGGAGATCCCACTCAATGACTGGTCGCCGGCTACGAAAACCCAACAGGACGAGGAGGCAGAGCCGCCCGCCGGCCCGCGTCATCGAACCATGAGTGATGCGGCGCGCGAGGTTGGTATCGGACTCATCGGCGGCGCGATCATTCGTGACCCTAAGTCGGGGCGGTGTCACAACACAGCGCTCGCTTTTGCCAGGTCGGGTGAGCTTGTCGGCTCCTATCGCAAACTGCACCTTCCTGAAGAGGAAGGCTTCTGGGAGACCTCGCATTACGATCCCGGCGACAAGCCTCCATCGGTGATTCACGGACTCCCGATGCGTCTCGGTATTCAGGTTTGTTCTGATGTCAACCGTCCAGAAGGCTCTCTCCTGTTGGGCGCGCTCGGTGCTGAGGTGATCGTTTGTCCGCGTGCAACAGAGGCGGCTACCTTCCCGCGCTGGAAGATCGTTCTTACAGCCAACGCATTGACAAGTTGCACGTATGTCATCTCGGTCCCACGGCCGCAACCGGAATTCGGCGTGCCGCTCGGCGGGCCGTCGTTCGCCGTAGCCCCCACGGGCGATGTTCTAGCCGAGGGCACCGAGCCCATAACCCTCGTGACTCTTGACCGAGATGTCGCTGACCAGGTGCGCCGCCGTTATCCCGGCTACCTCCCGGTGCGAGCCGATTTGTATGCGGAAGGGTGGCAGTCCGTTACATCACGGAGAACCCAAATGCGCAGTGCGGACTCTGGGTCTACAGCCCATCATCAATAGAATATGTTCAGGAGTCTGATCGCCAACTCGCGCTCTATGCAGCAATTCGCTACTTAGATGTGCGTCGCTCGATACCAATGCGCACAACTGCCTCGCCGAAGGCTTTTTCGTCGAATACTTTCACGTGCTTCGGAACAAACCTATACAAACGGTACTCGCGAGCTGGGTCGTCCAACTCCAGTCTCGATTTCCACATTGCGTACTTTCGAAAACGTTCGCCGTACGATGTAGCTGCCCGCTGCAGTTGAGCACCTCTGGCCTGACGGCAAGTCCCGAAAAGCTGGAGTCCCCGGTCGGGACCGGCCCAACTCTGCTTAGATGAGAACACCGCCATTGCCATCGACGAATTCGCTGCCAGATTACAGCAGTGGGTTGAGTCTGGATGCGACAAAAAGTAGAGTTCGAAATTGCGCGTGAATGAAAAATACGCTGTATTTATGTGCGCGCGACCATTAGGGCACACAGTCGCCATGGAGCAGAGCACGTTATCATCGAGAATGCGAGAAAAGCTGCGTCGCACCCGCGCCTCCGAGATCCGCTGTATTCCGATTTGCGCCCCCCTCGCATCAACAACGCCAGCAATCGTGAGTACCACTCGTTTCATAGCAGGATCATCCTCATCACGCCACGCTTTTTAACCTTCACGGGCGTCTGTCTATGAACCTAATCGTTTCAGCAATGAATTGGCACCTACCGCGCTCAGGACGGTCCAAGAACAAGTAGTGTGTACCGTTCTTTATGGTCATGGTGTGGACTTCCGGCGAGTTGAAGAGGTCTCTCGCAAGCGCGGTGAGGTCCACGGGACGTGACCAAAAATCCAACTCGCCGCGTATGGTCAAGACCGGGACTCGGATGTCTTTCGCCGCGAACAGCGGCCGCCCAAGGGAAAGATTGAAGGCATCGACTTGGTAACCGATCGGAATCCGGATGCTCGCTGGACTACGGGTCGAGGAGGTTGGGTCCGTTTCGAGCGTTTGCCGCAGATACGCGTCAGCCACTGTTGGATCGCGCCACTCAGTCTGGGCTGCGCTCGGAATGGACGCATCCCAGCGCCGCAACAATCCATTTCGATCCACGATCCGGTACCCACCAGCATGACGATCAAACTGCTCTGGATTGTCTTTGTCCGCCATAGATGGCCGGAGCTCCCAGGGCGCGTTCACCGAGTAAAGCGTATTCAGCAAGATTAGACGGCTCAGACCCGCTGGTACGCGGCTCGCGTAAGCGCACGCCCAGTGACCGCCACTCGCCCATCCCAGCAATGCAGTCCTTTGATGTGTGCGACGCACAATCCAACGAACGACCGTCCCGATGTCATCCGCAGCTTCCTTCGTCGACACCAAAGGGGCGCTGTTTTGCGGTGGCTCATCCATCGCACGAGGCTTGGTCGAACTGCCCCACCCCCGAACATCCATTACAAAGATCCGAAAACCTCGCTCCGCAAAGTCCTCGGCAAGGGAATAGCCGGGCACAGGCAGGTCAAAGGACGGTATCCCTCCGGGACCTCCACCGTGCAATAGAAGCAAGTTCCTCAGGTGCCTTTTCCCGTGCTCGCGCACCTCTCGTACGTGGAGGCGTCCCGCTCCGCCTGGAACGAAGAAGTCCCGGCGCTCCATCTGCGCTCCAGCAGAACGACTGAGTGCGAGGCCGACTACGATGAGAATGATCGGTTTGATGCGGCTTGCCATCCCGAAGCCAGTGGCGTCCAGCATCTTCACGAATAAGCCTTGGGGCACCGGCATGCATGCAGCAACAAGGCCGAGCGTAGTCATAATGTCCCAGCTGCCGGGCCAACCGGGCCCTTCGTATCGCCATTGGCAATCTGAATCAACGTTGACCCAATTCTCTCAGCGAGATCGCTATCTCTAAGATGAATCTCAAGCAGTAATGCGGTCATCGTTCTCTTAAGTGCCCGGTGGAGCTCCTCACTATCGAGCGCTGAGGGATGACACTCCGCCAATCCACTTTTCTGGTGATCTCCGAGATCATCAAAGCCTCTGCCCTCGCTGGCAGAAAAGCCCTCTCGGAGGCACGCCAATGCAAGAACTTGATTTCGCATGCTGCTGAGCATGTATTCCGCTTGTAGCAGTCGGTGCCGCGCAATCGAAGAGCGTACGTGCAATGCGTACAGCCATGCCAAGCCGATCAGTTCGGCGGTATTGGTTGCAGGCGAGGGGTGCGGCTCATTGGCGGCGCCAAAGATGAGCTTGAACTTCGGTCCTACGGCGCGGAACTGGCCTGTGGGCCAAAAGCTGATATCCACTTGAAGTGTATTTTGCAGGAGGAAGACACGATAGAGCGTGTCGCCTCGTTTCACATCGCAATGAGCAACAGCTCCGTGCTCCCGATACATCCGACTCGTCCACGCGGCGATGACTTCCTCCAGTTGCTCCTTAGGAGAAACACACAGTGCCAAGTCAATATCGGACCAATCATCCAAACGATCCACAGCGGCCGAGCCGAGATGTGCCGCTCCGGTGACCTTGGGATCTGCTTGCGCGGCACTCACAAGTGCCGCTCTTAATTGCTCGCGCTGCGCTCTGGTAAACATTCAAAGTTGTGCTGCTAGCTGCTCGGCTGACGCGTGGTTGCAGCGTCGATGGTTTCTAGGACTGTCATGATGTGACCGGATCGCATCTTTCGAAGGCACGCGATCCGAGCTGAAGAACTCGGCGTCACCAACCTGAGACGACTTCGATTTTTTCGATACTGATCGCGTGAGTTCCAGCGCGTTCGAACAGCCGCCCCGTCGCGCGTACATATTTACCTGCGTACGGCAGCAAGCGGCGGCGTTCGTTGCGATCAGGGAGTTGAGCCGAGAGCGGCATGTACAGCTCTCCCGATTTTGTGAGGATTGCCAGTGGAGATCCCGCCCGGACACACTGGATTATGCATTTCCGGCTTTCTGCGTCTTTGGCTACGGAAGCGTTCTTGTTGCGCAGGAGGCACGCTGTATCGCGCACAAATCCCACGATTGTGCCCGAAGTGCCCATCATGTCTGGCGGAATTGGCTCAGATTTTTGTGCGTAGCAGAGCAAAGCAATTGCCAACATACCTGCAATGATTACCGCACGGGTCGCCATTCTAGACATTCTGCGTTTGCCTCCTTGCCTTGTTATTTGGAATGGCTCTCCTCGATACGAGCCTGTCTGTTCTATCTGAACGCACCCAAACGGTACTTGACTTGCGTTTTCTTGCTCTCCAACGCGGGTCAGTCACCCCACCCAGTTCACTCTCAATGGGACCTGCCACACGCATGAAGAGACACCGAATCGTGTGATATGCCTTGCCATTACAGACACTGACCGAGGCCCTACTGTTGTCACGGAGAGCGTTTGAGTGCCGGCATGTACGCGGCAACAACTCCCAGTGCAATCAAGATAGTGCCACTGGCGAAACGAGTAATCGCCTGGAATGCACTGTTCGACCTCGCAACATCGCCGAGCTTTCCGCCGAGCCAGCCAAACAGCGAATTCGTAATGAATCCCAGCACAACGAAGGCGATTGCAAACGTCAGTATCTGTGTGCTTGTCGGACCGGCCCTCGGGTCCACGAACTGCGGCAGAAAGGCCAAGAAGAACAGCGCCGTCTTTGGGTTGAGTGGCTCGCACTTCCGTTAGCCGCCAGCCGCCTGGAATCGACCAAGCCGCTTTGACTGAATTCATCGCGGATGGACATCTAGAGCGGCACATCAGGGCGACCCTTCAGATTTATCGTGAGCGGTACGAGACGTTCGTCAGTGCGATCCAACAGTATGCCGCGGGGGTGTTCGAACTCTCGGTCAATGGTGGCGTCGGTATGTATCTCGTCGCTTGGCTTCCGCCGGGAGTTGACGATGGAGCTGCCGCCCGAATCGCATCTGCTGCGGCGTGGATACTGTGCCGCTTTCTAACTTCGCCGCGCGCAAATTACGTCGTAGCGGCTTAGTGCTTGGCTACACCGCATACGACGCGAAGATGATCCATACGTCCGCAGAGACTTTGCGCCGCGTTACGCCAATCCGAGGTGATGCCTCGCTCAGTTGGCCTTGCAACACAGTAGGTAGTAGCGTCCAATATCAGAATGGCCACTTTTGTGCTTCTGTAACGCCCATAGCTGCTCGCGTTCAGAGCTGTTTCATATATTCGTGGAGGCGCATGCCGACAGAAATCGCCGCCGCGACCGGACGCCCTGAATCCGTGTTTCTGGTAAAACGAGTCGCTCGCTGCAGGGGGCTGGTCGTATCGAAGGTTACACGCGTGCAGCCTTGTGTTCGCATCCCCACTTCAGCAGCGGCCAGCAGTGCTGGAGCGACGCCGGATCCTTGCGAGCCTGAATGGAGGCCTCATTTTCGCTCCTTATACCTACCCTCATACGCGGCAACGAGCAGTGCTGCCGAGGATGCGGAAAAAACCGAATAATCCAGCGGCGATTTGATGCCGAAGGAAATTGCCATGGCTGTTCCAAACAGAATCAACAATGCTGCGCTTCCAAGAGCCACCCAAACGCGCCAGATTCCGAGGATCAGGGCAATGCCGAAGAAAAGTTCTGCTATTGTCGCTGCCCACGCCAAGAAAGGAATCGTAGATGGCGGCATGAAGGAGTTCACCTTGGCGGTATACTGTACAAATCCTGAAAAATTTCCGTAGCCAACATTGCGCCCACGATAGAGGCCGAAGCGGTCAGCGATCCCAGAGAGGAAGGCAGCGCCGAGCGTAACCCGCGCATAGAGGGCCGCCCGACGAGACCAGTCGGGCGGAGCAGCTTTCTTGTCGTTCTCATTCATTAGCATCTTTGATGGTATGCTGTGGCGCTCATTGCGAGCCTTCTGTTGGGTCAATGGGGGCAACGCTGAGTTCAGTCTCGTGATCGCAGAGGAAGTAGGCGATAAACTGCGCCGGTTCTGTGCTGCTGGCATTCGCCGAGATCTGGTGAACTCCGTTAGCCGGTTCGAAGAAACTGTCTCCTGCCTTGTAGACGGCTTCCGGCTCGCCCTTTACTTGCATGCGGACGGCGCCCGATACTACATATCCGGTTACAGGGCAAGGGTGACTATGCGGTGACGAAGCTGCTCCGGGGGCATAGGCAACTTCCAGCACCGTCACCATGAGCCGGTCACCTTTCATCATGGGCAGTGGTCGGGACAATGCCACGCGGACTGCGGTCTCCTTCGTTTGTCCCAATGAAGCATTGTGCGCAGCGGATAGTAATCCAAAAGAGAGCCCTGCGATCACCAACATGCTCCATCGACGGAGTCTTATCATGCGCGTTCCTTTCGTTCATCAGACTACGGCGAAGTGGTCAGCATGAAGCGGCGGGCTATGCCGCGACGACGGAACTCGGGCTCGGTGTACAGATTCAGAATGGTCGCTCTCCTTGCCTGCGGCGCACGCGGCGACCCTGGCCAGTGCGAGATGACAATGCCTCCTCCCGCAACGATCGTGCCATCCCCGTCCCGATACGTCCCATCCTGCACTGCGGGGCGGAAGTACGCCTCGGACGAATCCTGCATCGCGTCCAGAGCAAATATTGTCCTGCTCGCCTCAAACATCGACGGACGCTGGCGCAAGATGTGTGGCAAGTCTGCTGTCGTCGTTTTCCCCACCGAAATCTCTGTCATACGAGATCATCCTACGAACGAGAATGGTCCCGTCGAAAGGGCCATTTTCACGCTATGATCTAGATCCATTTAGCGACGAGCATCGTTAACACTTGCCACGCGCGAGTCACTTCAGCCAGTCGTCTTCAGGCGTGCATCAGGTTGCGCGACGCGGAGTCGGAAGACTGCT
>Ga0075423_10001448_pt1 | contig 20929 bp, 19 predicted proteins | sample SoiMethybrSBSTD2_FD_80114 | JGI IMG/M metagenome (GOLD analysis project Ga0075423, IMG submission 80114) | Bulk soil microbial communities from a Populus tree surrounding site in Tennessee, USA - Soil MetaG P. TD hybrid SBSTD2 | ecosystem: Environmental > Terrestrial > Soil > Tree plantation...
GCACCATCTCTTCGGCATTACTGACAAACGAAACTACCACCTGATGAGACGCACTGCCGTCCGGCACCGCATACGAGCCCGCCGCAGCAAGAACTGCCACTCTCTGCGCAGACAATATTCCCCCCACATGGAATACAAGCCCTGCCCGGCGCACAGACTGAAAATCCACAGCATGTCGTGCCTGGTTGCACACAAACAACATTGCCGCCGCATGGTAGGCACTGGCCGCGACAATTCTGTGGCGTGCAAGAAGCTTGCGCTATCACTATTGACGAGGTGCAAGCCGGATCAGCCATGATAGCGAGTTGCGCCAGTTCCACTTCCGCGCTCACGACATGAGCGTTCATCAGGAGTCCTGAAAGGACGATGCTGGAAAGAGCCGTGACGATCCAGATGGTTCGCATCAAAATTCCCTCTCTCGCCTCAGGTGCCGAGATGGCTGGCGGGGAGTCTAGCAGACTAGAGCTGCCCTAAGGATCTGACGTGGGCCGGGCACGCGCTCTTGGATCACTTGGTTTCGTGCGAACCCACAGGGGCTGTGGAACCGAGCCCGAGCGCCGCGACGATGGGCTCATCCACGACGATCTGCCCCGACTGCTTGGTCACGAGACCAAAGCCGCCGGCGTAGTCCCACATAGTCCACCCGATGTCGTACATCTCGAGCGCGTTGCGGACGTCGGCAATCCAGCGTACCCGGTCGATGGCAGGCGCGGCGCGCCGATAGACACCGAATTCATTACACGTTACGCGAACATTCCGCTTCTTCGCCCAGGCAGCAACCTGCTGAATTTCCGCCGTGATGCGCGCACTGTTCCACTGCTCATATCCGTAACGGGTCACAAGCAGCCTGGACACGTCATCGGCCAGCATATTGGCCACGGGGGCGACATTGTCCGCACTGGAGGGATACGGGACCGCGGCGAGGTGTCGCCAAAACGGCGTTCCCCAAGCGGCGCCTTGATGCGTGAAGATCGGAGGCAGGTAGAAGTGGAAGTTGTAGATGACATTGGCGTCGCGCACTGGCTCGAGACCGACCAGCTCCTCGACGCCCGCCCACCGGTGCCCACTGACGATTACCGTGTGCCGTGGTGCCGCTTGTCGGATGCCGGCGAGCAGCTTGGCCTGGACACCACTCCATCGATAGCGGTCCTCGAACTCCGGCTCATTCAGGATCTCGAACGCGACCCGCTGGATGGGCATCGCGGCGAGCCGGCCGGCAAGGTCGCGCCAGAAATCTGCGAAGCGCTCAACGTGGCGATCGTCTCGCTGCAGCACTTTCTTAAAGTCCGGGGTCGGATGCATATCAATCACGACCGCGAGGTCGGCGTCGATGATCATTCGTATGGCTCGGTCGAGGTCCTGTAGCCGATTACGTTGAACGATCTCGACATTCGCGGGCGTGAAGAGCAGCCCCGGGTCGACGCTCAAACGCACATGATCAAATCGAAGCCGCCGAATCAGTGCGACGTCAGAGGCAGTCGTGTGAGCGGTCAGATGCTCCTGACTATAGCCTTGCGCGGTTTGAGCCTGAGCGAACCAATGGCTGAGATTCAGGCCACGCCGCAGTGTCGGAACTTGCTGGCCGTCGCCCTCAGGCACCTTGCCTGCGCGTTGCGCCTCCGTGGTGAGCGGCCCCGCCAATGCCCCAAGAGCCATCCCGCAGAGGAAAGTGCGCCGGTCCATCACTGGATGATCTCGTCGGCTCGCAACAGGATCGATTGCGGAATAGTAAGTCCGAGAGCCTTGGCGGTCTTCATGTTGATCACTAATTCGAACTTCGTAGGCTGCTCAACTGGCAGGTCGGCAGGCTTGGCGCCCTTGAGGATCTTGTCAACGTAGGTTGCCGCGCGTCGGAGCAGGTCGCTCAGGTCAGCCCCGTAGCTCATGAGGAGTCCGGCTTTCGCCGAAGGTTTCCACTCGCCAATCGTCGGGAGCCGGGCCTTACGCGCCCGTCCGCGATTTCCGTGCGGTGAGCAAAGACCATGGCGGTCTCGACCACGCTGACCGCTTGCCGTCGATTCCGGATCGCCTGACGAAAGGCGCTCTCCAAATCAGTGGGCTGCCGTGCTTCGATGATCTGGAGGTCAAGGCCCAGGGAGCGCGCCGTCGTCCGCGCCCACTCGATCAAAGAAGAAGAACCCGCGCCGCTCAGGTCCCAGATCAACGCGACGCGGACAAGTCCTGGGATGGTCTCCCTGAGCAGCTCAAGTTTCTTCCCATTCATCTCTGGATGGGTGGCGGCGAAGCCAGTCGCATTCGCACCCGGGTGGGCGAGACTCGCAGCCCAGCCTTCGGCGACAGGGTCGCTTCCGCCCACGACCACAATGGGAGTCGTTGAAGTAGTCTCCATCGCGGCTCGACGGGCTTCGGGCCCGGCGGCGACGATGACGGCGACGCCGAGCTGTACCAACTGGGCTGCCAGGGCAGGCATGCGGTCGCTGCGCCCTTCCGCGGATCGCCATTCGAGCACGATGTCGCGCCCTTCGACATAGCCGAGATCCCGCAAGCCGCGCGGAAAGGCGTCCTCAACCCCGGGATTTCGCGCCATGACGAGGAAGCCCACCTGGGGCACCTTCTTCACTGGCTGCGCCGTGGCGGCTCGCGGCACGACGACGAGGCTGACAATGAGAACGACCGCGAGCCCGATCAGCCGCATGGCACCTCGGTGGAGGATGGCTGGCGGGAGTCTAGCAGACGGTGGCTGCTCGCAGGAGCTGCTGACGTCTCCCGCTTTCACGTCGTGGATCGGGCGGACGAATCACCTGGTCTCGTGCGAATTCCACGTCCCTAAGACGTTCTCGACATTGATGGGCTCACCGTTGTGGAATTTAACGCCTTTGCGGACGACGAACTCCTAGACGAGCCCATCATGCGACATGCCCCCGACTCTGCGAGGCTCGGCGACATGAGCTGGCCTGATCATGGCGTCGTGCGGTGCGTACAGCGCCTGGAATGAGGTAACAGTTCCGCGAGCTCGGACGGGTCGAACCACCCGCGTGTCGGCGAGAAGTGGAGACCCCAGGTCATCTGGCCTTCTGGCCCGTCGCTGACCGGCGAAGCTGATAAAACGGAGAGAATACCGAAGAGCGATATTAGCTTGCTCATCATTCCCACTCTGCGGTTGGTCAACCCGGGCGCACATCCGCTCTGCCTTCTCCAGCCAGTACGTCATACCCATCGCGTGGTACATCGTCGTCGCGGTGGCGAGGTGCTGCGCCTGCTCGCGCCTGCCCGTGCGCTGGTAGAGTGTACGAGGCCGAGGTGGCAGTGGGCGATGAGCGGGCGCACGCCGCGCGGCTCGGCGAGGGCTTAGGGCTCGGCGGTGGGGGTTTTCGGGGGTGTTTGTCGGCCAGCGCTAGAAACGAGAAAAGCGCCCAAGGGCGGCGCTTCCTCAATGACTTCGCTGGTAGGCGGACCAGGGATCGAACCTGGGACCTCGGCCTTGTAAGGGCCGCGCTCTTCCAACTGAGCTATCCGCCCGTGCGACCGAATGTACGGAGTTGCCGTGCGGGCGTCAACTCGTGCGCGAGCGGGCGACTATCTCAGGATGGCCCAGAGCGAGCGGAGCCAGCTCCCGGCCTTCTCGATCCAGGTCTCGCCGGCGGGCACGCGGCTCACGACGACGTCGTCGACCCACACGCGCAGCGGTCCCTCGGCTACTAAGCGGATGTCGAGGTCGACGCGATCGCCCGAGTTGAAGTCGAGCCGGTAGAACTGCCAGCCCTTGCCGGCGCCCGAGATCTCGATCTTGGGATCGTCCCACGCGACCGAGCCTCCGTTGGGACTCAGCCAGAGATCGCCGTCGTGATCCATGCGGTCGACCTTCGCCCAGAACCGGACGTTGTAGCCGGTGCGCGGCTTCACGCGGATGCGCTGAGACAAGGTCGAGTAGACCTCGGTCTGCTTGTCGCTTCGATGCTCGACCAAGAGCGCGAAGCGGCCACCCGGTCGGTGCTCGGTCGGATCCGAGCGCCAGTCGGCGACGGCGAGCTGCCCGGTCTGCGAGTTCCGCGTGGCCAGATACTGGTTCAGGCGCGAGGCGCCGCGGTAGGCGGGAAAGTCCTCGAGCCAGCCGGTACCCCAGCCCACCAGGCGCGCCTCGAACGAGCCGTTCACGAGATTGTTGGACGTCGCCGGTAGCAGCACGAAGTACCAGAGCGCGATGAAGAAGAGGACCAGCCACGCGGCAAGCAGGACCGTGATCGACAGCTTCGGCGAGTTCAGATAGAACTGCACGAGGAACTCGCTCGCGCCGTCCGACATGCGGTCGATCGTGCGATCGTACATCGGCGCTCTCTCCTCCCGGCGTTTCGCCTCTCCACCCAACCTAAACCACCCAAAGATGGCCGACCTAGGAAACCGAGCAACCGGCCTCCCGGCGTCCTTCTCAGGGGGGATCTGCTGGCCAGGGCTCGGCGGCGCGGCTACCGGGCCGACACGTTGCGGTGGTCGAGATCGTGCTGCCAATTCGGATCCGCGACGTGGCGCAGCTCGTGGGCGATGCACTCGTAGTCTCCGTCGGCGCAGTAGACTTCGATACGGCCGTTGGGATAGCGCATCGTGCAGCCGCGATTGTTGCTCCCACCGGCGGCGCAGATGTGCCGCACGTCACCGATATAGAGGGTCACCGGACCATTGCGGTAGCCGACGAACGGCGCCGTCGCACACCCGCCGATCAGGACTGCCACCGCGCTCACTGCCGCGATCCACCGCGTGAGCATCGGAACCGGGAAAAGAGCAGGAAGGGTGCCAGGCCGGAAGGGCCTGAAAACTTCGGGGCATAGCCATCGCTGCCGGGCTCGGTGCGGGGCCGTGGAGAGCAGCCTGGCACGCCGGTGACAAATATCGGGAAAGGACGACCTGGTCCTTACTTGGGCCAGCGGGGCGCCGACAGCTCGATCCGCCACGCCGGGCCGTTGAGAAAGAACGGCCCCTCGAACCCCACGAACGCCGGCACGGAGCCCGGCAGCACCCAGAACTTCAGATCCGGCGGCTCCTTGCCGGCGACCTTCGCGAACACGCCGGCGATGCCGCCGACCTCGAGATCGACGAGGTAGCGCGTCGCGGTGCGTCGCGATTCGCCGACGATGATCGGATCTTCGCCCACCGGCCGCATGGTCTGCTTCACGAGGCGGGGTTTGGGCGTGAACGCCACGACATGTCCGGTGGCGATCTCACCGCGCTTCAAGTTGTTCAGGATCGTCGCGGTCATCCCGTTGTAGACGTCGTCGGGCAGCTCGAGCGTGCCCGAGAATTCGTCGGCGTCCTTCTTGTCCCGCTCGCGCTGCTTGATTTCGTATCCGTTGGGCTCGCGCCTGAACGCGATCTCGATGTCGGCCGGAAACGACGGGCCGCGCTGGATCTGCTTGTACGCGAGGAGCTTCAGCACCGGCCGCTGCGAGTACGTCATGAGCTCGTCCTGTAGCGAGCCGTCGCGGAACCGCCACGTGAGGCGGCTTTCCATTCGATCGCCGTGCACGGCCGACTGCAGCTCACCATGTGCGAGGGTCTGGCCGCTCTGGACCGAGCGCAGCACGAGAAAGCCGTGCGTGGTCCCCTCGGGAAAGCGCACCGTGACCGGATCGGCCACGCCACTCGCCGCGACGAACAGCAGGCCGCCGAGCGACAACGGCAGGAACTGGCCGAGACGCCGAACGGCGCGCGAGCGGGCCACGGCGGCGCGTTGTCTCAGGCCGAGAGGCCGAGCGTCGCCAGACGCGCCGCGGTCGGCACGCCGTCGGTATCCCAGCCGCGCAGCCCGTAGTAGTCGTCGAGCATCGCGGAGAGCTCGGCCGGCGGACAGTACATACCGGCCGACGGGCCGTCGGGAATCGGCTCGTGCATCACCTTCCAGGGCAAGACGTCCTGCGCCCGCCGCACGCCCTCGCGCACGTTGAACAGACGCTCGAGGTTGATGATGCGCTCGCCGACGCGCTCGAGCTCGTCGACCGTCACGTCCCAGCCGGTGACCGCGCGCACCATCGTCGCGTACGGCTCGCCGATGAAGAGGCCAAAGCCGCGCTCGGACGTGAAGCGGCACATCACGAGCGAATCGCCGAGCGCGGTGAAGTGCTGGCTGCGCACCGCGAACGCGGGCTTGTCCTTGGTGCCGCGCCGGTCGTAGCCCTGCGCGTACTGCGGAGTCGGGCGCGTGTCGTGATGGCTGCCGCCACGGGTGGCGGTGGCGTAGCCGATCGACAACCCCTTGAGCGCGCGCGCCGAGTGGGCGGGCAGCTCGAGGCCTTTCACCGCGTACACGAGCCGGGTGCCTTCGGGATGCACGGAGGCGGCCAGTCGCCACGCGCCATCGGCCAGGCGCGCGCCGAATCCCTCGCGCCGCGCCGTCATTTCCACGAGCTTGAGCATGCCGCGCCAGTCACCCCAGCCAAAGGGCACGCCGACTTCGCGCGCGTCGAGCCAGCCACGCTCGAGGGCTTCGGCCACGAACGCCAGGGTCACGCCGATCGAGATCGTGTCCATCCCGAGCAGGTCGCAGAGATCGTTGGCCAGGGTGAGCGCCTCGGGGTTCGAGATCCCGAGCATCGGCCCGAGCGCGAAGATCGTCTCGTACTCCGGCATCTTCGCCTTGGTGCCGCTGAACTCGCCCTCCGCGATCGCGTATTGCTTGCCGCAGGCGACCGGACACTTGAGGCACGTCGTGTCGCGGTCGTGGTAGTGGAGCTTCATCTCCTCACCCGAGATGGCCCGCGCCTCGGCGAACGTTTCCGTCTGTAAGTTATAGGCGCCGAGACCGCCGAGGGCGTTGATCGGGCCGACCAGGAACGGCGTGCCGAAGGTCGTGAGGGCCTTGGTGCCGGTCTTGAGCGGCTCGCGCGTCTCGTCGACCAGCGCCTTGAGCGCCGAGGCGTCCGCGATCTCGGTCTTGCGCGCACCTCGCACCACGACGGCCTTGAGGTTCTTGCTCCCCAGCACGGCGCCGATGCCGCCGCGCCCCGAGACGCCCTCGCGATTTTTCCAGTAGTGGGCCATCGCCGCGAATCGCACGCGATGCTCGCCCGCGGGGCCGATCGCGATCGCGTCGGCATCGGCGCCCTCGGCCTCGATCAGCGCGTTCACCGTCTCGCGCGTCGTCTTGCCCCAGAGCGCCGGCGCGGGCTTCACGGTCGCGCCGCTCTCGGTCACCACCAGATACGACGGCGCCGACGCCTGGCCGGTGATCGCGACCGCGTCGAAGCCCGTGCGCTTGAGCGTCGCGGGAAAGCGACCGCCGAAGGTCGAGTCGAAGAAGAGGCCGGTCAGCGGCGACTTGGTCGCGACACACGCGCGGCTGTTGCCGGGGATGGTCGTATCCGTGATCGGGCCCACGCCGAAGACCACCGCGTTGCGCGCGTCGAACGCGTCGACCCCGGCCGGCACGTGGTCGTAGAGGACGCGGGCCGCCAGACCGTTACCGCCCAGGAGCGCGCGCGCGGCGCCCTCGTCGAGCGACTCGATGCGGGCCGCCCCCGTCGTCAGATCGACGAACAGCAGGCGCCCGCCGTACCCCTTCACCGCCCGATGTCTTTCAGTCCCTTGCGGGCCTTCTCGAGCACATCTGCGGGCGCATCCTTCTGGGCCAGGAGCTTTCGGTAGACCACCTCGGCCGAATCGTTCTGCTTGAGCGCCGCGAAACAGGCGCCGGCACCGAGCAGGCCGTTGCGTCCGGCGGGCGAGTCGGGCGCGACGTACGCGGCGGTCATGAAGTATTCCGCCGCGGCGAGGTTGTCACCTTCGCCCTGGTAGGTCTCGCCGATGGCGCCGGCGGCCGAGGCGACGACGCTCTTGTCGTCGGCATGCACCAGGCGATCGAGCACCTTGCGCGCCTCGTCCCAGCGCCTTTCCTGAGTGAGCAGGCGCGCGTAGCCGAGAGCCATCTCGGGCCGCAGATCGGAGCCGGTCGTGTCCTTCATCGCGCGCGTGTAGGCCTCGAGCGCCGCCGCGCGGTCGCCGGCCGCGTCGCGAGCCCGGGCAAGGGCGAGCCAGGCGCCCTGAGTTCGCGGGTCGCTCGGCGCGGCCGTCACGAATTGCTCGAGCACCGGACGCGCGGCGTCGGGCTTACCGGTCTCCACCTGCGCCTCGGCGATCGTCACGCGCGCGGGCTCGAGGAACGGACTCTTGGGATAGAGCTTTTCCATGAGCCCGTAGGCCTCGATCACGGTGGCCCACGCCCCGGCGGTCGCCGCGCCGGCGCCGACGCGCTCAAAGGCGTCGTCGGCCGCTTCGTCCGACGGAAACTCGGCGGCGAGTCGCTTCGCGGAGGCCAACGCGCCCGGCCAGTCCTTCTCGTCGACCGCGATGGCCGTCAGCACGTAGAGCAGCCGCGGCGCCGAGCGTCCCTTGGGCGCGAGCGAGAGCGCCGCCTGCGCCGGCTGCTTGAACTCCTTCGCGTCGCCCTTCTGGAACGCGACCACGGCCAGGCCGTAGCCGGCGACCGCCGCCACGTCCGCGGTGCCGCCGTCGCGCGCCTCGGTGAGCTTGCCGGCCGCCTGCGCCCACTGGCCCTCGGCGAGCGCGGTCGAGCCGAGACCGAGCGCCGCGAGCGGGCCGACGCCTTCGGCCTGCGCGCGCTTGAACGCGGTCGCCGACTCGACGGGACGATTGGCGGCGAGCAGCGCGGCGCCGAGCGCGGCGTACGCGCGACCGAGCAGCGGCGGGAACGGCGCGCGCCGGATCCAGTCGCGCAGCGGCGCCTCGGCGCCGCCCGGATCGCCGGTACGCAGCATCAGGATCGCGCGATTGAGCCGGGCGAATTCGGTGCGCGGCGAGCTCGGATACGTCGAGATGGCGCGGTCGAGGAGGCGCTTGGCCTCTTCGCGATCGGTGTCGCTCTGGAGCGCGAGCTCGGAGGCCAGCTCGAGCGCGTCGGGGGCGAGCGCATCGCCGGGCAGGGCCTTGGCGTACTCGAGGAACTCCTTGCGCGCGTCGTCGAGACGGTTGTGCCGCATGAGCGCCCACGCCAGCCCGAGCCGGGCGGCGGCGGCCTGGGCATTGCCGGGAACCTCGGCGATCGCACGCCGGAACGCGGCGGCAGCCGAGACGTGATCGCCGGCGTAGTACGCGGCTTCGCCGCGCAGCAGCAGCGCCGCGACCCGGGCGTCGGGCGAGGGCGCGCCTGTGACGATCGCCGGGAGATCGCGCGTGGCCTGGGCGTACTCGCGCAGCTCGAAATTGGTCTGGGCCAGGCGATATCCCGCGTACCAGCCCGTCGGGCTGCTCGGCTCCATCCGCTGCGCGAGCTCGTACTGTGTGCGCGCTTCGTCGCGATTGCCGGCGATCCGATATCCCTCGCCCTTGAGCAAGAGCACGTGCGCGCGAATCGCGGTGGTCAAGGTGGCGCCGAGGAGCTCCTGCGTGATCGCCGGAACCTCGGTGGTCTTCTTCGATTCGATCAGCGCGCGCACCATGCGGATCTGGAGCGGCACGACCAGCGGCGAGCGGCGCGTCTCGAGGCCGCGGACCAGGTTCTTGGCCGCCTCGGGATCTGTCGGCAGGAGCGCCATCGCGAGCCCCGCCTCGGCCCACGGCCGCTCCGGGCCGCTCCTGGCCGAGGCCAGATACGCGCGAAACGCCGCGACACTGTCCGGGTAGCGCTCCGCCGCGAGGCTCCACCATCCCAGGCGCGCGCGGCCGGAGTCGAGGAGTGGATGCGGACCGCCCTGCACGAACTGCGTGAGCGCAGTGATCGCCCGGTCGTACTGTCCGACACGCCCGAGCGCGTCCCCGAGCCAGAACGAGACGTCGCGAGCCAGCGACGCCGGCGCCCGCGAGGCGAGCGCCGTCCACGCCGCCACGGCGTCGTCGTGTCGACCGAGCGCGTAGTTGGCCAGGCCGAGGCCGTGGCGCGCCCACGCTTCGAGCTCGGCGGGCGTTGCCGACTGGAACTGGGCGAACGTGTCGCGCGCGCGGTTCATGTCGCTGAGTCTGAGCGCCGTCCAGCCGCTCGAATGCAGGCTCCACACCGCGAACTCGGCGGTCCGCGGACCGCGGGCCACCTGCCGGAAGAGCGCGTCGGCCTGCTGGATGCGATCGAGCCGGTAGTAGGTTTCGGCGAGCCAGTAGCGCGACTCGGTCAGGAGGTCGCGCTCCTTACCGCGGCGAACGGCCGCCTCGAGGTCCTGCACGGCGTCGTCGAACTCGCCCTTGGCGAAGTGGGCGCGGCCGCACTCGAGCGCCTTCGAGGCGATCCCGAACGCGGCGCCGACGCACGCGAGCGTGCCGGTCGGCGTCACCGGCGCCGTCGGCTTGGGCGCCGTCGGCGCCACGATCGTCGCCAGCGGCAGCGCCGGAAGCTCCGCAGGTGACGCGGGCAGCGGCAGCTCGGGCACCACGATCGGCGGCTTCTCGATCGGCGCTTCCGCGTAGGGGACGAGTACGGCCAGATCCGGCGGCGGCGGCGCCAACGGCAAGAGCGTCGCGGCAGGCGCGCTGCCCGGGCACGCGATCAGGGTGGCCAGCATGAGGCTCGCGGTCAGCCGTCTCATCACGACTTCTTCTCTCCCCCGGAGCCGGGCTTGCTCGGCTGGGTCGGCTGCGATCGGACCGCCGCGGCGCGATCGCGCGCCCAGGAGCGTAAGGTCGCGTCCGGGCTCTTGCTCGCCACGGCGTCATAGGCGGCAAGGGCCGCGCGGATCTCGCCCAGCTGCTCCCGGGCGAGCCCCAGGCCTGCGAGGGCGCGATAGCGGTCGCCCGCCTCGAGGTTCTTCGCGCTGCCGACGGCCTCGAACGACTTGGCCGCCTCGCGGAAACGGCTCAGCTTCAGCTCGGACTCGCCCTCCAGCAAGAGCGCGCGGGACCGCAGATCTTCCTCGTCGCTCGCCGCGGCCGCCTTGGCCTGCGCGGCCGCCTGGGTCCACTCCTTCTTCTTGAACGCGGCCTCGGCCATGTCGTACGCGGCCTGGTAGGACAGCGGGTGATTCGGGAATTCCTTGCGCAGTCGCGCCCAGGCCGTTTGCTGGTCCTTCACGCGCCCGGACTTGCCGGCGATGACGCCGGCGTCGTAGAGCGATTGGGCGGTCGCCGAGGGCTGCGTCATCTGGTTGTACACGGTCTTCTGCTGGCTCGACGTCCCCGACTTCGTCACCGTGTCGGTGATCGCCCGCCGCGCCGCCGGCACCATCGGATGGCTCGGATGGGCCGCGACGAACGCCTGGAGCTCGCGGACTCCGGCGTCGCGCTCGCCCGCGGCCAGCCGCGTCGCGCCGAGCAGATACTGCGCATCGGGCGCGAGCTTGTGCTTGGGGTACTTCCCCTCGAACGACGTCAGCAGCGGCAGTGCCTCGGTGTACCGCTTGAGCTCGAAGAGGGCCTGCGCCTGATAGAAGGTCGCCGAGCCGGCCTGCGCGTGATCGGGCCAGTTGGTGAGCAGCTCGCGGAAGGCTTTGATCGCGGCCTCGGGCTTCCGCAGCTCGAGATCGGAGAGCCCGAGGCCGTAGAGCGCCTCGGGGGCCAGCGGCGAGGTCGCGTCCTTGCCGAACACGTCGTCGTACGCCGAGCGGGCCGCCGCGTATTGTTTGAGCCGGTAGAGCGACTCGGCTTCCCAGAATCGCCCCTCGAGCTGCTGCGCGGGCAGGGTCGCGATTGCGCGAAGCCGGCGGAACGACTCGAGCGCCCGCTCCGGCTCGCCGAGCACCAGCCGCGTGCGGCCCAGGAGCAGCGTGGCCTGGGGGATCCGCTGATCGCTCGCGTTCTCGACCACGAAGCGCTCGAGCGCGCGGCGCGCGACCGAATGCAAGCCGTCGGCGAACGCTCGCTCGCCCACGAGCCAGAGTCGATCGGCCTCGGTGAGGGCGAAGGCGGGCGCAGCAGGAAGGCCGGCCAGCAGAATCGACGCCAACGCCGAAATAGAAAGCAGGCGGCGCGTCATGATGACAGCCCATCCTAGCACGGCTGTGGTACGGTCTCAGCGTGGCTCTGTGCATTTTCGATCTCGATCACACCCTCATCCAGACCCCCCTCGATCTCGGCGCGATGGCGGTCGACATGCGAAAGCTCATCGAGGGCACGTGCGGCCCCTTACCGGCCCGGCAGGAGCGGTATCGCGTCGGCGAGCTGATCGCGCACTGCCAGACGAAGGTGCCGACGCTGGAAGCCGACCTCTGGGAGGTCGCGCTCGATCACGAGCGCCGGGCGATGGAGGTCGCCGCGCTCGAACCGGGCGCGCTCGCCGCCGTCGCGGGGGCCCGGCGCCGCGGGTTTGCGACCGCGATCTGGACCAACAACGCGCGCGAGCTCACCGTGCCCGCCCTCGCGCGCCTGGGTCTGATGGACGAGCTCGACCTCGTCGTCACGCGTGACGACATGCGCGCGCTCAAGCCCGACCCCGATGGATGGCGAGTGATCGCCGACTACTTCGGCAAGCTGAGCGACGGCGTCTGCGACCCGCGCCACGCGGTCGTCGTCGGCGACTCCTGGGTCGACGGCGTCGCTGCCGCCAAGGCAGGCGTGCCGTTCATCGCCTATCGCGCCCGGCCCGAAGATCTCGAACGCTGGAAGGTCACGCCCATCGTGCACCTCGACGACCTGGCGCTCCTGCCCTCCTGGCTGCCCACGCGGCGCGCCGGGCGGGCCTGACGTGGAGCTGTTCAGCGAGGCCGAGCGCGGCGGCGCGACCCGGCGCCCGGCGGCACCGCTGGCCGACCGGATGCGCCCGCAATCGATCGAGGAGATCGTCGGGCAGGAGCATCTGCTCGGGCGCGGGCGCGTGCTGCGCGCGGCGATCGAGACAGGCGAGCTGCACTCGATGATCCTGTGGGGCCCGCCGGGCTCCGGCAAGACGACGCTCGCGTCTCTGATGGCGAGCGTGACCGGCGCGCGCTTCATCGCGTTCTCGGCGGTGCTATCGGGCGTCAAGGAGATCCGCGAGGTGATCGGCGAGGCCGAGCGCGAGGGCACGCGCCGCGGCATCCGCACGATCCTCTTCGTGGACGAGATCCATCGGTTCAACCGCGCCCAGCAGGACGCATTCCTGCCGCACGTCGAGAAGGGCACGGTCGTCCTGGTCGGCGCCACGACCGAGAATCCCTCGTTCGAGGTGAACTCGGCCCTCTTGTCGCGCTGCCGCGTCTACGTCCTGCGCGCACTCGAGGAGGACGACCTGCTCGCGATCATGCGCCGGGCGCTCGCCGACGGCGCGCGGGGCCTGGCGTCGCTCCGTCCCGAGATGAGCGACGACGGCCTGCGCTCGATCGCGCGCGTGGCCAACGGCGACGCACGGATCGCGCTGAACGTGCTCGAAGTGGCCGTGACGCTCACGCCGGCAGCCGGCGGGGCGAGGCGCGTCACCGAGGCCTCGATCCGCGAGGCCGCGCAGCGGCGCACGCTCCTCTACGACAAGTCGGGCGAGGAGCACTACAACCTGATCTCGGCGCTGCACAAATCGCTGCGCGATTCGGATCCCGACGCGTCACTCTACTGGCTGACACGCATGCTGGAGGCTGGCGAGGATCGACTCTACATCGCGCGGCGGCTCGTCCGCTTCGCGTCGGAGGACGTCGGCAACGCCGATCCCGGTGCGTTGACGCTCACCCTGGCGGCGAAGGAGGCCTACGATTTCCTGGGCGACCCGGAAGGCGAGCTGGCGCTCGCACAGGCCACGCTCTATCTGGCGCTGGCGCCCAAGTCGAACGCCGTGTACGTCGCGCACAACGAGGCGAAAGAGGACGTGAGCCAGCGGCCGGCGGAGCCGGTGCCGCTGCACATCCGCAACGCGCCCACGCGGCTCATGAAGGACATCGGCTACGGCAAGGGCTATCAGTACGCGCACGACGCGCCGGACGCGCGCGTGGACCAGGAAGATCTGCCGGACTCGCTTCGCGGGCGCCAGTACTATCGGCCGACCGATCGCGGGCTCGAAGCCGAGCTCGGTCGGCGACTCGCCGAATGGAGACGCTGGCGCTCCGAGCGCCGACGCCCTAGGGTGTAGCCGATGTGGCCGCTCAACCTCCTCAAGCGGCGGCACTGGATCTTCCTCGCGGCGTGCGTTCTCTTCCTTCTCTCCTACTTTGGGTTCATCAGCTGGGGCAAGGTCGCCCAGGCCTTGGAGGGCCTCGCGGACCAGCCGGCGGTCCGCGAGCGGTTCGCGACCCCTATTGGTCGCGGCGAGGCGATCGTGACCTCGTTCATGTTCGTGTTGCTCACGCCGCTGGCGATCGCGGCCGCGATGGGCATCGTCGCCTTTCTCGGGGCGATCGGCGCCGGCGTCCTCCGGGCGGTCCTGCCCCTTCGCGAGGTGCCCGACTGGATGTTCCTGAGTGTCGCGTATGTGGGCGTTTTCATCGCGATCTGGCTCGCCCGGGGGCTCTGGATCGGTCCAGCCTACGAGTTCATCGGTCTCATCGCCAAGGCCATCCTGATCGCGACCGGCCCGGCCTGATCCGGATCGGAGGGCCGCCCGGCCTCTGCTGCTAGAATGGCTGGTATGCCTCGCCTGCGTGTGGGCGTGGTCTTCGGCGGGCGCTCTGGGGAGCACGAGGTGTCGCTCGCCTCCGCGGCCTCCGTCATCGGCGCCCTCGAGGAGCGCGGCCACACTGTCGTGCCCATCGGCATCGCCCGCACCGGACGCTGGGTCGTGGGCGGTGACCCCTTGCGGGCCCTCGCCGCCGAGGCGCGAGTGGCCCTGCCGTCCAACGACGCCGACGGCGCCGTGAAGAAAGCGCTCGCCAATCGCGCCGAGTCCGTCGAGAGCTCGGCGATCGAGAGTTTGGCGCGCACCGAGCCCGCCGGCAGCCTCCCGCTCGAGCTTCGCCAGGGCCTCGACGTCGTCGTCATCATGCTGCACGGCCCGTACGGCGAGGATGGGACGATTCAGGGCTTGTTCGAGCTCGCCGACGTCCCCTACGTCGGCGCCGGCGTCCTGGCCTCGGCGGTCGGGATGGACAAGGCCACGATGAAGGCAGTATTCCAGGCTCACGGCCTGCCGATCGTGGCGCACCTGGTGGTGACGCGACACGAGTGGCGCCAGGCGCCCGAGCGCATCACGGCGCGCGTGGCCGAGACCGTCGGTTTCCCGTGCTTCGTGAAGCCCGTCAACCTCGGCTCGAGCGTCGGCATCAGCAAGGTGCCCAGCCGGCGCGAGCTCGCCGCCGCGATCGATCTGGCGGCCCGTCACGACCGCAAGATCATCATCGAGCGCGGGATCAACGCGCGCGAGATCGAGGTGAGCGTGCTCGGCAATGAGGAGCCGACCGCGTCGTTGCCCGGCGAGATCACCTACGACGCCGAGTGGTACGACTACTCGACGAAATATCTCGAGGGGCAATCGCGACTCACGATCCCGGCGCCGGTCTCGCCCGAGACCACCCGACGGCTTCAGGAGCTGGCGGTCGGCGCGTTCCGCGCGATCGACTGCTCGGGCATGGCCCGCGTCGATTTCTTCGTCGAGCGCGGGACCGATCGCGTGGTGGTCAACGAGATCAACACGATCCCGGGCTTCACCGCGACGAGCGCCTACGCCAAGATGTGGGCGGCCTCGGGGCTCGGCTACTCCGCGCTGGTCGATCGCCTAATCGAGCTCGCCCTCGAGCGTCATCAGAGCAAGGCATCGGGTTGAGCGTGGTTTTGCGCGCCGCAGGCCGTCGCGGGGCTGGGGCCCCGCCGGCCGAGGCGCGCTTGTGAACGTCGTGCGCGCCGCAGGCCGTCGTGGGGCTGGGGCCCCGCCGGCCGAGGCGTGCCTCTAATCGTGGTTCAAGTCGTCATCGCGGGCGGCGGCACGGGCGGACACACGAGCCCAGGCCTCGCGGTGGCGACCCTCCTACGCGAACGCGGCATTTCCTGCGCGTGGATCGGCTCCCATACCGGCATCGAGGCTCAGCGCGTGCCGCCGACCGGCATCCCGTACGTGGCCATCGCCACCGGCAAGCTCCGGCGCTACTGGGCGTGGCAGAACGTGGGCGATCTCGCGGTGAATGTCCCGATGGGCGTGGCGAGCGCCTTTGGCGCGCTGCGCGCGCTTCGCCCGAAGGTCGTGTTCGGGACCGGCGGCTTCGTGGCCTTGCCGGTGATGTTCGCGGCGGCGATGCTGCGGGTGCCGATCGTGCTGCACGAGCAGACTGCCGTGCCCGGGCTCGCCAACCGCATCGGCGCCCGATTCGCTCGCCGCATCGCGGTGACGTTCCCGGACAAGGCGGGTCGCTTCCCGCCCTCCCGCGTGGTGCTGACCGGCAACCCGCTGCGGCCCGAGCTCCGGGCCGGGTCGCGTGCGGATGCGATCTCCCGCTTTCAGCTCGATCCGGCGGTCCCGCTGGTCTACGTCACGGGCGGCGCCCTCGGAGCCCACCGGATCAATCGCGTCGTCGGCGAGGCGCTCCCCGTCCTGCTCGCGCACGTGCAGATGATCCATCAGTGCGGCGACAACCCGTCCACGGGCGACCGGCAGTGGCTCGAGCAGCGCCGCGCGGCGCTACCGCCGCATCTCGCCTGTCGCTACACGGTGCTGCCGTACGTCGGCGCCGAGCTGGCCGCGATCTACGCCGCCGCGGCGCTGGCGATCGCCCGGGCCGGCGCCGGCACCGTGAACGAGTGCTGCCAGCTCGGGGTGCCGGCGCTCTACATCCCGCTTCCGGGCACGAGCGGCGACGAGCAGACCGAGAACGCGCGTCTCGTCGAGCGCGCCGACGGCGCGGTGCTGCTCCCCCAGTCGATGCTCACCCCCGAGCGCCTGACAGACGAAGTTCGAGCGCTCGTCGCGGACCCCGCCCGGCTCAAGCAGATGGGCGAGCATGCGCGCACGATCGGCGTGCCCGACGCCGCCGAGCGCATCGTCGCGGTGCTGGCCGAGCTCTGCCGGTGAGCGCCCGCCACGCGTCACTCCGAGCGCGACGTGCCCTCGAGCGTCAGTAAGAGGCGGGGCGCCGCCCGCGCAGATCGAAGCGCAGCACGCAGCCCTCGCACCGCGGCAGCGCCCGGCAATTCGACTTGCCGACCGCCACGAGCAGCGCGTGAAACTCGCTGAAGAGCTCGGGATCCGACGGCAGGTGCGCCTCCAGCCAGCGCCTGACGTCCTCGTAGCTCGCGCCGCCGGAGATCAGCCGATGGCGGGCCAGAACGCGACGCGCATAGGCGTCGGCGACGAACACGGGACGGCCGGATGCGTAGAGCAGGATCGCGTCGGCCGTCTCGGGGCCGAGACCTGGGATCTTCAGCAGCTCGGCCCTGAGCGGGCCGAGCGGCATCGACCGCATCAGTCCCGGTCGCCCACCGAGGCGCTCGAGAATCCAGCGGGTCAGCGAGTGCAGCCGGCGCGCCTTCACGCGCTGAGTGCCGGCCGAGCGGATGACTCCGGCCAGGCTTGCATGGTCGAGCGCGTCCAGCCGGGCCGGCGCCAGGAGCCGGCGCGCGCGGAGCGCGGCGAGGGCACGGGCCGCGTTGCCCCAGGCGGTGTGCTGGGTCAGCACGGCGCCGACCGCGATCTCGTATGCCGACCGGCCGGGCCACCAGCCTTGCGGTCCGAAGCGACCGCGCAAGGCCTCGTAGAGCCGCAGCAACCGCGCCTTGGCGCGATCGCGCGGCGGGCCGGGGATCCGGCCGCGCCGCGGAGCTGAGCGGATGCTCGGGCTCATCGTGATGCTGCAGACCCTGCTGCTCGCGGTGAGCGGGCCCCCGACCTCACCGGAGTATCTTCCGATCCGGGTCGCCGAGGCCGAGGGCTATTTCACCGCGGAGGGCCTCGCCGTCACGGTCAGGACGACGCGGGCTGAATCGGGCGCCGCCGAGGCGCTGGCCCAGGGGCAGGCCGACCTGGCCGCGACTACGCTGGAGGCGATGCTGCGCTTTGGCCTGCGCTCGGCGGCCAATCAGGCGCCCCGGCTGTTTTTCGGCCTCACCGCCGCGCCTCCGGTCGCGCTGCTGGTCGCCAACGCGCATACGAGCGCCGTCCGGTCGATCGAGGATCTCTCGGCGCTCCGCGTGGGCGTGACGACGCCGGGAGCGCCCGAGCACGCCTGGTTCGGCTGGCTCCTGGCGCGCGCGGGCTTGAGCATCGCCCAGGTGCGTGTCACCAGCCTCGGCGAGCGCGGGCTCGTCGCCGCAATCGACTCGGGCGACGTCCATGTGGCGCTGGTCCCGGAGCCGTCGGCCTCCCAGCTCCTGAGCCAGGGCCGAGCCAAGCTGCTCGCCGATTTTCGGACTCCGCGCGCCGCGGCCACCGTCCTCGGGACGATCACCGTGAACGCGGCGGTCTTCACGCGGGGCGAGCGGCGCCCGCCGGAGCGAGACTTGGCCGGCGTGGTGCGCGCGCTGAGAAAGGCCGAGCAGCGTATTCACAGCGGCGGGGCGCGCGACCTCGCCGATCGACTGCCGACTCGAGTGGTGGGTGAGTTCACCGACTTCGAGGCTCGACTGGCGGCCTCGCGCTCGCTCTACCTGCCCGACGGCCTCGTGTCCGCCGAGCAGCTCCAGCAGACGATCGCGATCATCAGGACGCACACCGCGCTGCCGCAGTCGGTAAAGATCCCGCGGACCGAGGACATGCTGCTTCAGATCAAGCCCTCCGCGCGCTGACGACGCCGAAGCCCTCGAGCAGGCGCCGCGTCGCCTCCACCGGTAGCCCGACCACGTTCGTATACGAGCCGACCACGCCGTCGACCAGAGCGCCGTTGAGGTCCTGGATCGCGTAGCCACCCGCCTTGTCGAAGGGCGAGCCTGACGCCACATAGGCCTCGATCGTCGCGTCCGGATAGGCTGCCATCAGAACCCGGCTGACGGCCGTGGTGGACGCCTCGCGCGCGATCCCGGCGGCGACCACCGCCACGCCGGTGACGACCTCGTGCTGCCGGCCGCGCAGCCGCACGAGCATCTCGCGCGCTTCTTCGGGCCCCGACGGCTTGCCCAGCACGACCCCATCGATGACGACCACGGTGTCCGCCGCCAGCACCACCGCCGCCTCAACCCGTCCCGCCACCGCGCGCCCCTTCCGCAACGCCAACCCCACCACCGCCTCCGCAATCGGCCCCGGCTCAAGAGTCTCCTCGATCTCGCTCGGAATCACCGCGAACTCCCCCCAAATCGCCCGCAACAACTCCCGCCGCCGCGGCGACCCCGAAGCCAGCACCAACCGCCCTGGTCCACTCAAACCCCTAAACCCCACCGTGCCGCCCGAACCGCCCACCGCCGAACACCGACCGCAAATAGCGCTCCTAAGCTGTTACTCGCTTCAGCGCTAACCGCGACCCGTCCCAAGCCCAAGCCGCCGCATCCTAAGCCGCCCATCGCCCATCGCCGGCTTCGAACCGCCTGTCTCAACCTCATGGCTCTAGTCGACGGGAGCGGGGTGGGGTGGCTGGGGTGCCTGCCGGGATCTGTGTAGTCAGGGTTGCGCAGGGGTGGCGTGGCGGGATTTCAATTCCCGGAGAAGAGCAGCCAGATCCCGGCGGGCACCCCAGCCACCCCACCCCGCTCCCGTCGACTAGAGACGGCGAAGGGCGAGAGTGGCGAGGACGACGCCGATGACGCCGACGAGATTGACTTTGACGCTCAGCCCAAACGTCATGGCGAGAAATCTCAGATCGACGGTGGCGGGCGGCATCAGGCCGATCATGGGACCCCGGGTGATCAGCTCGCGGGCGTTCCCAGCCGGCAAGAGACTGCCGACCAGCTCTCCAAGCAGCGAGCCCACGACGAGTCCCGCGAGGACGACCAGGATGACCAGCCCGATGCCACGCTGGGCTGCCATCGCGGGGATGGCTCAGGTGACGATCAGCGGATTCGCGTCGGTGACGATCCGGGTCTGGCGCGCGATGCTCTTGCGGATGAACTTGGGAAGGCTGAAGGCGTGCTGATGGGTCACGCCGTCCCAGTACTCGAGCGAGCCCTTGATGCGCTCGGCGATGAGCTTGTCGACCGACTTGGCGTCCTGCTTGTTGGGATCAACCTTCTTCGAGGCGACGATGAACCCCCACGGCGTGCCGAAGCAGGAGACGAACGTCTGATACCCCGCGACCACTGGGAACACCTCGCGTAGCGTCCGGTGAATCGAGGTGAAGAACGCGAGCTCGCCGCGCTTGGTCATCCCGGCCTGCATCGACATCGTCCCGCCGGCGGTGAGCCGATCGCGCACGAGAGCGTAGAACTCGCGGGTGAACAGCATGCAGGCCGGCCCTTCCTCGAGCGGTTCGACCAAGTCGATCGAGATGAAGTCGAACCGCTCCTTGCTCTTCTCCAGATAGGCGCGCGCGTCCTCGTGCCGGACCTCGGTGCGAGGGTCATCGAACGCGCCCTGGTGCATCTCGGGCAGGTGCGTCTTGCAGAGCTCGACCACCTCGCCGTCGATGTCGACCATGACGGCACGGGTGATGGAGGGGTAGCGGAGAATCTCCCGGAGCGTGGCGCCTTCGCCGCCGCCGATCACGAGGGCGCTCTTGGGTGCGCCCTCGGCGGCCAGCATCCCGGGGTGGACCAATGCCTCGTGATAGAGGAACTCGTCGCCCTGGCTCGACTGGATCCGACCGTCCAGCACCAGGACTTTACCGTAGCCGGCCGTCTGGAATATCTCGACGTGCTGAAACTTGGTCTGGGTTTCCACGACCGTCTTCGCGATGGCGTGCATATGCCCCTCGAATGGGGTCGTGGTCTCGAAAAACCACTTATAGGACTGCGAATTGATCAACTGACGGGAACCGGAGCCTTGTTGACGATGGGAACCGCCGAGTTGAGGAACATGCCCCGCTGCATCTCGACGATCGAGGTGCGCTCGGCCGCGAATTGCTCGACCAGGTAGTTGGCGGCGACCTCGGGCTGCAGCACTTCGCCGCAAGAGAAGATGTCGACAGCGGCGTACCGGTACTCCGGCCAGGTGTGGATCGCCAGGTGGGACTCGGCGATGACTACGACTCCGCTGATCCCGAACGGGTTGAACTCGTGAAAGACGACGTCGACGATGGTCGCTTGAGCCCGCTTCGCGGCTTCTATGAGGGCCCCCTTGACGGCCTCGAGGCTA
>Ga0075423_10001449_pt1 | contig 20920 bp, 13 predicted proteins | sample SoiMethybrSBSTD2_FD_80114 | JGI IMG/M metagenome (GOLD analysis project Ga0075423, IMG submission 80114) | Bulk soil microbial communities from a Populus tree surrounding site in Tennessee, USA - Soil MetaG P. TD hybrid SBSTD2 | ecosystem: Environmental > Terrestrial > Soil > Tree plantation...
GAATTACGGCTCGCCGTCTTCTGATAGTTTCTTCAGCTCCGACAGTAGTTCCAGCGCCTGACGCGGAGTCGTGTCGTCGATGTCGATGGCTTTGAGCCGATCGACGATCACGCTGCTGCGTCTCGCTGCCTCGTTGTCGAGCGACGTCGCAAACAGACCAAGTTGGCTCGTCGCGCCGCTATCGGGCGCCACCGAAAGGGTGGGTCGTCCGCTGCGCGACAACTCATCGCGTTCCAGACCGCTGAGGATCTCGCGGGCGCGGGCGACGACCGTGGGCGGCAGTCCGGCCAGCCGAGCCACTTGTATGCCGTAGCTGCGATCCGATCGTCCGCTGACGATCTTTCGCAGGAAGATGATGTCGTCTTTCCACTCGCGCGCGGAGACATGCGAGTTGACCACGCCTGGGTGCGCATCGGCGAGATCGGTGAGCTCGTGATAGTGCGTGGCGAACAGCGTCTTCGGCCGCGCCCGGTTGTTGGTCGCGAGGTACTCGGCGATGGCCCACGCGAGGCTCAAGCCGTCGAACGTCGAGGTGCCACGGCCGATTTCATCGAGCACCACCAGGCTGCGCGACGTCGCGGCGTGCAGGATGTGCGCGGTTTCCTGCATCTCCACCATGAAGGTCGATTGGCCGCGGGCGATGTTGTCGGAGGCACCGACGCGCGCGAAGATGCGATCGACGATCGGCAGCTTGGCCTCTCGCGCTGGTACAAATGAGCCGGCCTGCGCGAGCAGGGGAATCAGCGCGGTCTGCCGCAGATACGTCGACTTGCCGCCCATGTTGGGTCCGGTCAGCACCACCAACTGCCGCGTCGTTGCGTTCAGGTCGATGTCGTTCGGCACGAAGGCGTCAGTGGTGTAGCGCTCGACGACGGGGTGACGGCCATCGATGACGACGAGCTCGTCTCCATCGTGGAGATGCGGCTTCGTGTAGTTGCAGAGCGTCGCCGTTTCGGCCAGAGCAGCGAGGACGTCAAGCGTGGCGAGCGCGCGTGCCGTGTCCTGAATCCGCGGAGCCTCGGCGGCGACGCGGCGCCGCAGGTCCTCGAACACCTCGAGCTCGCGCTCGAGGATCCGCTCGTCGGCGCCCAGGACTTTCTGTTCGTAGTCTTTCAAGGCGAGTGTGGTGAAGCGCTCGCCTCCGGCAATCGTCTGCTTGCGCTGATAGTCGGCGGGCACCGCGTGGAGATTCGACTTCGAGATCTCGATGTAGTAGCCGAACACGCGATTGAAGCGCACCTTCAGCGAGCTGATACCCGTTCGTGCGCGCTCGGCTTCCTCCATGTCGGCGATGACCTGCTTGCCGGAGCGGCTGATGGTGCGCAGCTCGTCGATCTCCGCGTCGATGCCGTCGCGTGCGAAGCCGCCTTCGCGCGCAATGGCAGGCGGTTCGTCGATGAGCGTTCGCTCGATCAGATCGCGCACGTCGGTCAGATCGTCGAGCTCGGCGAGCAGGCTGAGGACCAGAGGCGCCCGCATCTCCCGCAGTAGGAGCTTCACGCGCGGAACCGCCGCCAGTGAATAACGCAGCGCCACGAGCTCGCGCGGACCCGCGGTGGCGAGCGCCGCGCGGGCAACCAGGCGTTCGAGATCGTGCACCGACTTGAGCACGTCCCGCAGTTTGCCGCGCTCGGTCGAGGCGAACGCCAGCTCTTCGACGGCATCGAGTCGATCGCGGATCGGCTCGAGCGTGCACAGCGGCCGGAGCAGCCATCCGCGCAACAGCCGGGCGCCCATTGACGTCATCGTGCGATCGATCTCCCTCAGGAGCGAGGCCTGTTGGGTGCCGTCGCTGCCGACGACGACCTCGAGGTGCTTGAGCGTGGTGGGATCGATGAGAAGTGCATCTGCGGTGGAGCGGTACGTGATCGACCGCACGTGCGCGAGATCGGCCTTCTGTGTGTCGCGTAGATAGGCGACCAGGCCGCCAGCGGCGCGGCTTGCCGCCACGCGTCCCTCGAAACCGAAGCCTTCGAGCCCATGGACCTTGAGCTGATCGAGCAGCGTCCGCCGCGACGTCTCGGCGTCGAAGCTCCAGCCTTCCACCGTCGTGACCGGCATCTGAATGCCGGACATCTTCGCAAGCGTCTCGGTGACGTCAGATCCTGATGGAACGACCACTTCCCGCGGACGCAGCACCGAGATCTCGTCGGCAAGCGCCTGCAGCCCGGAGGCGCCGTCGTACTCCGTGGCCGTGAACTCGCCGGTCGAGACGTCGATCAATGCGACGCCGAGCTCACCGTTGCGGCCGGCGGCAATCGACATCAGGAAGGCCGGCTCGCGTGCCTCGAGATAGCTGGCGTCGGTGAGGGTTCCAGGCGACACCACCCGCACGACCTCGCGCCGGACCAGCCCCTTGGCCTTGCGAGGATCCTCGACCTGTTCGCAGATCGCGACGCGAAACCCTTTCTTCACGAGTCTGGCGAGGTAGCCGTCGGCGGCGTGAAATGGCACCCCGCACATCGGGATCCCGTTTCCACCGGCGTCCTTCGATCGAGACGTGAGGGTGAGCTCGAGGGCGCGCGAGGCGACGAGGGCATCCTCATAGAACATCTCGTAGAAGTCGCCCATGCGGAAGAAGACGATGGCGTCGCGATACTGGCGCTTCGCCTCGAGGTATTGGCGCATCGCCGGCGTGGCAGTCGAAGTGGACGTCGAGGACATCGTCTGAGGCCGAGTGGGCGTTCTATTATCATCCGCTCATGGTTGTCCTGGCCCTCGACACCACCACCCGAGCGGGCAGCTGCGCGCTGGCGCGCGACGGCGCGGTGATGCTCGAGCGATCGAGCGACACGGCGGAGCACGCCTCGACATTGCCGCGGGATCTGATGATGCTCCTGGACGAGGCGGGCGTCGGCCTTGCCTCGATCGATGTGTTCGCGGTGGCGACCGGTCCTGGTTCATTCACCGGATTGCGGATCGGAATCGCCACCATGCAAGGACTTGCGTTTGCAGGCGCCAAACCGCTTATCGGCGTGTCCAGCCTCGACGCGCTCGCGCGCGAAGCGGCTGCTGCACGAACCGCAACCTGGATCGATGCGTGGCGCGGGGAAGTCTACGCAGCCGTATACGAGCACGGGCGCGTGACGCGCGGGCCATCAGTCGTCCATCCGGCGGACGAACTCGACGCCATGCGCGGCGGCTCGACCCGGTTCATTGGCGACGGCGCAGCGATCTATCGCGAGCAGATCGCGCGCACGATGGGAGACGAGGCCACATTTGCAACGCCGGTGGCCCCGCTGCTCGCGGCCACGGTCGCACGTCTTGCCGATGAGGCTGCAGGTCGCGGGGAATGTCCGCCGCCGCATGCGATTCGGCCGCTGTACGTGCGGCGATCCGATGCCGAACTGGTCAGAGATGCGCGAGCGAACCGATAGCCCGTCGTTCTGGATCGATCCGCTCGAGGGCGCTGAAGATCTAGACGGCGTGCTCGCAGTCGAGGCCGAGTCGTTCACCAATCCGTGGACCAAGGAGATGTACGCGTGGGAACTGCAGAACCGCGCCGTCTGTCACATCTTCGTGGTCCGCACGGCGGCGACACCGGTGGCGGGATTCTGTGCGTTCTGGCTCGTGCTCGATGAGATTCACATCAACAACGTGGCGATCCTGCCGGCGCTACGCGGACAGGGCATTGGTACGCAGTTGATGCGACGCGTATTCGACGAGGCTCGTCGTCTGGGCGCCAGGCGCGCTACGCTCGAAGTGCGAGCCTCGAACGAAGGCGCGCGCCGGCTGTACGAGCGCCTTGGGTTCTACGTGGCTTCCGTTCGGCCGCGCTACTACACGAATCCTGTCGAGGATGCGCTCATCCTATGGCGGGACGAACCATAAGGCGTTTGACCTGAGCGGGTTAACCCTTAACCAGAATTGATGATTGAGCCTGGCGGCGGCGGTGTGTTACTTTGGTTTTACAGACTCGTCCTTCTTTTGGAAAGGAGGGTGCGGCTATGAACGCAGCGGACGCACAGGAGGTAAAGAACCTCCTGCTGCAGAGCAACGAGGTTTACCGCCAGCTTTCCGAACGTCATCACCAATTGGATGACCGCCTGCACCAGCTCACAGAACGACACTTCCTCACCACCTCCGAACAAATCGAAGAAGTCACCCTCAAGAAACGCAAGCTCGCGCTAAAAGATCAGATGGAGCGAATGGCGCTCGAATACGCGAAGGCGCACATCCGCGCGTCGTAACACGTCGCTCCAGAGACCGGGTTTAGTTGTCCAGCGCGTGTGCGGAGAATTAAACCCGGTTTCGTGTATATGCGCATCGATCCTGCTGGATGGCCTTTCGTGATCGGCGGCCTGGCGGCCGCAGCTGTCGTCGGCGTGCTCGCCGGTGCCGCGTATGGCTGGGTGCTGGTGGCGCTCAGCGCGTTCTTCCTGTTCTTCTTCCGTGACCCCGATCGCAGCCACGCTGGCGACGATGCGGCGGTGATCTCGCCCGCCGACGGACGCGTAATGGTCGCCGGCGATCCGACCGGCGAGGCGCTTCCGCCCGGTAACTGGCACCAGATCAGCATTTTCCTGTCGCCGATGGACGTGCACGTCAATCGCATGCCGGTGGGGGGCCGCGTCACAGAGGTGCGGTATCATCCAGGCCGCTTTCTGCCCGCCTATCGACACGAGGCGGGGGATCTGAACGAATACACCGAAGTCACGATAGATCATCAGGGGCAGACCGTGGTGGTTCGGCAGATCGTCGGCATCTTGGCGCGCCGCATCGTGTGTCGCGCTCGGCAGGGCGATGAGATCGCCGCCGGGGCGCGGTTTGGTGTGATGAAGTTCGGTTCGCGAATGGACGTGTTTCTGCCACGCGGCTCGACGCTCCATTGCCGCGTGGGCGATCGGGTGATCGGCGGCAAGACGATCCTGGCCACACTTCCGGCGCGACCCCCATCACGTGAGGCGATCACGGAGACGGCATATGCATCGCGATGACGACAGTCCGGTACGTCCGCGCCTGCTGGGTCCGTTGCGGCCGCGGCTCGATGGCCGCAAGCGCCGATTCCGCCGCGGCGTCTACCTGCTGCCCAGCATGTTCACGATGGCGAACATGTTCTGCGGCTACGCCTGCATCGTCCACTCGATGCGCGGCGAGCTCAAATCGGCGGCGCTGTTCATCGGATTCGCGTTCGTGCTCGACGCCCTCGACGGCCGCATTGCGCGCCTGACCGGCACCACCAGTGCCTTCGGTCTCGAGTTCGACTCGCTGGCCGACGTCGTCTCCTTCGGTGTGGCACCGGCAATTATGTCGTTCCAGTGGGGACTCTTTCCGCTCGGACGGATTGGCTGGGCGGCAGGCTTTCTCTTCGTCGCCGCCGCCGCTGTTCGACTCGCGCGTTTCAACATCCAGTCGGGTACGCAGGACAAGCGCTACTTCGTCGGCCTGCCAAGTCCGACCGCGGCGGCCGTGCCTGCCGCAACCGTGTTCGCGTTTCCAGACCGATTCCAGACCAACGTCGAGGCATTGCCGGTGCTGGCGATGGTGATCGTGCCGGCGCTGCTGATGGTGAGCACGATCCGGTATCGCAGCTTCAAGACCATCGATCTGCAGTCGCGCCGAAGCTACCCGGTGTTGTTCCTGGTCGCGCTCGGTCTCGCGCTGCTGGCGGCTCGGCCAGAGGAAGTGCTCTTCACGATGGCCTATACCTATCTGGCGTCGGCCTTCATCGGGCTGGCGTGGCATCGGCTGCGAAAGCGTCCGCCCGATCGGGCCGATTCGAACGACCTGGCCTCCCCGGACACGAAAGCGATCTGAGATTCGGTTACAGCTACGGCTGATCCGCGACCGGCAGCGTGATCTCCACGGTCGTGCCGCGATCGCGTTCGCTCGTAATCGAGATCCTTCCGCCGCTCAGTTCCACGTTCCGCTTGGCGATCGGAAGGCCAAGGCCGGTGCCGCTGCCCTTGGTCGAGAAGTACGGCTCGAAGGCGCGCGCCAGCGCTTCGGGATCCATGCCGACGCCGGTATCCGACACACGGATACGCACGGCTCCGTTCTCACTACTCGCAGACAGGCTCAGCGTTCCGTTGCCAGGCATCGCGTGCAGCGCGTTCTCGACGATGTTCGTGAGCGATCGCGCGATCAGCGTGCGGTCGACGTGAACCGGCGGCAGCGCCGACGGCACATCGATGTCGAACGTGATGCGCGCCTCGAGCCCCAAGCGATACGGCTCGACGATCTCTCGAAGCAGAGGAGCGCTGTCGACCTTCGCTGGTTTGGCGGTCGGCGACGAAGCGTAGCTGGAGAATTCCGACGCTATCTGCCGCAGCAGCTTGACCTGCGTGAGGATCGTAGCCACGCACTCCTGCAGCACGGGGCTCAACGGCTCGCCGCGATCGGCATGGACTCTGCGCAGATGTTCTGCGTTCAACTGAATCGGCGTGAGCGGGTTCTTGATCTCATGAGCGACCTGTCTGGCCATCTCGGCCCACGCTTCGAGTCGATGCGTCCGCTCCAACTCGCCGCGCTGACGCTGCAGGTCGCGCGCCATGCTGTTGAACGCTTCAACCAGGCGGCGAAGCTCGTCGGACGATGTGGCGGCGATGCGCGCATCGAGATCGCCTCGCGCGATTCGTCTGGTTGCGCGCGTGAGACGGCTGACTGGATCGGAGATGCGCTCCGCCATCGTGTACCCGAGCCCTGCACCAGCAAGGATGAAGAGCAGCGCGGCCAACAGCGCACGGCGGTCGAGCGTGTCGATCTGCTGCTCGACCTCTCGCTGACGCGAGGTAAGCGGCACCGTGAGGATGCCGAGCTGTCGCAGCGTCAATGGTGTGGCTGCGACGAGGTACTCGAACGTGCCAATCCGCTCGCGCGTGACGAGCGCGGCCTCGTTTCGCAACCCGAGCGCACGATAGACCTCCGCCGGAGTCCGTGTCGGCAGAAGGCCGGACGCAAAGAGATTACGTTCGCTCGTCGCCTGCAGGCGCGTTCCGAAGAACATGTTGACGTCCTGATCGACCAGGCGGCTCACCCACACCATGAGGTTGTCGTCGACCGCGAGTCCTTGCTGCGCGGCGCGGGGCGCGGCCAGGTCCTCGACGACTCGGCCTGCCGCTGAAGCGGTACGCACCGCCTCCTGTTCGATGCTGCGCTCCATCTGGTCGGCGACGTAGTTGCGCGTGACGAGTACCAGTGCGACGACCGGAACGAACACGGCGGCAACGAACGCGAGAAATAGCTTGCGATAGAAGCTCGCGCGAATCTCGCGGAGTAACGCCGGCGCGGTGAAGCGGCGTCTGCCAAGCCAGCGATAGAGCGCGTTCGCGGCCAGCAGCAGGAGGTAGACCGTGACCGCGAGAACGGTGAGCTCGGCGAGGTTGACGAGATGACCCAGTGCCGAGATCGCCGGAAAGCCGAGCGCATAGATCGCGTAGCGGTCGTTGAGCAGGTAGACGTCGAACGCATCGGGGCCGCGCATGAGCGTCGTCCAGAACGGCGTGCGCGACTGCTCGACGCGGGCAAACACGTCGTCTGGCAGCGACCACGCGGTGGCCACGGCTGGGTAGAGCGGTGTGCGGCTCCACCCGTAGACGGCAAACTCGATGTCGCGCCCTGCGAGACCCTCTCCTCGAATCGGATCTTCGGGACGCAACAGCTCCATGTACGGGCTGCGCGACGAGATGAACGTCAGGTTCTCGTAGTCCGGCATCGCATGCACGACGATTGAGCCGAGAAGGGGCGCCTTCGGATCGTCAGTGCAGAACGCGCGCCCGGCGTGCAATACGCGACGCTCTTCGGCGAAGAAGGGCACCACTTCTTCGAACACATCCCAGTCGCACGATCGCTCGTCGGAGGGGGCGGCCGCGGTGAGGTCTTCGGGAAGATTGAACGCGAACCGGCTGACCAGCCGACGATCGGGTCCATACAACTCGATGGAGGAGGTAATCGGATAGCGCGCGAGCGACGTAGTCTGCCAGACGCGAAAGGCGCGATCGGTGAGCGTCTCGGTGCCAGGCGCGATCTTGGTCTTGACCAGATCGACGAGACCTGGAAACGCGTTGATCTCGTCACGGCTCTTCTTAACCTGTTGCTGTACCTCCTGACGCTGATTGCGCACTTCGGGCGCGTACTGGCTCACCACCAGCTCAGACTTGCCCTGTCTCGCGAACTGCACGATGGTGGGATAGAACGAGAACGATGGAATCACGAAGGGCAGCGTGAGCAGCGTGAGACGGAGCGCTTGCGATCCTCTCCGGTAGCGGGCGCCCAGCTTCGTCGCAGTGCCGGCGACGGCCACCGTTGCCGCCACCGCGACAAGGAGCGGCAGCTGCACGGCGACCGCGCCAGGCCGCGTCAGCAGCCAGACGATCAACGGGACACTCCATGCGGCGACGGTGAGCAACCGCAGGCCCATGGCTCGCCGTGGTACACGCCATCCAACAAGCGCGGCGCGAAGAATGAGCACGCTTGCACCCAGCGCCGCCGCGTGTGCGAGCACCAGCCCCAGCTGCAGCACAATCCGCGGCGTGCTCCATGGATGCAGCGACAGATGCAGCAGATCGAGAGAGGTGTTCGTCACCGTGTCGCGGAGCAGCGCGCGGTGAGCGAGCAGCACCAGCGCGACGCCCACGCCCGCGGTCAACTGCTCGATCAGGAAGACGCTGCGATTGCCGATGCCTGATACGGATCGGCGACGTCGCCACAGGTGCGCACGTGCAGCCTCGACGGCGGCGAGCAAGAGCACTACCACCGCCGCAGCTGTACCAGCGGTCATCATGAAATCGAACGGCGACTTCAGAAGCGGGATGAGGATAGACGATGCGTACCCTCCTGAAAACACGAGCGCCCTCGACCAGTCGGCTGGAGAGGCCGCGCTCAGGGTTGCTCGGGCGACGATGATGAGCAGCGCGATGAGAGCGACAGCGAGGCTGTACGGACCTGCGGTACGGAGGCGATTGCGCCAGTCGAGCAGCGGTGCCGTGAGCACGACGATCGTGATCGCCGCGACGATCAATGCGATCGAGTACGTGGCACGGGACCAGCGGTCATGTGCGGCCGTCAGGTCATCATCGCCGACCGCCGCGGTCAGGAGCAGAGCCCCCGACGGCGACTGAACGTCGAAGGTGCGCGGTCGACGGCGATCGGTGCGCTCGAGCGGCAACTGAATCGAAACCGGCGCAATCGCCGTATCGAATCGGTACGAATCGCCGGCTCCCTGCAGACCGGTGCGCCGCTCGCCCGATTCTCCGACGGTTGGAAGCGATTGCTCCACGACGACGCTGCCCACGCGCGTGGAGCCGTCCATGACCGGCCGCACATACATCAGGCGCAGGCCAAGCGCCCCTGGGGCCACGAACCAGGTTTCTCCACCGGCTAGTCTGTCTGGTGGCATTTCCGACGGCCGACCCGCCCATGCGGCCGGCGTTCCGTCGGCGCCGTACGCCGTGAGCGCAGTGTCCGGTTCGCTCGCGGCCACCGCGCGATCCATTCGAGCCATCAAATCGCGCGCGGCATCACTGTCACCAGTGGCAGCGGCACGGACCGACGCAGCGTCGGCGACGCTGGCCGCGGTATCGCGCAGTTCGCGCGACATCGTCGTAAAGGCGCTCCGCACTTCGGATTCGACCCGGGTCCGCGCGTCGTCATGGTCGACGCCGATTACGCGGCGGCCAAGCGCCCATCCCCCAGCCAGAACTGCCAGGGCGCAGACGGCGCCGGCCAACCCGATGGACAAGAGAGCCCGCCTCGGCATTGGCGGCAGCCAGGCGCGGTCGGGCTCAGCAGACGACACTCCGCCATTGTAGATTTGCGGCCCATCCGGAACGCCGGATTTGTTGGGAATACCGAGGTTCAACTGACTCGCTCGAAAGTTAGGACTCGTCGGTGGGGTGTTGGGTCTTACGCCGTTGAGACGTACCATTAGAAGCACCCCAGTGCCTCTGTCTCATACGCTCAAGCAGACCTTGAAGCGCGGCGCGCTTGTTGCCGCGGCGAACTGGCCGATCACCATCATTCAGGCGATCGCCGACTCGCTGTTCAAGCTTCTTATTCTGGCGCCGCTCGTGGGCGGCATCTTTCTCGTCGCCCTCGTCGTCGGCGGAGAACCAGCGGCGCTCATCTCGCTGGAGCCGCGCGATCTGGCGACCACTATTGCCACGTCACTCCTGTCGCGTCCCATCGTGCTGGCCGCATGGGTGGCCGCACTTGGCGTCGTGATCACCGGTGGGTCGCTGTTCGTGTTCTTGATCAAGGGCGGTGCGGTCGGGATTCTCGTGCGCGGCGAACGCACGGCTGGTCCGATCGAAGAGCCGCCCCTGCTGCCCGATGTCGTCGCGACCGCCTCGGCGTTCTCCGTCGAGCAATTCATCGACTCGGCCCGCGCGCTGTTCCCGCGCTACGCGCGCCTGGGACTGGCGCTCATGGGCGTGTACCTCGCGTCTGGCGCTGCGTACCTTGGCGTCGTTCTCGGTAGCCGAAGCGGGGAAGGGTGGGTGATGACGGCCGTGCTCACCGTGGGCTTCGTCGCCTGGATCACGATTGTCAATCTGCTGTATCTGCTCCTGCAGATCGTGATCGCGGCCGATGATTGCTCGGTGACATCTGCGATGCGGCGGGTATCCGCGTTTCTGCACCGCGAGCGGCGATCCGTGGCCGCTGTCTTTCTTGTCGTACTCGTTCTCGTCATCGGTGCGACCGGCGCTTCGGTGCTGGCCATGACCGCGCTCGGTTTGATTGCGTTCGTCCCGCTGTTCGGCCTCACCGTGCTGCCGTTGCAGTTGCTCGCGTGGGTGATGCGGGGCGTGGTGTTTCAATACATCGGCCTGTCGTCGATCGCGGCGTATTTGACGTTGTATCGAGAGACGCAGACCGCGCTCGCCACCGATCGCGCGGCGGATGCGTCGCGCGCGCCGCATCGGCGCGAGAGCGGCGTCAATGCCGCCGAGGTGTCATGACCGACTACGACCACTTTCTCTCGACGACGGGACGGCAGTTGGCGGGATCGGCGATTCGCCAGATGGGCGTGCTGGTCGCGCAGGCACCGGACATGGTGTCGTTCGCGCCGGGGTATCCGGATCCGGCGTTGTTTCCGTGGGACGAGCTTCGCGACATTTCCGATACGCTGCTCCGTACACATCACGGCGACACACTTCAGTACGGACCCACTCGCGGCCACGCGCCACTGCTCGAGTCGCTCCTTGGCGTCGTCGAGGCGCGTGGCATACAGGCAGCGCGCGAGAACCTGATCATCACCAGCGGTTCTCAGCAGGGCATCGATCTGATCGCGCGTGTCTTCTTGAGTCCGGGTGATGTGATCCTCGTCGAGCTTCCGACATTCACAGGGGCTATCGCCGCTTTCAAAAATGCCGGGGCCAACGTCGTCGGCGTGAAGCTCGAGGACGATGGGATCAGCCTCGACGATCTTGATGTTGTGTGGCAGCGCGAACAGCGGGCGGGGCACGCCGTGAAGCTGCTCTACATCATCCCGAACTTCCAGAATCCCACCGGGTGCCTGCTCGCGCAGCGCAAGCGGACGCTCCTGCTCGAATGGGCGGAGCGTCGAGACGTGCTCATCATCGAAGACGATCCCTACGGGTCGCTGTACTTCGAGGATGTCGCAACCGAGGCGGAAACGCGGCCGTTAGCGGCGGAGGATGCGAACGGGCGCGTCCTGTACCTCAGCACGGTGTCGAAGACACTCGCACCTGGGTTCCGCGTCGGGTGGATGGTGGCCGCGCCGGCGTTGATCGATCGCTTCGACGTCGCCAAGCAGTCGACCGATCTGACGTCCGGCGTGCTCGATCAGCACATCGTCTACGAGGCGTTCCATCGCGGCGTGATCGATCGCATTGCCCCGGCGCTTCGCCGCGCCTATCGACAGAAGCGCGACGTGATCGAAGGTGCCATGCGCGCGCACATGGGCGATCGGCTGTCGTGGCTTCCTCCGAAAGGTGGGTTCTTCGTGTGGGCCACGCTGCCAGAGGGACGAACCGATGTCGAGGTGCTGACGCAGTCGCTCGCGCACGGCGTCGTGTTCGTGATTGGAAGCGCGTTCTTCGTCGACGGCAGCGGACACGCGACCATTCGGCTGTCGTTTTCGGCGCCCAGCGCGGAGCGCATCGGGGAGGGTGTTCGTCGACTGGCCGCCGTGCTGCAGCCGGCGTTGACTCGTTCGTGATCGGTCGACGCCGCAGCTAGGGAGCGGCGCGCTCTCTCTCCAGCGTTTTGCCTGGCAGCGTGACCAATGGATCGAGAGGCGGATCGCGAAACATCATTGCCACCGGGCGCTGCCCGAGGACGCGGCCGTCGCGCGCGACGACCACGAGCGCGACCGTGTAAGGATGCAGCGTTGGCGCGATCAGCGTCGGCGCAAGAAACTTCGACCGACCGAGATCGAGGGAGGCATCGAGGTTCGCCAGTGCCGCGCCGGTCTTGGCGTTGAATGTCGACAGTGGGTAGGCGAGGCCAGAGACCGCGACGATCCCGCCGACAACGGTTGGCGGCGCGACAGGTCGCGTCGGCAACGCCCGCTTCCATTTCAGATTGCCGTTTCCCGGGTGGAACGCCCACAGGACGTTGTCGAGCGCTGCGACGTAGACGAGCTCGCGGTCGATTGCTGCGCCGACCACGTCGCCGCCAACGCGGTATTTCCACGACACCTCGCCATCGTCCTGATTTACCCCGAAAAACACGTTCGACGTCGATCCGACCAACACGCGACCGTTGACGGCAAGGGGCGGCCGCAGCATGCCCGGCAGCGTTTGATCCCATCGCTTGGCACCGTCGGACAGTTCGAGCCGCACGAGACGTGAGCCGATGGCGACAAAGACTCGGTTCCCGTCAACCGCGAGTGCCGCCGGTGCCGCCGAGCCGCCCAAGGACGTCTGCCAGATTCGCTGACCGTCTGATGCGCGAAACCCCCACACCTCGTCTGGCGTTACCAGCGCGATGATGGCGTCCTTTGCCGCCGCGAGAGGTGCTATCGCGCCGCGGCCAAGCGGAACTCTCCATTTCCGATCGCCGGTGGCGGCGTCGATCGCGTGAAGTTCGTCGCTCGCGGCCACGTAGACGACGCCGTCGCTGACGAGCGCCGGCCAGTTGCTTTCGACGTCGATCATCCAGAGCGTTTCGCCGGTTGCGCGGTCGAGCGCGACAAGGTGTTCGCCCTGCAGCGGAATATAGACTCTCGCCTCGTCCATCGACGCGGCAGCAGAGGGCGCGGAGGATAGCGTGACCAGCCATGCCTTTTCCGACGGCAGCACGGCGGCGAGCGGGGGCTCGATTGGTTTGCGGGCGACCCTGGTAGCCGCGCATTGCGGGCAGGCGACCAAGCATGAGAATAGCAATAAGACGTACGTTCGAAGCGATCGAGCCACTATATGTTGTGGGATAATACCGCGTCCGTTCGTTCACTGAGGCCTGAGGCCTTATTCCCGGGGCCTTCCGATCTTGTCACATCAGACGATTCTCGTTCTCGATTTCGGGTCGCAGTACACGCAGCTCATCGCTCGTCGTTTGCGTGAGCTGTCGGTCTACTCGGAGATCGTTCCATTCAACACGCCGATCGCGGCTATTCGCGCCAAAGATCCCGTCGGGGTGATTCTCTCCGGTGGTCCGAGCAGCGTGTCCGACGATGGTGCGCCGAGGTGCGAGCCGGCGTTATTCGAGCTTGGCCTCCCCGTGTTGGGGATCTGCTACGGGATGCAACTGATGACCGACATGCTGGGCGGAGAGGTGCGCCGCTCGGGTCATCGCGAGTTTGGTCATGCGCTCGTCAAGGTTGCCGGCAATGGCGTACCGGGACACGCCAAAGCGCCACGGCTGTTCGCGCAGGTACCGACCGAGCTCCGCGTGTGGGCCAGTCACGGCGACGATGTGGCAGCGGTGCCTCCTGGATTCCAGGTGGCCGCGACGAGCGCGACGGCGCCGATCGCCGCGATGGAAGCGCCCGATCGGCAGTTGTACGCGCTGCTGTTTCATCCCGAAGTCGCGCACACCGATTACGGCATCGAGATTCTGCGGACGTTTTCGTACGGCGTCTGTGGATGCGTCGGCGACTGGACGATCGCGTCGTTCATCGAGGAAGCGACCGCACGTATCCGGGCGCAGGTGGGCGACGGCAAGGTCGTCTGCGGCTTGTCCGGTGGCGTCGATTCAACGGTTGCCGCGATGCTCATCCATCGCGCGATCGGCGATCGGCTGACCTGCATCTTCGTCGACAACGGGCTGCTGCGCCATGACGAAGCCAACCAGATTCAGGCGCGCTTCCGCGGCAAGCTCAATCTGCCGCTCGATTTCGTCGATGCCAGCAATCTGTTCCTCGATCGGCTGGCCGGCGTCACCGATCCGGAGCAGAAGCGGAAGATCATCGGCGCCACGTTCATCGATGTCTTCGAGCGGCGGGCGAATGAGCTTGGCGGCTTTGCGTTCCTCGGGCAGGGCACGCTCTATCCCGATGTGATCGAGTCGGCATCGGTCCACGGGCCGTCAGTGGTCATCAAGAGCCATCACAACGTCGGCGGCCTTCCCGAGCGCATGAACTTCGCGCTCGTCGAGCCGCTGCGAGATCTGTTCAAGGACGAAGTGCGGCGTGTCGGTCACGATCTCGGACTCGATCGCGAGTTCGTGGTGCGCCAGCCGTTCCCAGGCCCGGGGCTGGCGGTGCGCGTGATCGGCGAGATCACGAGAGATCGTCTCGCGCTGCTGCGTCTCGCGGATCGCGTCGTCGCCGACGAAATCCGCCGCGCCGGATGGTATGAGCGCCTGTGGCAAAGCTTCGCCGTGCTGCTGCCGGTGCAGAGCGTCGGCGTCATGGGCGATGCGCGCACGTACGAATACACGATTGCCATTCGCGCTGTTGAAAGCCTCGACGGCATGACTGCAGACTGGGCGCGTCTGCCGCACGAGCTGCTGGCCGCGATCTCGTCGCGGATCGTCAACGAGGTGCGAGGGATCAATCGTGTGGTGTACGACATCTCGTCGAAGCCGCCGTCGACGATCGAGTGGGAATAGATCAATTGTTGAATGGGTGATCTTTGATTGGTGATTCGTTGTTGATTGGTGATCCTTGAATGGTGATTGAAGGAAGAGGAACGGAGGGAACGGAGAGGCCGTCGCGCGGGAGCAGGAGGCTCTCAATCGATAATCAACAAATCGTCATTCAACAACGATTCAAAGATCAAAGATCAGAAATCACTAATGTCTGAGTTCGTCCACCTTCACCTTCACACCGAGTTCTCCCTCCTCGACGGCGCGTGCCGGATCGACGAGCTGCTCGATGAGGCGGTGAAGCTGAAGATGCCGGCGCTGGCGGTCACCGAGCACGGCAACATGTTTTCCTCGGTGGTCTTTCACGACCACGCGCGCGACCGCGGGCTGAAGCCGATCCTGGGCTGCGAGGTTTACGTGGCCCAGGGCAGCCGATTCGACAAGAGCGGGCCGCAGACCGAAACGAATCACCTGGTGCTGTTGGCGGAAACGGGCGAAGGCTACAAGAACCTGATCAAGCTGGTGTCGGCCGGCTACACCGAGGGTTTTTACTATCGTCCGCGGATCGACAAAGAGTTGCTGGCGAAGCACTCGAAGGGCCTGATCGGGTTGAGCAGCTGCTTGAAGGGTGAAGTGGCCAGCGCGCTCAAAGTGGAGCAGACGCGTCCGGCACTCGAAGCGGCGGGACGCCTGCGCGACATCCTCGGTCAGGACAACTTCTTCCTCGAGATGCAGTACCAGGGTATCGAGGACCAGAAGACGGTGAACCGCGGGATCGTTCCGCTGGCGCGCGATCTCAATCTGCGTCTGGTCGCCACCAACGACGTTCACTATCTCCGTCAAGGCGATTCACAGCCGCACGACATCCTGCTCTGTATCGGCACCGGCAAGACGGTGACCGACGCCCAACGACTTCGCTACACGGGCGATCAGTTCTTCCTCAAGACCGCCGACCAGATGGCAGCGGTCTTCAAGGATCACCCCGACGCGCTCAAGAACACGCTGCTCGTCGCCGAGCGATGCGACGTCACCATTCCGAAGGGGCAGAACCACCTGCCGTCGTTCGGTGTACCGGAAGGGACCACCCTCGATCAGTATTTCGAGCAGGTCGTGCGAGAAGGCTTCGCGCAGCGCCGCATCCGTCTGCAGCAGCTGGCGTCCACGGGCCGGCTCAAACACACACTCGACGAGTACGCCCGTCGTCTCGAGTACGAGATCGAGATGATCAAGAAGATGGCCTACGCCGGCTACTTCCTGATCGTGTGGGACTTCATCCGCTACGCGCGCGAAGAAGGCATCCCGGTCGGGCCGGGACGTGGATCGGCGGCCGGCTCGCTGGTGGCGTGGAGCATGCGGATTACCGATGTCGATCCGCTCGATTTCGATCTCATCTTCGAGCGCTTCCTGAATCCCGAGCGCGTGTCGCTGCCTGATATCGACGTCGACTTCTGCGAGCGGCGGCGCGGGGAGGTGATCGACTACGTCACTCGCAAGTACGGCCGCGAGAACGTGGCGCAGATCATCACCTTCGGAACGATGAAAGCCAAGGCGGTGGTGCGCGACGTCGGTCGAGCGCTCGACATGCCGTACGCCGACGTCAACAACATCGCCAAGCAGATCCCGCCCGCGCTCGACATGACCCTCGACAAGGCGCTGGCGGAGAACCCGGTCCTCAAGGACATGGTGGCGCGCGACCCGAAGGTCAAAGAGGTGATCGAGATTGGCAAGCGGCTCGAGGGCATGTCGCGCCACGCGTCAGTGCACGCGGCAGGCGTCGTGATCGCGCCCGGCCCGATCACCGACTACGCCCCGCTCTACAAAGGGGCCCGCGACGAAATCACGACGCAGTGGAACATGAAGGAGGTCGAGCGCATTGGCCTCCTCAAAATGGACTTCCTGGGTCTCAGCACGCTGACACTGATTCAGGACTGCCTCGCCGAGATCAAGCGCACGGAAGGAATCGAGCTCGATATCGACGCGATTCCACTCGACGATCCGAAGACCTACAAGGTATTCGGCGACGGCGCCGCGTTCGGCATCTTCCAGTTTGAGAGCTCGGGGATGCGCGATCTGCTGCGCAAAGCCAAGCCGGAGCGCATCGACGATCTCATCGCGCTGAACGCGCTATATCGCCCCGGCCCGCTCAAGAGCGGGATGGTGGACGACTGGGTGGCGCGCAAACAGGGACGCACCGAGGTGAAGTACGAGCTGCCGCAGCTCGAGCCCATCCTCTCTGATACCTACGGCGTGATCGCGTATCAGGAGCAGGTGATGCGCATCGCGCAGGCGCTGGCCGGCTTCAGTCTCGGGCAAGCCGACGTGCTGCGCAAGGCCATGGGCAAGAAGGATCCGAAGGTCATGGCCAAGCAGCGCGAAGCCTTCATGGAGGGGGCGCGCAGCAAAGGCATCAACGAGAGGAAGGCGACCAAGATCTTCGACCTGATGGAGTACTTCGCGGGGTACGGCTTCAACAAGTCGCACTCCACGGCCTACGCGCTCCTGGCGTATCAGACGGCGTATCTCAAGGCCAACTACCCCTGGCACTTCGCGGCGGCGCTGCTCACGATCGAAGCGCAGAACACCGACAAGCTGGCGATGTATCTGGCCGAGAGCCGCGATCGCGGCATTCCGGTGATGCCGCCCGACATCAACGAGAGCCAGTTGAACTTCACCGTTGAAGCGGGCCGAGGCGTGCGGTTTGGCCTGACCGCGATCAAGGGGCTCGGTGAAGGGGCGATCAAGGCGATCATCCAGGCCCGCGAGTCGCTCGGCGGCCGCATTCCGTCGCTGCATGCGCTGTGCGAAGTGCTCGACCTGCGGCTCGCGAACAAACGCGTGTTCGAGGCGCTGGTGAAGTCGGGGGCATGCGACACGCTGGTCGACTTTGACAAGCATCCGAGGTTGCGTTCACCGCTGCCGGTTCTTCGGGCGCGGCTGTTTGCCTCGGTCGACAGCGCGTTCGAGCACGGCGGCCGCACACAGCGCGACAAAGAACTCGGCCAGACCGATCTGTTCCTGAGCCTCAGCGACGTACAGCCTGGCGAGACGGGGGCGGTGTCGATTCAACTGCCCGACGTGCCGCCGTGGTCGGAGATCGATCAGCTGAATTTCGAGAAGGAGGCGCTCGGCCTCTACTGGAGCGGGCACCCGATCGATCGCTGGGCCGACGATTTGCGCGAGTACGGCTCGAAGACCACGAAGGATCTGATCGTCAAGAAGGAACCGGACGCGCCGGCTGAGGACAGCGCCGATGACGCGGCGGCAGCAGTTGCCGCCCAGGCAAACGGCGGTGCGCCTTTGGCGTCCTCTCCAGCGAATGGCAACGGCAGTGGCCGTCCGTTCGCCGAAGAGATCTCCATCGGTGGCATCGTCTCGGGACTGCGGCCACTGAAGACGCGCAAGGGCGATCGGATGTGCGTGTTCATGCTGGACGATGCGTACGGCAGCATCGAAGTGGTGGTGTTCCCCGAGGCGTTCAAGCAACACGGACATCTGGCCGAGAACGGCAAAACCGTCTGCGTGGCAGGACGCTTCGAACGCGACGACGAATCGGCGAGAATACTCGCCGCTGATATCGTCCCGATCGAGATGGTGCGGGAGCGGCTGGCGAAGTCGGTGGCCATCCGGTTGTCGATGCCGCCGCACGGGCGCGCCACGTTGGAGAAGCTGTTCGACGTGCTGGCGCATCACAAGGGCGATCGCCGCGTGGCGTTCGTCATCCACGAACAGGAGAAGCACATACGCGTGACCGCCGACGTGAGCGGGATCCGGGTCCGTCCCTCGGAAAGCCTGGTGTCCGAGGTGGAACGGATCTGTGGTACAGGGTCGGTCAGCCTGCGGTGACCTGGTCTGTCCATGCCTCCTGACACACTGGAATTCGAAGAACCGATCGCGCTGCTGCTGAAGGAGCTGGAAGCGATGTCGATGCTGCCGATTACGCCCGAGCGGCAGCGGTCGATCGACAGCTTGAACCATCGCATCGACGCGATTCGGGGCGAGATTTACAAGAACCTCACGCCCTGGCAGCGGGTGCTGGTGGCGCGGCATCCCAATCGGCCCACGGTGCTCGACTACGTGAATCGGCTGTTCACAGAGTTCACGGAGATCAGTGGCGATCGCCGCTTTGCCGACGATCACGCCGTGGTGACCGGGTTTGCCCGCTTCAAGGACGAGCCGGTGCTTGTCGTCGGACACCACAAGGGCGGTGGCGATACGAAGCAGAAGATCTATCGGAACTTTGGATATGCGAAGCCCGAGGGTTACCGCAAGGCGCTGCGGGCGATGAAGCTGGCGGAGAAATACGGCCGGGCTGTGATCGCCTTCATCGATACGCCCGCTGCCTACCCGGGCATCGAGTCCGAGGAGCGCGGGATTTCGGAAGCGATTGCGCTCAATCTGCGCGAGATGGCGTCGCTCGACGTGCCGATTGTCGTGGTTGTGCACGGCGAAGGCGGCAGTGGCGGGGCGCTTGGCCTGGCCGTCGGCGATCGCATCCTCATGCACGAGTTCGCCATTTACAGCGTGATTCCACCCGAAGGCTGTGCAGCGATTCTCTGGCGTGATTCCGGACGCAAGGTCGAGGCCGCCGAAGCGTTGAAGCTCACGGCGCCCGATCTCCTGCGCCTCGGCATCATCGACGAGATCGTGCCCGAGCCTCGCGGTGGCGCGCACACCAATCACGATCTCGCCGCCACGATCCTCGACACCGTGCTCGAGCGCTCGCTGAACGACGTCTCTCGTTTGGATTCGGCGACTCGGTTGCAAGAACGGTACGAGAAATGGCGCGCGATGGGGAACATCGGCATTGCCGAAGGCTGATCTGATCTGGGAAACGCTCACCTGCGACAACACCGCCGTGGCGGCGTTGTCGGACGCGCTGCAGATCTCTCCGGTGACGGCGCGCCTGCTCTGCATCCGCGGCCTGGGTGATGCCGATGTCGCCAAGCGCTTCCTGACGCCGACCCTCGACGATCTGCTGGACCCGTTCACGCTGACCGACATGGGGGCCGCGGTCGATCGCATCCTGATGGCGATCGCGCAGCGCCATCGCATTGCGATTCACGGCGACTACGACGTCGACGGCATCACGTCGACGGTGATCCTGCGCCGGGCGTTGGAGCTGCTGGGAGCCGACGTCACGCACTTCATCCCCGAGCGCATGCGCGACGGCTATGGCCTGCAGCCGGCGTCGCTCGATCGCCTGCACGCCGACGGCGTGCGGGTGGTGATCTCGGTCGACTGCGGCATCCGTGCGATCGAGGCGGCGGAACACGCGCACCGGCTTGGTCTGGATCTGATCATCACGGACCATCACGAGCCCGATGTCGATTTGCCAAGGGCGCTGGCGGTGATCAACCCGAAGCGCCACGACTGCCGATACGCCGACAAGAACCTCGCGGGTGTCGGGGTGGCGCTGAAGCTGGTACACGCGTTGTGCTCGCGCACCGGACACACCGCGTGGCTGCCGGCGTTCGTCAAGGTAGCCGCGATCGGCACGCTCGCCGATGTCGTTCCGCTCACTGGCGAGAACCGCATCATCGCCAAGCTCGGATTGAGCCTGCTGTCGAGAGGGCCGCACAAAGTGGGGCTGCGCTCGCTGCTCGACGTATGCGGCCTCACCGGGAAGGACATTGACAGCTATCACATCGGCTTCGTGCTGGCGCCGCGTGTGAACGCCGCCGGTCGCATGAGCACACCGGACATCGCGGCGCGACTGCTGCTCGCCTCCGACGAAGCGATGGCCGGCGAGGCGCGTCAATTGGCCGAGCAGCTCGACGCCGAGAACGTGCGGCGTCAGCAGGAAGAGGCGGACATCGTCGCCGAAGCACGCAAGGCGGTTGAAACGGATCTCGACGTCGGGTCGCGTACGGTGATCGTCGTGGCTGGTGAGGGCTGGCATCGTGGCGTCATCGGAATTGTTGCGTCGAAGCTGGTGGACGCGTTCCATCGGCCCGCGATCGTGATCTCCACCGATGGCGGCGTCGCACAC
>Ga0075423_10001450_pt1 | contig 20916 bp, 23 predicted proteins | sample SoiMethybrSBSTD2_FD_80114 | JGI IMG/M metagenome (GOLD analysis project Ga0075423, IMG submission 80114) | Bulk soil microbial communities from a Populus tree surrounding site in Tennessee, USA - Soil MetaG P. TD hybrid SBSTD2 | ecosystem: Environmental > Terrestrial > Soil > Tree plantation...
CTACTTATTGCATAGATTACTGCATTAGATATATCACCTAAAGTATTCAATATCTTGACTAACTAAATTGAAAATATTCTATCTTAATTAGATTTCTCTCAACGATACATACATTAACCATAATAAAACATGTTAACTACCTTTGCAGCAACAAAAACTCAGAATACGTGCCCTATTTATAATAATAGGAATTGTTGCCTTCTTAGTATCATATTGGTTAGGTGCTTATACAAAACTAGATTCAACTTCGGCACTAAAACTCAGACAAGAATTCATGCAAAAAATTGTTAAATTGAACTACTTGGGTATTTTTACAAACAACCTTACAATTTCTCTGATAATGTTTATTCCTGGAATAGGCATATTATTTGGATTATTCTCAGGCTATAGTACAGGACTAGTATTTTCTGCCATCATACAAACATCTCACAATCAAAATCAAATATCTGCACTATTAGTTCTCTTAACACCATTCGGCATCATGGAAATGTTTTGCTACGGATTGGCCATATCCAGAAGCTCATTATTGCTCATTTCACTAATCAAAAAACACAACATTCTCAAACAACTGAAATTCATATTAATAGAAATAGCAATAGTTGTCGGCATACTTTTCTTTGCGGCTATAATAGAATGGTACTTTATCAATCTCTACGGTGGAATAAATACACCGGCATTAAAATAATAGTCGTCCTTCTACATCCACTAGTATATATCAATAAACTAATTATATGATAAAGCAAACGATATGCGCATTAGAGTATAAATATTCTATCAGTCACGCAATAAATGAGATAATATTTATCCAGCAATTATTCAGTATCAATTGTAGAACAACCAATGGAACACCTGAAGATATACTATATGCCTAAACTAAGCAGTGCCCCGTCTATGATAGCTGCACTGCCGGATATGGGTAACGTAGCTGGAATAGGTATGAATTTTCTTGTTAGAAAGCTAAACGCGAAGCTTTTCGCAGAAATATATGCCTACTGGCCTCCATATGTTAGTTATAATAATGGCCTCGTAGAGTACAAAAGAACAAGCTACAAATTTTATTACTCCACCTCAAGAAATATCATCCTATTTACAGGTGATTTTAATCCTAGCGATCCAATAAGATTGTATCAAATAACCGATGAAGTAATAAAGATGGCAGAAAGATTGACCGTAAAGACAATCTATTCAATAGGTGCAGCTTTAAAGCAAAATATGATATCTGCAAATGCAAACACTACTGCCATTTACGTAATAAGTAATAATTCAAGCATTTTAGAAGTAACGAAACAACAAGATAAAAACAATCTGGTAGTTTTAACTGGAGAGGGGCAAGTAGTAGGATTTAATGGATTAATTTTGGGTTTGGCAAAAAATCAGGGCATTGATGCAATTTGTCTATTGGGCGAAATTGATAATCCAAATATAATCCAACCAAAGGCTGCGCAACTAATTCTTTCTGCTCTTATTCAAATTCTAAAAATAAAATTGCTAGATATGTCAGAACTAGAAGAAGAAGAAAAAAGGAAGAACTTTATGCAACAACAAATTAGTTATTTTGAAAGAGCAACCCAAGAACCAAAGTCGCCGGGTATTGCATAAATGAATCAATTAAATTCCAAATATGTTTTACGCTTCACTTGATCTATTACCATCACAGATAAAGCATCGAATTGACGGCCTTCCAGATCACTCACATTCCCTCTAAATACTTTTTCGTACTTTTTTGTGAGGAATTCAAAGACCCACGTTTTCAGTTTGCATGTATCTATTCCACTATTTTTCAGAAATAGTGCAATATCTGATTCCATAAACTCTTTATCTTTATCGTTCGGCCATGGTCTGGGTAATATAATTGCATTTCTTTTACTCCTTATCGAATCAAGTAAATCCACCTTCTTTTGTTCTATATCTTCAGTAACATGAAAGGTGATTATTGAGCTTTTATCAAGTGGAATCTTTGCCTTTGATGCTGCCACCTGAATCGAGCTTATGCCAGGCACTAACTCAACATTATCATTCCCAAAAATTTCTAATAAACGGTCCACAACTTCTGACTCTGAGAAATTTACATCACCTGTAAAAGGAACACTACAAAATTCGTTAGGATTCATACGATTGTAAATTTCTTTGTAGGCTACGTCTTGATTATTCATCGTAACTTCAATTATATTTTGAGAATTAAAATTTAGAAGATGCTTAATTGTAGATAATGTATAGCTATATCCGATAATATACCGAGATTTTCTTAATACCTTTTTAGCAATATCTGTCATGTATTGACGAGATCCGGGTCCTACCCCTACTAAAAATAACTTGCCGCTCATAATTCCGCTACCAGATTTTACCTATACACATAATTATATTCACAACTTGTACCGTGAATTCTCAAAAATAGAAATAACTTGTGACCAGTCCATCTCCTGAAATTGTAAAGGATCTTTTGCAGGATACTTCACCCAGCTCTTCACTACAGAAAACTTATAAGATTTTTTCTTTTCCGCATCGACCAAATTAATTACCAAAGCTGTACCCCACCGCTTTTTTTCGGCATCTATTTTTGTAATTTTCTTAAATTCCATATTTACATTAATAGGATCTTTATCTAAGTCAGCTCTTAGTTCGTTAATACCATAATCTTCTATTGGTCGAAGCACAATTTCATTATGATCGAATCTTCTACGTTGTCGTCTAGAATACACATCATGAATTTTATAACTCATGTTTGTTTTACTAATAAACGCAAAACGTCTGTCCGTGACAACGAGCATTCCCTCTCTCCCTCTTTTCATGAAACCAGTCTCACCACCCCAAATCCACATCAAATGCGCTCTAATCTGCTCATCCCATTCTAACAATCGCTCAGCTATATTTACTCACAAATATTAAACTATTCGTCCTTCGTCGGGTCCTTCGGGAGCCCCTAAAACATTATAATCTTGTAAGATTTAGAACAACCATGTCTTCAGACAATTCACTATCAAAAATATATCAAGACAGTGAAGAAACGAGAGTTACTGTAGATGGAAAAAAGCTACAAAAGATACGAGAAGAATCATTGGCAAATCCAGAACAATTTTGGGCGAATGAAGCTGATAACCTTATCTGGTTAAAAAAGTGGGACAAGGTACTGGAGTGGAATTTTCCATTTGCAAGATGGTTTGTTGGTGGTCAGCTCAATGCGAGCGTGAATTGTCTTGACAGACATCTAAACAGCCAACGTAAAAATAAAGCAGCTATTATCTATGAAGGAGAAGACGGTACAACTCAAACATATACCTACTATCAGCTATATCTAGGTGTTAACCGACTTGCGAGCGGATTAAGAAAATTGGGTATAAAAAAGGGCGATAGAGTAACAATATACCTTCCTATGATACCCGAGCTGGTTATTGCCATGCTTGCTTGTGCGCGTATAGGTGCAATACACATAGTCGTCTTTTCTGGCTTCAGTGCAAAAGCATTATCAGATAGAGTGAATGATGCAACATCAAAATTAATTGTAACAGCAGATTATGGTCTTCGACGGGGGAACAAAATCTATCTGAAAAAAATAGTCGACCAAGCGTTACCAACTATGCCTACGGTAGAGAACATCATCTTAGTTAGAAGAGGAATAGAGTCTACACCCGAATCACCAAAAGATATTATATGGAATGATCTGCTTCAAAATAGCGAAAAGTTCTGTAAACCAGAAACTCTAGAAAGCACTGATCCACTCTTCATTCTGTATACATCCGGAACTACAGGTAAACCAAAAGGAGTTCTTCACGGCACTGGAGGATATCTAACTCACTTGTACTCAACGGCAAAATGGGTATTTAATTATGATGAGCAAGATATTTTCTTTTGTACCGCAGACATAGGTTGGGTTACAGGACACAGTTACGTGGTTTATGCACCATTGCTACACGGAATAACAGAGATCATATATGAAGGAGCGCCAGACTATCCAAAACCTGACAAATTTTGGGCAATAGTGGAAAAACACGGGGCAACGATTCTATATACAACACCAACGGCGCTACGCATGTACATGAAATACGATTCTTCCATACCAAACGCATTTGACTTATCTAGCATAAGATTATTGGGTACGGTAGGAGAGCCAATCAATCCTGAAGTTTGGATGTGGTATTTCAAAACCATAGGAAAGGAACATTGTCCTATTATTGATACGTGGTGGCAAACCGAAACTGGTGGTATAATGATTAGTCAATGTCTAGGCGTAGATTCAATACCCATGAAACCCGGATCCGCAACGTTTCCCGTCCCAGGAATTGATATTTCAATCCTAGATGAAAGTGGAACACCTGTAGATAAAAATGTTAAAGGATATCTAGTCGTAAAGAAACCCTGGCCTGGCATGCTTATGACATTATGGAATGATAACGAGAAGTATCAAAATACATATTGGAATAGATTTCCTGGCTTTTATTACGCTGGAGATTTTGCTTTATCTGACACAGATGACTATATTTGGCTCCTAGGAAGATCAGATGATGTACTTAAAGTTGCAGGACATAGATTGGGTACAATGGAGCTCGAAAGTGCATTTGTTTCTTTTACTGCAGTCGCTGAAGCTGCGATAACAAGCAAGCCTGACGAGAAGAAAGGAGATTCTATTATTGCATTCTTGGTACTAAAGAGTGGTTATGATGGTACAGAAGAACTTAGGCGAGATCTGATAAATCATATAAGGAATACTGTCGGACCCATAGCCACCCCAGACGAAATTCATTTTGTTTCTAGACTCCCAAAAACTAGAAGTGGGAAGATAATGCGCCGATTATTGAAGTCTATAGCATCTGATACAGAAATAGTTGGTGATATAAGTACCATTGAAGATGAGGCGTCGGTCGAAGAGGTAAAACAAACATACTTGGAGCTTCACAAAAAATCAAAATCAAGATCGAACTGAATTACATACACATACACACAATTTGAGAAAAAATCATATTACTAGATCCAACAAAAATTTATGCAGATTAAATAGAGATTATTTTGAAACTTGAATGAATAGTAATATTGTAGTGGTCCACGAACCCAGCAGTAGCAGCAAGGATATATTTCGCAGGTCTTGTATTTTTGTATGTACATTGAGCAGCATCTAATGGTGTTTTGCATGGAGATGCGTTCTTAACAATGTATACAACGTTACCTTTTTCGTCGAGCCAAAGTAAATCAACATTGAATTGTATATTCAGTAACCATAACGAGTACAAATCTGGTTTATTATATACCAAAATAAGGGCACTATCTAATGGAAGCTTGTCATCCCTAAATGTCAACCATCTCTGTCTTGCTGCAGGAGTATCAGCAACTTCAGCTAGAATTGTATTATTGTCTATACGCAGAGTTCCTTTCGGAAAATCTATGGTTGTATTTTTGATTGATGGCGGGATAAATAATAAACCTAAAATCCCCAGTATAACTACAGCAATTATTGTTGGTAATAAGACAGTAGTCTTATGAACCACAAATCAATTTCTAATTTGAAACATTTGTATTTTTCCTTAATTTCCCAAGATAAACAAGAGGCTTTTATATCAGTGTTATACGAGTTACATAGTGTTTAAATAGTTTCAGCATGGATTGATTTTTAGTGAATTAAATGCCTGTAGCAATACTTCCAGATATTAGCGAACAACACTGCATTGGCTGTGCACTATGTGTAGAGATTTGTACAGCTCTTGGTCCAGATGTATTAAGAGTAAAGCCGGTCGAAGGGTGGAAGAGAGGCAAAGCGTTCGTCTTCTATCCAGAAAGATGTATTTCGGATGGTGCCTGTATTGGCGTCTGTCCAACGAAGGCAATATTCTGGATGAGACCAATGGACTATACACCTGGTCAACCAATTCCATTAAAGAAGAATGGCCTTTTCGCAAAGGGCTGGGAAGAAGGTTAACCTCACAACTTCTTAACCTCATTTTTTTAACCAACTATTTTTAGATTAAAAGCTTAAAGTCCTAATTTTACCCTGACTATGAAAATATGTTATAGTTAATAGCTATAGATAATGAGCATATATTCTATCATATTGTTATATTGTTTTGCATCAATATATTAAAATAAATAATTTCATTGTATTTTAAATGTGAAATACAGAAGCAGAACAGAAATAGTGGCAATGATCCTAGAAGCTGCAAATGGTGGGGCAACAAAAACAAAAATCATGTACAAGGCATTTCTTAGCTATGCTCAACTGAGAGAATATCTCTCCGTGCTTATTGAAAATAACCTTCTAGAGTACTTGGAAGGTTCACAGACCTATAAAACCACCGAGAAAGGCCTAAACTTCCTTAAAATGCATAATGAGATAGGCGAACTTCTTCAAACCGCGGCTAAAGAAGAAAATTAAGCAAAATTTAACACTTATTTTTATTTATCTCAATTTTCTTTTTATTTATTGATCTGTTTTGATCCATTTTATGACTTCTACATACCTATAGCTAGCGAATTAAATAACGAAAAATCGTTGCTTACAAATTGAATTGTAAGCTTTGGGAATCCTCTTGCTAAAAGTGTTATTGGTTTATTGGTCGTCTTTCATTTCGTTAGCAATGACTTCGTTTAGCCAGTTAACCTCATTTCCATCATCGCCACCAACAACTAAAGCAGGTTTTTGATCATTAGTATTCTTCTTTCCTGCGTCTGCCGAAACAATTTGCCCATTCCCATTTTCTAACTCGATATCGTTAGATTTGTTAATGGGAATAGAATCCTCCGAACTAGCATCATGTACATCATCCGTCCTGCCAACATCAACACTCCCCTCATCAGCTGCTATTTCCGGGTTATCGACTGTTTGCTGCGAAATTCTTGTTAGGAAATTATTTATTTCCTCTTTTTCTAAATTGATATGTTCTAATAATTCATTCACATTTGTGTTTACTTGTTGATACGTTTCCTCAATCATATCATTACTTCTAAATTGTAATTTTGCATCAAAAAGTACAGTCTTAATACTAGTTGCTTGAGAGCTTAATTCCTCTAACCTAGATTTAAGGGTCTGTATAACTTCATGTTCTTCCCCTTCCAAATCCCTTAATCGATTCTCGTATTTTAGATAAACGGTTTCGGCATCGCCCTTCATGAGGTCATTGTTTGACACCAGATCACGGAGCGCCTTGATTCGTTTCAGTGTTAGACTTTTCTGTCTAACCAATTTTTGTGCATCCATTCTCCACCTTGGAATGTAAATTACATAGTCTCCTTGAACTAATAGTTGCTCATAAGGTAGTTGCTTTAAGCCCACAGAGCCACAATCTACGCCAATTGATTCAATGGAGCCATCAATGTCAGTTACTAAGCCTACAACCTTTCCAATGTGAGTTCCATACATGTCTTTTACTAACTTACCTACAAACTCGAGCTTAAGTTCGCTCATGAGAACAGATTAGAAACAGGATATAATGATGACATTGTCAAAAATTGTAAATAACTTAGTAAGATGTTTTGGTATTTATTTAACTACAACGCTAATCAACATTGTGTTAATACATATTTAGGTTGTTTTAATGTAATTTCTATAAAATTATGTCCACCGGACTACCTTATCAAAGTATGGATGATTTCTCATCTGCGGAAACTTCTATCCTAAAAAAACACTTCTCAAATGTGGATAAACCTGTTTTTGGTCTGACTACACCACGACAAGTTGACAGAGGAGCTTTGATGTCAAGATATTCCAGATCAGATAAAACCATGAGACGCATTTTCCTTGACGAATTTATTAACAACCCTACTAGAGGAGAGGAATTTTACCATAGAGTATTACAAGAATACGGAGATGACTCTGTTGCAGAATTGGGAGAAGCACAGATCGGTATTGAATGGATATCAAATATAGCCGCTAAAAAAATCGAAGATCAAAGAATCGGACTATCTTATCTTGAAAAATCTTCAAGATACGTCGCTTTTGATAAAAAAATTCATAATATGTATAAGTATTACCGAGATATTAATATCGCTAATTCAGGATATGCAGATATTTATACCGAAGCTTGTGATAACGCTTTTGAGACCTATGCCAGAAACAAGCCACTGATGGAAAAATATATTTCTGAAATACAACCAATTAATAATTTTACCTATTATGATTCAAAGTCAAAAACTGAAAGAAGATTTGACGAACTTACTGACTCTGTAGATGTAGAATCTGCAAAAAGGATTTACACCAATACGATTAAAGCAAAATCACTAGATGTTCTTCGTGCATTACTTCCTGCTTCTACCCTTACTAATCTAGGGATCACTGGTAATGGAAGATCATTCGAATACTTGCTAATTAAATTATATTCGTCTCCCCTCCATGAAGTCAGAGTCTTAGCAACAGCACTACAGAAAGAACTTGATAATGTAATATCGTCTTTTGTAAGACGAGCTAACGATTATCATGGAATTTCTATGCAAAATTACTTAACAGATACTGATAATACCATAGCCAAACTAGCAAAAAAATATCTAAAAAATATCAAATATGGTAAAACAAGCAAGATGAGTTCTATTCAATTAATAGATTACATAGACAATTTGAAAGCCGAAACAATTGTAGCATCGGCAATATTGTATCAACATGGAGAGGGAAAATCTCTAAATAGCATTATGAAGGGAGTAAAAGGTTTTTCCCAGAAGAGAAGACATGAGATTATTGGGGCTTATACAAAACATCGGAAAAATAGGCGCCATAGGCCAGGAAGAGCATATGAAATGGTAGAATACATATTTGATATGCTTACGAACTTTGGAATGTTCCGGGATCTCCATAGACATAGATTACTTACCATTGAGAGACAACTTCTATCAACCAAACACGGCTATGATATCCCAAAAGAGATCATAAGTGTAGGATTAGAGAAAGATTACAGAGATTGTATGTATCTATGTAAAAATCTCTATGAGAAGATTGCCAATAAAATGCCATATGAAGCTCAATATGTAGTCAATTTCGCCTACAGATACCCGTATTTTGTTAAGATAAACCTGCGCGAAGCCTGTCACATGATTGAATTACGTACTACTGCCCAAGGGCATCCAGATTATCGCTATGCATGTCAAAAAATGTATAATGATATAAAAAAGGTACACCCTGTTCTGGCTAATGGCATTCAATTCGTAGATCTGAATGAATACAATCTAGGCCGATTTGATTCGGAAAAAAAAGCCGATAGACGAAAAAGAATGCTGTAATAGAAATATTTTTGCTTATCTCAATCCTCAAAACCATTGTTCAAGTGATTGATTTCTGCTATCAATCGAAGCCTTGAGTTTCTCCAATGCCCCATTAACACGATCTAAGGAGAAATTCATTCTGTCACACAGAAGTCCTACCACTTTATCATAATTCACAGCGGTAAACTCCAGATCAGGAAGTGTAGATATCTCTGATTGTAAAAATAGGTCCCTGATTTCTCCATAAGGAATTCGGGCCAATTCTTTTTCAATGCTTTTTATTTCTTCCAATTTTGAATATTTTTGAATTAACTTAAGAGCAGTTTTTGGTCCTATTCCACGGATCCCGCCAGGATTAAAATCAGTGCCAATTAAAATACCAACGTCAATAAGCTGGGCTTTGGTAAGTTTCATTTGAGAAAGAATATCTTCAAAAAGGAACATTTCTGGTACAATATCGACATATGCGTTTTTATTGGGTACCTTTCTTTTACCACTTATAGTAAGATTTCTGGCGAGTCTTTTTGCACCAAATAATATTGAATCATAATCTTGACTGGCACAGGCATAAACTTGGTCAGTATTAGTTAAATATGCAGCTGTTGCCTCCCCCTCAGAAATTGCTTGAATAGTGGGAATGCCTAAATATGATAGAAGCGTTTTAGATTCTTCCACCATTTTTTCAGTGAGAACCGATGTTGCCTGGCCAAACTTTCTTGCATCTTCAAATCTCCCTTTTTCTAACGCATCTTTAAATTTTTCAGTGGCAGCCTCTTTTGCTTGTTGTCTTCTTTCTATTTCACGGAACTTCAAATAGCTCGGCTTTCCATCAAATACATAAACCAGTTTAATATTGTCAGATAACAGATTAACATTACGATAAAAAAGACCACTCAGATGACTTGACACCTCGCCTTTAGAATTGCTTAGCAGTTCTCCTGTGGGGCCTCTGATTGTCGCAAGAAACTGGTAAATTGTATTAAAAGCATCTACAGCAATTACCCTATTTGATAGATCACGTAGTTTGATAAAAGACGGATTTATGAGTGGTTTTAGATCAAGACCCATACCACAGACTAGATGTAATCACTTTTTTACTTTTTCCGCACGAAAAAATAGACATCTACGCATCGCATTTTCCACCCCTAAAGTAAAAGATCTGAAATATGTGATAGCAGGCCAAACCAGAATCAGACTAGAAATTAAGTCAGGGATATAAAGAAAAATAGTAAATTAACTATGTGTAATTCAAATGAAGTAAACCCTAATCAAAACTATGACGCATCTTTGCCATCCGTAGGTGCAATCAATTCGATTGATACAAGCGCTACTTCAATTTTTCGCAATTTATATATTATTCCTACAAAAGCTTGCTGAAAACTGTATTTTTTGTTTATTAATGAAATAATTTCTTTATGTTCAACGTCATCTCCTTTTTCAATCTTGGCTTTACCTCCAATCCAAGGGCCATTTATCCTTCCTCGAATGTCACATGGCGCAATTCTTACATTTTGATTATTCACTAAGCGTTTAATCTTTCCCGAATTCGCATCTGTTCTAACATAGATCTTGCCTTTGAAGTCTATGAACCAAACCGGAGTATTGACAGGGCGACCATCTTTCCTACATGTCTCAAGACTAATGTATTTTATACCAGCCAACTGTGAAATCATATTATTTGGCAACTGTGGTTGTTTCGCAATAATCCCTTCGTATGGTATTATATTAATGTTGAAAATGGCTACAGTACTCAATTAGACTATGTTAATCCATAATCCACAATTGGGTGATGGACGGATTTATTTAGTATGACCAACAATTAACCACATGGGCATTGATGAAGTATCAAGTGCCATTGATACTGAAGAAACAAACGAACAATTACATCCCTTACCTGACGAATTAAATCGCACAATAGAGCCACCGCTAGGCATTGAAGGAGATAAAATGGTTAAAAACCAAGAAGAGCCAAAGTCTAAATCAGCGAGAAAAAAGGAATCAAACCAAGAACAATTGATACACAAATTATACAACCAGTTAATTGAGAAACTGCGAAGTGACAATACACATGACGAAATGAAGCAAATTCAGAAAAGATTAGCCCAAGTTGAAAAGAACACTACCAACATCAAACTTCAGCGACAGCTTGGAAAAGAATTACTAGCTCAAGTCAAAATAATGCAAAGACGGTTGGAAAGAATTGACAATGCTATCAGCCGTTCGAAGACTAAGGGAAATATTAAGAAAGAAAAAGTTCGAGCTCCAGCAACAAAAGTTATCAGAGCTAAGAAGAGATCTAAATAATCATGAGTGCTGTTTAACTATTGAAGTAAATGAGGCACCTCTATTCAGGTCAATCTATTCAGGTCAACCATTTTTGATAGTGTAAAGATAGAAATCGCAACTCTAACAGACGTAATACAGACAATCAAAATCGGAAGCATATAGTCATTATGTATCGTAGCAGCGTGGGCATTCAATCTCATTTTCTATAGTTCTCCTCACCGGGTTTTGGAATTTCAATGCTGTGTTTCTAGACTTTGAGTAATAGATTTCGAATCTTTTCTCACAATTACAATATATCTTGCATGATATCTTAAAACTAGATTAGGTAGACTCCAATTTCGACTCCGCTTCCGTCAGTATGTTATTGAATCTTCCTCATTTTTCATACGATAGGAATAAACACATTCAATTAGTTCTCATACACTACCTAAAAATTTTGGCCGCCTACGGATATTGTGAACCTAAAATTTCTATCCTTTTACAGGTAACTAACTTTGACTAGTACTTATATAATATGATTGGTATATTGCATAAGTAATCGTGGTAAAAGATCGAAGTCAAGACACGCACAATAATTCTAATGACCCAGGTAGGAGAGAATTTTCACATAATTTAGAAAATATTCACGCATATAGAGAGAAGCGAACTATTGCTCTAGCATCTGTATCAGCTTCTGCAGGTTTAGCTATAATAAAACTTGTAATCGGTTATTCCACTAATAGTCTTGGAATTTTATCAGAAGCATTGCACTCAGGCCTTGATGTCATTGCAGCATTGATGACCCTTTATGCCATAAGAATTGTAATACGGTCTCCAGATCTGAAATTTACATACGGTTATGCCAAATTTGAAAGTCTTTCTAGCCTTATCGAGATAATACTCCTTTTCACAGTTGCTGGTTGGATTTTTTATGAAGGCTTAGATAGAATACTTTTCCGGAGTATTCAACCAGAGATTACAATATTCTCGTTTGCAATAATGATTGTTTCAATTTTTGTAGATTTATGGCGTTCAAGAGTACTTTATAGAGCGGCGAGAAGATACGGAAGCCAAGCATTAGAAGCAGATGCACTACATTTTAAGGCAGATATGTTTTCTTCCGGGATAATCATTGTAGGGTTAATTTTTGTATCAGTTTTTCATGTACCTAATGCTGATGCTTTCGCCGCCATCATAATAGCTGCTATGATCATTTACACGAGTTTAGGACTTGGAAGAAGAACCATTGATGTCTTACTCGATAAGGCTCCAAAGGGAATGAATCATCTTCTCTTAGAATCAATATCAGGATTAGATGGAGTTTCCAAAGCACATGATATTCGTATTAGGAACATGGGATCTATAATGTCTGTAGATTTACACATAGAGGTTCCAAGAACCTCCACTCACGATAAAGCTCACAGAATTGCAACCAATGTTGAAAATAGAATTAGAGAAGTCATGCCAAATTGTGATGTATTGGTACATGTAGATGCAATAGAAACATCGGCAGAGACACTTACTGACAGAATTAGATTAATTGCAGCAGAAACAGATGGCATAAAGAATGTCCATTCCATATTTCTCTCAAAGATTGTGGGATTAGAAAAAAGATCTAAAGGCCACTCAACTAATAGGGATCTCAATACGTATGATCTCAATACACGTGAATTAGGACGGGGACCAACAGAATCAGATCCAGCGACTCATAATGAATTTGATTCAAAAGGAACGTCGTATCACCTTCATCTTTACCTTGACCTTCAAGTCAACAGACATTTGGATCTGAAATCTGCACATGATATCACAGAGTCATTCGAACAAAGAATTAAAGCTGAGATACCTCAAGTGAAAGAGATTACAACTCATATAGAGATCGAAAGCACAGACGATACTGACGTAATAGGAGTTGAGAAAAAGGCGAGCCGATCGTATACAGAAAAGATTCGTAATCTATGTTTGCAAGTGAGTGGAGTGGTGGATTGTAAGGATATAGGGATTGTTGAGGTAAATAATGAGCAACATGTAACACTCACAATAATCATTAATGCCATAAAAGGAGAAGACCTTACTTCAATAGAAGAAGCTCATAATATTTCTACCGCTGTTCAGGAAATTATAATAAAAGAAACTGGAGCTTCACGGGTCGTTGTTCATTCAGAACCTCTTTAATATTCAACCGTTACAGCAGATGATATGATATGTTATGATAGGAAATTAGGCTATAACTAAACCTTAGTTTAGTGTACAAGTAAGGATTCAAATCTATCTATCATCATTTAATCCCCAGCTATGAAGTTCTTATCACTACAGTAGTCCCCAAGATAGTGGAATTAGGGGCAATTATAATATCACCCTGTTCATTTCTAAGTCTACTGTTTTGCAGGCCAATATCGAATACAATTCCAGTGTTACCAAAAATCGTAATTTTATCCCCTACTTTAAATGGTCTGGTAATAGCAAGATATAACCCTGCTATAGTGTTTCCCAAAATATTTTGACTTGCAAATCCCACGACAATAGCACTAACGGTTCCTATAGAAGCAGCGACGAGAGGATCGCGGCTTAAAAAAGAGATAATTATGGCTATAATGATCACCGCCCCCATTATTCTTATAAGTATCCTTCCTGCTTCTGCATTTTTGTCTAATGAGTCAAATGTGTATTTATAAAAAAGATTACTAATTGAATTAATTGCAAAGTATCCAATGATCGCGACCTCGCCAATTCTTAAAAACGTTTTATAGCGATCTTGAAGTTGATGTTCAATAACTAACTCTATAACGATAATAACAGCAATAACGATTACAAGTGCAATAAAGAACTTTAAAAAAGAAACCTTTCTTCTTGATGTTTTTAATGCTTCATGTGAATTAGCATGAGTCTTTCGCCCAATTTCATTGTTCGAGCTATCGTCAGCTGAGCCCATTATGATATCAATTGGACATACTATACTATTTTAAATTTTATAATGTACCGCACAAAACTTAAGAAAACTCTTCCCCATGCAAATGCTGTTATATATTCAGTATAAACATAAATGACAAGCGCTGGTTATAAGAGAAAAGTCACAATATGTATACTAATCCACAGCATCGAAATCCATTAGATCGCATAGATCGGCAGTATATTATCTTAATGTTATGTTACCTCAATGGTTCTTTTCTATCAAAAATTATTGTAAGTCCTCTTTTATCATCATGTTGTAAATAACATACTTCATCAATATTCATAGGGATCAAAGACACCTTACTCTGGCAAACTGGGCAGGCTTTTAAGACACCCTTATGACTAATACACTGTAACGACCAACTGCAGTTATCACATAGTTCTAATATTACCTCAGGAAACTTTTCTCCACTGATCCTTAATTGGATAGCGTTCATATCCTCAGTTGGAATTATTCTGCTCTCTGGTGATTCCATCTCCATTTCTTATATACTCAATAAAGATAAAGAAGGTTTAGGATTATCATAAATACTCAAGGTCGATTCCAAAATTCCAGTGAGATTGTCCCCTTTCATACAGCTCTTGCATGCCAGACAATTTTCAACATGGGCTTTAGATTTTCAGATATTTCCTTATCACACTTGTACTGTGACGTTTGTTTTGAGTGTAAATATTTGAATTACTTTTATAACCGAAACCTTAGGAATTAAAAAGACTTTTACTCTCGGTCAAGGTAAGAGCATCAATAAAAATAGAAGAACAAATTATTTAGAATGAAACATAATGTATGAAGTATGTAACATCAACGATCTTGAAATAATAGTTCAGAAATTATGTTCTCTAGGACTGAAACAATCAGCCTGGATCCAAAGAGAATTTAGTATTATACAAATGACGTAATAATCTACTAATATTCCCAAAATAAAGTTTCCAATTTAGATTTGAGCTAAACCTCAATTTCAAAAATATAACATATTACAAGTAATTTTTTCTCTAAAAACGAATTGGTTAAATAGTCATAATAAGTACCATAGAATATGGCTGCAGTACACGACATGAATATTGCAACCGGATTGAAAGACGCTTTGTTAAATGCTGGAATGAGCATAGAAAAAATAGTAAATTCCAATCCAAGCATTATCTCAAACGTTTTAGGTGTAGATCAATATGTTGCAAAGTTAATTTATGAGGAAGCCAAAAAAGCTCTCACGTTTGAAAGTGTTTTACTAGATGCCTAACCTGTAACTAATTGAGCGCTTAAGAGATGACGTATCTATCTATGGCATTTGGTACCAACCATTAGAAAATACCAAGCTTCTAATGGTAGATCAGATTTTAGTTATCATTCGTATAGAATTTAGTGAAGTGTAATTATGATTTATGATTATGATTATTTTGACCATTTTTTCTCTTTATTCATATCTTTTGAATATGCTTCAATTATTTGATTTTTTACTAGTTAGAATTAATACTGCTTTTGACCAAAATATTACTGACAAGTTCTGTTTTTCCCATATTCAGTCATAAAACGTTTTTATCTACACGTAGTTTCATGTATTAGCTTTTATTGAAGTAACATAGTTTATTGTTTATGGCAAATTGTCCTTATTGCAATAACGATATATCTATTACAGGCTGGAAAATAGAAGAAATAGATATCGGTTATAAGACCCTAAAAGGGATTGTAATATCATGTAAGCAATGTAATAAGGTGCTTGCTATTTTTCAAGAATAATATTTCAGTATGAAGCATTACGACTATAGATTTTAGGGAACACCACTACTACCACTCGCTCCATGTTTAGTTGTAAGTCAGCCTTTATTGAGACCGCATGGCAGTTCGAAAAATACAATTACAAGTATCTAGAATATCAAGTATAAATCAGGAAGACAGCTGCAAACACTGGGCTTGCAATGCTCATACTAAGAGATGTGTTGGTTGTGGCGTCAAAGTCTGTCCTAATTGTCTTAAAGAACCTACAGACTGTAAATGTAAAAATAATGATATTTGTTGCAGTTAGTGCATAAGGATTAAAAATCAAACCCTAAGAGATATTGCTGCTTTACTAGGACCAATAAAATCAGTCTAATCGAAACTATAACTAATTGCTACCGTCTACAATGTATCTTGATTACATTAACTAATTCATTTTATGACTAGAACTGGGCATGTAGCATAACTCACCACTCCGGTGACAACGCTCCCAAGCAACATTTTCTTAAGTTCAGACATTCCACTAGTACCGATGACTATCAGATCCGCCTTATACTCTTCGGCATAATTAACTATCGCCCCGTCAACAGACATATGAGTCTCAATAATATTTTCCTTACATACAATGTTCTTTTTTTGAGCTTCTTGTTCTATCTGATGAAAGAGATCTTCTATCTTGATCCTTTCATTTTTATGCCATTCTTCTTGCTTGCCTGCATGACCCAATCCAACTGCCGTATGTATAATCGATAAAAGAGTCAACTCAGCACCATCCTTTTGGGCCAAAGATATTGCAAACCTTGCTGCATTTAAAGATGATACAGAGCCATCAATCGCTGCTACTATATTAGAAAATTTTGTATTTTCCGCACTCAAATCTGTGTCCGATTTGACGTATTTAACTTAAAAATGTTACAAAGATAACATTATTTTGTTCAACTCTAATTTGAGACAATTATTTATTCAAGGAAAGACAGTTTTCTTCTCCAACTTACTGTAGATTAGTTAATAAAATTGAAGCATTCAAAATGCAATTCAAATCAAAATCAAATAAAGTAGCTATCAAAATGAAGAGGCTCTGCTTCGCTCTTGCCTGTGTTTCATTTTATTTGTGATGTTTCTATGAGCTTTATTCCAATGCACTAAGAATGCAGAAATTAGAGGTCTAAAATCATCTGATACACCATCCTTATTCTCTGCCATTTTACCTATTTGCTTCCCATATTTTATACAAGTCCAACATCCTACAAGCGGAATTAGAGGGGCGATGTAGTAACCTGCTTGCTTTCCGGTAAACCCCCAAGCTTCACCAACGAGACAATTCTTAGAATCATTAGCAAGGACGTATCTTTCTCTTGAACTAAGTCCTTTCCTAAGTTTCTGGGACCAAATAGGACAGACTTCTTCAAATGTAAGCTCTTTGTCCAAACCAACTAAGACGCTGTGACTGTTGAATTTATCCAAATTTGCCCGATTCACAGTAGTAATATAGTCCACATACCTTATTTCTTTTTCATTCGTTTTAGAAGTTCATCTATGCATACTCCAATACGTACACGTTTATGCAAACACAAAAAGGTGCATTAAACCGACAAAAGTTTAGTGGTGACACAAGGTGCTTGTTACTATGTTTAGGAGCAAATGTCACATATCATAATTTTATACGTTTCAATTAGTTATTAATTATTGGTAGTTTTATATACAATCACCTGGTTCTGACATTGACCCTGAAAATCTTTTCCCTCTTGGTAACCGTTTTTAGTGTGTGATATTATTTCTAATTTATTATTTCTTCTGATGGATAATTTAGCGTAGTCCAGAAACATTATGTATAAATTTTCTTAAATAAGTGAAAAGATGCTAAATTCCTCCAAAGAATATTTACAATTGTATGAATAACATAATTAAGCTATTATTTATGCAGCAAAAGGTCGTCCCTTTCGTAGCCGAGAACGTATTCTCTCTGCTTGCAGATAATCTATCGGTTGAAATTCTTACTGCTGCATATACTGGATTGCAATCAACATCAAGGGGTCTCACAAGTCAATCGAAAAAGCAGTACTACGTGAGGTTAAAACGCCTTGTAGACATGGGATTTATTGAGAAACATCAATCACTATACAAATTAACAACTTTTGGTTCGATTGTGTATGAAAATCATTTCAAGACAATGGATAAGATAGTGCCAAACTATTGGCAGATTAAGAGTATCGATGTTTTGAGAACAAGAAATGATTTTCCACTTGAGCAGAAAGAAAACATTATTAATGAATACGTAGGTACTACCAATTTAACCGGTGTAATTAATCCAACTCAATTAACAAGCTACAATGTTGTAAAAGGATTTGAAAGCCTAATACCGGAAGTTCTTAAGGTTTTAGATAACGCGGAAAATGAAGTTTATTTTGCTACTAGATATTATGATCCACACGTTTCTAACATGGTGTTCCAAAAATTCAGTAAAGGGATTACGATACACATACTTGATGGCAATCCAAATCAGATAAGTGTAGAGAACAGACTCGCTGCTATTATTAGAACCCCGCCAAACAGAGAAACGGCTGAGATGGTAAAGAAGGTTTTGAAATCGTCGAGATTTGACCTGAAAAGGCTGTCTAATTTACCACTTAGCTTTATTGTCGTAGACAAAATTCAAGTAGTCTATGAAACTATCAACTTCATTAATCCAGAGCAGTTTACCATTGCCGTATCAAAATATGATGACGCCTATTTTGCCCAGAGATTTATTGAATATTTTAAGATGCTATCAAAGAATGCTACTATACCAGATCTCTTTATAAATTCCAGAAATAGATAAGACAATCGTACGTCATAGGGTCCACGATTTTTGAAAATGATTGGATCATAAATCCTAGAATTTCAAATGATGTGTTGAATCAATTAACTTACAGATACAGATACTTTTTGTCAATCATAATAAAGTCAAAGTCATGTCGTCGGTGACGGCGAGGCAGAGATTACCTCAATCAATTTAGATAAATCAGCTCTATAATAATCGAGTTTATCAGGATCGTATTTTTGCACCATTTCAATTGATTCCCCATTATTTATTCTCCTTGTTATTACATCTCTGTGAACATAACTACTAATGTAATTATACCCATGATCCCTAGCTTCTTTCATAAAACCGGTTCTAAGAATGTGACCACCATTTTCGCCCCAATATTCAGGTTTAATTCGTATCCATTCCATGTAAATTGTGTTTCCTCTTCCAAAATTCTCATCGTATGTTCCCTTTCGAAGTTTATATTTTTCAAGCGGACCACCCTTTACATATCCAACTATGGTTTCCTCCTGTTCATTAGTTCTTAGGGTTACCAAGATGGTCGTACCTAAGTAGAGGGATTTTTCGAAATCTTTTTCATTTAAAGATATTGGTATCGGTTCGTGAACTTCTTTGCGAATTTCCTTTATAGACGTAATTAAATTAACATCAAATTCGTTACCAGTTGTTTCTGTCTTTGTTACCAGATTTAATTCCTTTCGACGTAGCTTGGCACGAATTTCCACCTCACCTTCCCATAATCGTCTGAACCCAGCAACGTTATCATAAAAATTCCTCTTATATTCTTCTGGAATTGCACAAAGTACTCTATCTAGCATACTCTTCTCATTCTTCATATCTGTAAAGTATTTTACAGATCCCTCATTTATGACCGAGGGATGCCATCCCATTGAATGAGCATTTAGTCTGGCTAACTCTTGTGAATATTCAAAATTACCTAAGCAATAACCAGCAAGTCGATCACACATAGATAAGTACCAACCAAGCTCCACATAATGATTTCTAGTTGTGATATCACTTTCAGGAATACCAGCATCATTGAATAAATTGTTCATTCTTTTCTGTGCATATTCAGCAATACGCCCTTCGAAAGGATATGCGGTCCGATGGATAAGTGCAATTACAATATCTAGGTCAATTTTAAAAGGTTGTATTAGCCTTCTTATTTTGTTATCATTTCTGATAAATGATTCTACATCGTCTTCATGGGGTTTATCAAAACGTTTTAGCGGATCATAATCGTGAAAGAGTGCAGCAACAAAGAGTAATTTAATATCACTTTGGCTAAGTACGTCTTTGGTCCTGTCCTGTCCTGTTGCAGCAAGTAATGTAAAATAAGTGACCTCAAGCTCATGATTAATGTTATGATAACCATAGTAATCCGAACCAAGACCATTCTTAGAAAATTCTGAAACAGCGTGTCGAATAACTCTCTTGGCATGTCCATTATCTAGCCCCAAATCCTTGCCAAGTTCTACTATCTTTTCCTTCAGGATGGATTCTCTGGTAATCCCAACGTTATATCGAACCCACCATGGAAACAACTTCAATCTTTTATAGAGAGGATTTCGAACACTTGCCATCTTATCAGGAGCGATTAAGTCATTTGCATAGCCCTGATCTTTGTTGTCAGCAGAATATGGCAATGTCGTTTTTTTATAAACAGTTCAGTATAAATGGTTTATTTCGAACCTTCACCATATTATTATAGATTTTACTAGAAATGTTAATTTTCTTAGTAAATTTTTTAATCCTGGTAATTAATAGATTGCATAAATCGGACGATGTTTTCAAGTTAAATGAAGCACTGAATTTCTAATTCTAATAAATTACCTGCCAGATGGAATCAAAATGATCTTATAAGATAAAGATCAAAGTTACACCATATAACTAGAATTTTAGATTCAGTATAGGAGGAATTCGAAAACTAGCTAGAAAGTAATAGTTAGGAAAATAATATAAAGTCAAAATGATGATAACTGTTTCCATAGGTAGGACAGGAATAGGAATA
>Ga0075423_10001451_pt1 | contig 20915 bp, 22 predicted proteins | sample SoiMethybrSBSTD2_FD_80114 | JGI IMG/M metagenome (GOLD analysis project Ga0075423, IMG submission 80114) | Bulk soil microbial communities from a Populus tree surrounding site in Tennessee, USA - Soil MetaG P. TD hybrid SBSTD2 | ecosystem: Environmental > Terrestrial > Soil > Tree plantation...
CTTGCGGCTCCAGCCCGGCGCGCTGAAGTCGGCGATGACGTAGCCGACGCGCCCGGCGAAAACCTTCATGCGCTCGCGGCCGAGGTCGGCCATCGCCTGCGATCCGTCCTGGCACACAGCGGTCGCGTTCGGAAAGCGCGCGAGCAGATACATCGCGAGCCCGCCGTAGCCCGCGCCGACGTCGAGGATTTTGATCGCTGCATCTTTCTTAAACGGCAGCGCCGCCGCGAGCGCCGCGAACGCCTCCTGCCGGTCGGACTCCCTCCCCTTCTGCCGCTCGGCCCACTGCGAGACATAGTCCGCCGACTCCCAGTCGTGATGGCCCCATGGATCGGCCAATTTCGCCATGCGATGCTCCCTTTCTATTGATCGCCGCCGGTTTGATGATAGATATCATCCCGTGGTATGAGCGCAACAGCGCGAAGCTCCCTATGATCAAGACGCGAGGCATCTATCACATCGGCATTCCTGTCAACGACATGGAGCGGGCGGTGAAGTTCTACACCGAGGTGCTCGGCATGACAGTGGCGAAGCTCAATCGCGACGACATGGGCGACAAGCTCAACCGCGCCGATCTCCGCTCGGGCGACGATATGGTCGTATTGTTTCAGCGCCCGAGCCCGATCGAGAAAAACGCGCTCAAGGACGACGGCGCGACGCACCAGGCGTTCCTCGTCAGCGGCGAAGACTTCGAGCGCGCCGCACAGAAAATGAAGGACTGGGGCGTCAAGGTCTACGATATCCCCACGGTTGAGCGCGCCAGCGGCCGCGGCTTTTATTTCTTCGACAGCGAAGGCAATCTGCTCCAACTCTACGCGCCGCCGAAATAAGATGGCCCTCAAGCTCAGGATGATCTGCGGCCCCTACGACCGTGCGCGCGCCTTGATCGACGGCACGGTCAAGCCCGAGGGCATCGACCTCGACATCACCGTCGCGGAGGACCCAGGCCGGCCGCGCGCCGTCGTCCAGGGCGGCTACGACGTCGGCGAGTTCTACAGCGGCCTCTACATCGCCGATCTCGCGCATCGAACCTTCGGCTACACGGCGATTCCGATCTTCGTCAAGCGCATGTTCCGCCACTCGTATATCTACATCAACAAGCGCGCGGGCATTCGCTCGGCGAAAGATCTGAACGGCAAGCGCGTCGGCATCCAGACCTGGTTCACCACCACCGCTGTTTGGGCGCGGGGAATTTTGGAGGACGAACACGGCGTCGATTCGAGCTCGATCACCTGGGTCGCCGACCGCTGGGAAGGCATCGGCGACTGGAAAGCGCCGTCGTGGCTCAAGCTCGAAATCGCGCCGAAGGGCGCCAAACAGCACGAGCTGCTCGCCTCGGGCCAGGTCGACGCCGGCATCACGACCGGCACCTGGGCGCCGGACGAGCATCCCGACATCGATTTTCTCTTCCCGAACCACGCCGAGCTGGAGCGCGATTATTTCAAGCGCACGGGATTTTTTCCCATCATGCACACGCTGCTCATCAAGAACGAAGTGCTGGAAAAAAATCCCTGGGCGGCGATGAGCCTGTTCAATGCCTGGCAGCAGTCCAAAGAGCGCTGCTACGACTGGCTCGAATGGCAGCGCGTGCACCAGACCGCCCTTTGGTATCGCGCGCTATGGGAGGAAGAGCGCGCCGCAGGGGGGCGCGACTTCTATCGCTGGGGCTTTCGCGACACGCGCGCTGAGGTCGACAAGATGCTCGAATACTGTTACCGCCACGGCATGACGCCGCGCCGCTTCAAGCCCGAAGAGATGTTTCATCCGAGCACGCTGAATACTTGATCGAGGGATTTTTATGAACCAAGCGATCGGCAAGCGTTTTCCCGACTTCGAGATGGCGGCGGACGACGGCCGGAATGTCAAGCTCTCCGAGATCGCCGGCAATTTTCCGCTGCTGCTGATCTTCTATCGCGGCTACTGGTGACCGAAATGCCAGGTGCAGTTGCGCCGGCTGACGGAATTTCAAAAAGAACTGGCGGTGAACTACTGCAAGCTCGCGGTCGCAAGCGTCGACACTCCCGAGCTGAACGCCGCGTTCAAGGCGGGGCTCGGCGCGGAGTTCCCGTTTTTGAGCGATCACGACCGCAGCGTTGTCAAACAGCTCGACATGACCGAGACCTCGAAATCGCGCGGCATGACGGCGATGCCTTACGTCTTTTCGCTCATGCCCGATCTTACCGTACATAATATGTATTGCGGCTACTGGTACGTCGGCCGCCCGACGGTCGAGGATCTGCGGCAGGACCTCCGCGCGATGATGAAAAAATGCCGCAAGGACTTCGACCCGCAAGCGTGAAAAAGGTGGTTCATTGCACGCTTCGCGCGTAGGCGAAGCTGTGATAGACTAGGCCTATGACTCAGGACGAAATCAAATCGACGCTGGAGCAGGCGCTAGCGGACTCGACGGTCCGCGTGGACGATCTGACGGGCGGGGGCGATCATTTCCAGGTCTGGATCATCGCACCGGCGTTCGCCGGAAAAAGTCTTGTGGAACAACATCAAATGGTTTATGGAGTCCTGAAAGAAGCGCTCGGGAGCGAGCAAATCCACGCCCTGGCGCTCAAAACTTACACGCCGGAGCAATGGGAGCGGCTGGCCGCGAAGTCTTAGGACGATCAGGAGGCTTTATGGACGACACGCACAAAAAAATCGACGAAAAAGTAAAAAACAATAAAATCATGCTCTTCATGAAAGGCTCGCCGCAGGCTCCGATGTGCGGCTTCTCGGCGCATACCGTCGAGATCCTGCAATCGTACGGCTATCCTTTCGAGACTGCCGACGTGCTCGCCGACCCGGCCGTGCGCGAGGGCGTCAAGCGCTACAGCAATTGGCCGACGATCCCGCAGGTCTTCGTCGACGGCAAGTTCGTCGGCGGCTGCGACATCGTGCACGAGCTCCACGAGCGCGGCGAGCTCGAGCCGATGCTCAAGACGGCGTTCGAGAAATAAACCGGGGGAGCGATGGCGGAAGCGGTCAATTTTTACTACAAGGCGACCTGAACGAGCTGCCGCAAAGCAAGAAGTTTCTTGCAGGCGAAGAAAATTCCGTTGGAAGAGAGGGAATACGGCAAGAGCCCCTTCTCTGAAAAAGAGCTGCGCGACCTCGTCGCCGGCGTCGAGGTGGAGAATTTCCTCAATTCCAGGAACGCGCTTTATCGCGAGCGCAACATGAAGCAGAAACCGCCGTCCAGGGAAGAAGCGATCAAGCTGATTTTGCGCGAGCCGAATCTCCTAAAGCGTCCCATCATCGTCAAAGGCCATCAGAAAATCCTCGGCTTCAGCGAGGCTGAAGCCGCAAAGTTGCTCTAAGTCGGAGGTGGAGGCATGGGTCGTCAAGTCAGACGCAACGAGCTGCACGCGCGGCGCGTCCGCCGGCACCGCCTGAAACAACTGAGAGAGCGCTACGCCAAGGCGAAGACGGGAGGCGAGAGGGACAAGATCCTGGAAAAGGCCTCGCGCGTGGCGCCGACGCTCTCCTCCGAGCAATTTCTCGCGCCGATCAAAGCGAGCTAGCTGCTTACGTCCCCCCGGATTCAACGATCTCCTCGCCCGGCCGCCGATGGAAAGGCAGGCGCCTCGCCCTATTCCCCAGGTGCGAAAAGCCAGAAAACATAGTATAATCCCGCGGGTAGTCTCTCCATGAAAGCACGAAGAGTTGCGACCGGCGTCCCTGGGCTCGATCCTCTGATCGAAGGCGGATTTCCGGCTGGAAAGACTTACCTGCTCACGGGCGCCGCCGGCACGGGAAAAAGCATCTTCTGCATGCAATTCCTGCTCAAGGGACTCGCCGACGGCGAGAAAGCAGTTTACGTCTCGGTCGACGAGAAGCCCAACGATATTCTCGAGCACGCGGTCTCGCTCGGCTGGGACGCGGGCAAATACGTCAAAAGCAAGCACCTCCTAATTCTAGACGCCTCGGCGTATTTCGTTGCGCGGGCCGGCTTGCGCGACAAAGAACTCGACGTGCAGAAAACCGCGGCGGATCTCGCCGGATACGTCAAGAATATGGAAGCCGCACGCGTCGTCATCGACCCGGCCGGCCCGTTCGTCATGCAGGGCGACTCGACTACGCGCGCGCAGGAAAACATGCGCATGCTGGTCCACTCGCTGGAGCAGATCGTGAACTCGACCAATCTGCTGACGAGCTACGCGCTCGCCGAGGCGAGCGGCGCGGCGGGGGGCGTCGAGGAGTATCTGGTCGAGGGCGTGCTCGCGCTGGCGATCTCCCGGTCGCACGAGCGCATCGTCCGCACGCTCGCGATCCGCAAGATGCGCGGGACCGCGATCGACTTGACCGAATATCCGTTCACCATCAAAAAGCCCAAGGGCATCGTCTTGAGCCCGCTGCTTTAGCGAGACCGCATGGCCGACGCGAAGAAAATTTTCATCGCCGACGACGACCGCTTTTTCCGCGAGCTTTATCAGATGGTGCTCGGCGAAGAGGGATACGACGTCACCTTCGCGATCACGGGCAAGGAGGCGGTGGACCGATGCCCGGGAGCGGACCCGGACCTGATCATCCTCGACGTGTTGATGCCGGAGCTGAACGGCTACGAGGTCTGCAGCAAGCTGCGCGAGATGCCGGAACTGGCGATGACGCCGATCCTGATGTTGACCGGCCTCTCCGCGGACGAAGACAAGATCAAAGGCTATCACGTCGGCGCCGACGATTTCCTGACCAAGCCGTTCTCGCCGAAGGTCTTTCGCGAGCGGGTAAAAAATATTCTCGAGAGGAGCAAAGCCAGAAAAGTCGCGGCGCCCGCGCCGGCACCCGCGGCGGCGGCGCCGGTCGCTCCCAGCGAGGCACCGCCTGCGGCTGCGGCTCCGGCGCCGAAAGCTTCCGACGCGATACGAACGATCGAGCCGGGCGCAAGCGTTTTTCACGAGCTCTTCGGCGGCCCGCTGCCGCACGGCGTCAACGTGTTGATGCTCGGGCCGCTCGGCGGCGGCAAGTCTTTTTTCTCGCGCTTGTTTTTAGCCGAGGGGCTCAAGGAAAACGAGAAGTGCATGTTTATCTGTCTCGACGAGAGCCCGGGAAGAATCCGCCAGGCGCTGGGCACCCGGCACGGCGTCGATGCGGCGGCGTCCGAGGCCCAGGGGGCGCTGCGCTTCATCGACGCCTATTCCTGGAGCGGCGGCCGCATTCCCGCCGATGAGCCGTTCTCGATCAAGGGCGCTTTGGACCTCTCCGATCTTTCGGCGCTGGTCAACGAGGCGGCCGAAGAGCTCGAACAGACCGAAGAGGCGAAAAAGGGAGGCCGCCGCGTGTTGGACTCGCTCTCGAGCTTGTTTCTCAAATTCGACCTCCCGTACATCCAGCGCTTCGTCTCGTATCTCGCCCGATCGGGCCAGTTCGCCGGCGTGACCACGCTGTTCGTGATCGAGCAGGGCACGTGCGATGAGCAGGGGCTCAACAACATCAGATATCTCATGGACGGCGTCGTCGAGTTCAAGCACGCCGAGCAGCGGTTCCTCGCCAGGGTGCAATCCCTCAAGTGGGGCCAGGCGCGGCCGGGATGGCTCGATCTCACGCAGCCGGCAGGATAAAACTTATGGAATCCCCCATGAAACTCTTGGTCGTCGAAGGCCTCAAACGGACGCCGCGGCAGTTTTGGGAGAATCTGGAGACGAAGGGTTACGTCGTCTCCTCCCAGCAAAATGCCTCGGAATGCCTGCCGATCCTCGCGGCGGAAAACGAATGCGCGGTGCTCGTCGACGTCGACTATACCAAGAGCGGCGTCGACGCGATCGGGGAAATTCGCGGCGCCGCGCCGCAGGCGCTCATCCTGGCGCTCGGCTCCCAGGAAAAGCTGGTCGCGCTCGATAAGGCGCTCGAGCAGGGCGCGAGCGACTTTCTCATCAAGCATCCTGACCTCTCGCATTTCGAAGAGATTCCTTACGCCATCGCCCGCGCCAAGGCGGCTGTCGCGCTGCGGCGCGAGACCGAGGAATTGAAGAAAAGGCTCGGCGGAGACAACAAGGCGGTCTCGGACTACATTCTCCACGTGACGCAGGACTTGAAGGGCCCGCTCGCGGCGATGATGGGCTACATCGAGATCGCCGCGTCGCTCATTCCCGAGGGCGCTCCGGCGAATCAGGCGCTCTCGCTCCAGCGCATCGAGGCGCTCGCGCGCCACCTGCTCGAGCTCATCACGAACCACACGAATGCGATCGAGATCCAGAGCGGCAAGGTCGAGATGCACAAGGTGACGCAGCCGATCAAACAGGCCCTCGAGCTCGCGGTTCACGACCGCAAAGCCACGGCCGGCGCGAAGAACGTCGAGATCGTTTTGCAGGCGCCGGACAACCTGCCGCCGGTCACGATCGACGTGTTCCAGATCGAGCGCGCCGTGGGCAATATCATCACCAACGCGATCAGTCTGTCCCCCGCCGGCAGCCAGGTCACCGTCACCGCGGAAGCCAAGGATCGCGAGCTGCGGGTCATCGTCAAGGACAACGGCGCGGGTATTACCGAAGCCGAGCGGCCGAATCTTTTCGACCGCACGAAGACGCTCCGGCGCCGCGGCGGCGACATCGACACCGTCGGCCTCTACGTCGCCGAGCGCGTCGTCAAGCTCCACGGCGGGCGCATCGATATGGAGAGCGACGCGCTCGAAGGCAACGCGCTGATCCTCTGTTTGCCCATCGCCGAATAAGGCCCGCGCTCCGCTGGTGATCATCTAGCGCGAGTATCTGGACAACCCGTAACCCGCCGGTTACACTCCTCTGCGTGAAGCCCTGGCTGGCGCCGCTTCTGCTCCTGCTGCTTTTTTCTCCTGTCGGCGCGGCCGAGATCCGCTTCGTCACCTGGCGCGAGACGCAAGGCTTCATGGAGCGTCTCATCCACGACTTCGAGGCGCAAAATCCCGACCTTAGAATCGTCCGCGACATCGGCCCGCACTCTTCCACCGAGTTTCACGACCTCGTCGCGCAAAAGTTCAAGAACCGCGACCGCGAGATGGACGTTTTTTTCATGGACGTCATCTGGCCCGCGGAGTTCGCCTCCGCCGGCTGGGCGCTGCCGCTCGACCGCTTCTTTCCGCCGGAGGAGCGGAAAAAATTCCTGCCCGCGGCGATCCGCGCCAACAGCTACACTGGCCCGATTTACGGCGTCCCGCTCTTCGTCGACGCCGGTCTGCTCTACTACCGCAAGGACCTCTTGGAAAAATATCGTTTGCAGCCGCCGCGCACCTGGCCCGAGCTGGTCGAACAGGCGAAGACGATCCTGGGGCGGGAAAATAGCTCGGGCCTCACCGGCTTTTCCGGCCAGTTCAAGCAGTACGAAGGGCTCGTCTGCAACATGATGGAATACATCTTGAGCAACAAAGGGAGTCTCTGGGACGAAGCGAATTTATCGGGTGCGCTCCATTCGGTCGTGGCGAAGGAAGCGGTGCGCTTCGTCCGCGATCATATCATCGGCGAGATCTCCCACCGCGGCGTTCTCGCCTACCAGGAGCCCGAGTCGCTCGCGCTTTTCACCGAAGGGCGGGCGGTCTTCCACCGCAACTGGCCGTACGCGTGGGAGGAGGCCAACGACGCGCAGAAATCGAAGATCGCCGGCCGGGTCGGCATGGCGCCGCTGCCCGCCTTTCCCGGCGGGAAAAGCGCGGCGGCGCTCGGCGGCTGGCAGCTCGGCATCAGCCGCTTTTCGCGCCGGCCCGAACTCGCCTGGCGCTTCATCGAATTCATGACGCGCGAAGAGACGCAAAAGCGCATCGCGCTGTGGACCGGGCGCGGCGTCGCGCGCGAGAAAATTTACCAGGACCCCGAGGTGCTGGGGAAATATCCGCAGTTCCGCGCGCAATTCGAGATTTCCACCGCCGCCGCGCCGCGTCCCCCGACGCCGGTGTACGTGCCGCTTTCTAATATCATGCAGCGCTATTTCAGCGCGGCGGTCTCGGCGCGCGATTCGGACCTCGACCAACTGGCGGCTCACGCCGACCGCGACATGGACCGGGTGCTGGATCTCTTGCGGCCGAGGGCCGCGCGATGAAGCGCTCCGAGCGGGCCGCGCTCTGGTTCGTGCTGCCGAGCGTGTTTCTGGTCGGGCTGTTTTCCATCTATCCGATCTTGGAATCCGCGCGGCTGAGTTTTTACCGCATGATCCTCATGCTGCCGTGGCTCGGAGAAAAATTCGTCGGGCTGGAGAATTACCGCGACCTCGCGACCGACCCGGTCGCGCTCGACTCGCTGGCGGTCACGCTCGTCTTCGTCGGCGTAAGCGCGGCGCTCGAAGTGCTCGCCGGCCTCGGCATGGCGCTGCTCTTGAACGAGTCGTTTCGCGCGCGCGGCCTCGTGCGCGCGGCCGTTCTCGTCCCGTGGGCGATTCCCACGGTCGTCTCGTCCCAGATGTGGCGCTACCTCTTCAACGACCGCTACGGTCTCTTCAACTTCCTTCTGTTCGGCCGCGCGACCGAGCGCTATCTCGCGCCGCTCGCGGACGCGCGCCTCGCGCCGGCCGCGATCGTCTTCGCCGACGTGTGGAAGACGAGCTCCTTCGCCGCGCTGATCATCCTCGCGGGGCTGCAAACGATTCCCGACGAGCTCTACGAAGCCGCCGCCGTCGACGGCGCGACCGCCTGGCAGAAGTTCCGCCGGGTCACGCTCCCGCTGCTCAAGCCGGCGCTGCTGCTCGCCCTGCTCTTCAGAACGATCGACGCGTTCAAGGTTTTTGACCTCGTCTTCGTCATGACGCAGGGCGGACCGGCGGACGCGACCAACGTGCTCCAGTTCTACGGCTACAAAAAAATCTTCGCCGAGGGGATGATCGGCTATGGGTCGGCGATCTCGGTCGGAGTGTTTTGCTTCTCGCTCGTTCTGTCCTTCTTTTACATCCGGCTCATCGTCGCGCGCGTTCTGGAAAAAGGAACGGCGCGATGAAAAAAGCCCTGCTTCCCTTTGCGATCGCCGTCGTCCTCGTTTACAGTCTCTTGCCGTTTCTCTGGTTCGTCCTCGCATCCTGGAAGAGTCCGGCGCAGTTGACCGCGATCCCCCCGGAAATCGTCCCCGCGTTTCACTGGGGCTTTTATCGCTCCGCCTTGACGACCTACGGGCTGCCCGGCTACATCCGCAACAGCGTGATCGTCGCCACGGCGACGACCGTCGTGAGCGTCGCGATCGGCACGCTCGCCGCCTACGCGCTCACGCGGTTTCATTTCGCATGGCTGAGATTTTATCTCGTGGTCCTGCTCTGCGTCTCGATGTTCCCGCAGATCGCGGTGGCCGGACCGGTCTGGCGCATCCTCGATGCGCTCGGCTGGCTCAACAGCTATCAGGGAATCGTCGTCGCCTATATTTCCTTCTCGCTGCCGCTGGCGATCTGGATTCTCGCGACCTTTTTTAAAGAGCTGCCCTACGAGATCGAGGAGGCCGCGCTCATCGACGGCTGCAGCCGCCCGCAGGCGCTCCGGCGAGTCGTCCTGCCGCTCGCCGCCCCCGGCATTTTCACCGCCGCGATTCTCGTTTTCATCTACGCCTGGAACGAGTTTTTCTTCGCGTTGATCGTTCTCACCTCTCCGGCGCTTCAGACGCTGCCGGTCGGCATCGCGCTTTTTCCCGGCGAATATACGATGCCCTGGGGCGAGCTCGCCGCGGCATCGACGATCGCCACGCTCCCGCTGATCGCACTCACGCTTTTCTTCCAGCGGCGGATTATCGGCGGCCTCTCGGCGGGCGCGGTCAAGGGCTAGCATGGCTTCGCTCGCGGTCAAAAATCTTTCCAAATCGTTCGGCGCAGGGAGGATCATCGACGACTTGTCTTTCGAGGTCGCCGACGGGGAATTCTGCGTTCTCCTCGGCCCGTCGGGCTGCGGTAAGACCACCCTGCTGCGCGTCGTCGCGGGATTGGAGGAGGCCTCCGCCGGGACGATCGCGATCGGAGGCCGGCGCGTCGACGCGCTCGCGCCGCGCGACCGCGACGTGGCGTTTGTCTTTCAGACCTACGCGCTCTACCCCCATTTGACCGTCGCGGAGAACCTCGCCTTCTCGCTCAAGGTCCGCGGGGTCGCGCGTGCGGAGGTGCGCCGCCGGGTCGAGGGAACGGCGAAAATTCTCGGGCTCGAGTCTTTGCTGTCGCGCAAGCCGCGCGAGCTCTCGGGCGGCCAGCGCCAGAGGGTGGCGGTCGGCCGCGCGATCATCCGCCAGCCGAAAGTTTTTCTCTTCGACGAGCCGCTCTCCAATCTCGACGCGGCGCTTCGCGCCGAGATGCGGCTCGAGCTGGCGCGGCTCCACCGCAGGCTCGCCGCCACGATGCTTTACGTGACGCACGACCAGGCCGAGGCGATGACCCTGGCGGACAAAATCGTCGTTCTCGATCAGGGCCGGATTCAGCAGATCGGCGCTCCCGCGGAAATCTATCACGCCCCCGCGAATGTATTCGTCGCCGCCTTCGTCGGCAGCCCGCGAATGAATCTGGTCGAGGGGTCAATCGGCGCGGAAGGCATTTTCATCGGCGAAGATTGCCGGTTCGATCTCACCGGCCGCGGCGCGGAGCTCAATCGCTTCGCGGAGGAAACGCTGACCGCCGGCATCCGCCCGGAAGACTTTCGAATTGCCGAGCGCGGGGCCGCGGCGATCGATGGCAAGATCGACGTGGTCGAGGACATGGGCTCCGATAAGTTCGTGCACGTTAACAGCGCCGGGCGCCGATGGGTCGCACGCATCGCCCCGGAGGCCCGCCTAAAACCGGGCGACCCGCTGCGGCTGACGGCGGCGCCGGACAGAATCCATTTATTTTTCCGCGATCGGCGCATCGGCTAACGCTTCACCTATTATTTAACCTATCTCAGGGAAATTACCCCATTGACCCTAACGGCTGTGGGGATAGTAACTGAAGAAGGTAGCCGTCCGGCTGCCACAAAAATCCACGAAAGGGGGTGAGCACATGAAAGCATTGCTCGCCATCGTATTGATTCTACCTCTGCTGGGACTCGCCGCTTGCAAGCAAGAGGGCGGCAGTCAAGGGACCAATCTCTCCCGGAATACTGATCGCTCCGGCGACCAGTCGACCGGCGCCACCGGAAGCCCGTCGTCCCCGGGCGGCATGGCCAGCGGGCCTTCGTCTCCGAGCCCGAGCACGCCGCCGAGCAGCGCGCCGGATCAGAGCAGCCCTTCCGCCTCCGGATCGGCTCCGGGGTCGAGCCCAAGCTCTCCATCCGCCGGCCAGCGCGGATAATAGCGGCATCACGGCGATCTCTCGCAGCTTTTTCAGGATAAAAAAACCGGCCGCAGGCAAAATGCCCGCGGCCGGTTTTTTTAGCGCGATATTTATATTTTCCAGGTTACCGGCGGTACGTATACCAGTCGTTCCAGCTGTAGCTTTCCGAAAAATCCCGCCGGTCGCGTCTCAGCTCGGCCTCGTCACTGCGAAGCCTCGCCTCGTCGTCGCGGATGCGCTGCTCGTCGATCGCGATCTGCCTACGGCCCGCGCCGTTGCGCAGATGCATGTCGAGGATTTCGCGGTCCCGCGCCAGCTGCTCCTGATCGCGGTCGATCATTCTCTGGTCGTGACGGAGCTCCTGACGAGTCGTAGGGAAATCATCCGCCAAGACCGGCGCAGCCGCGATCAACGAGCCAGCCAACATTCCACCCAACACGGCATTTTTATACAGCTTCATAAAAAGTCCTCCCTTGTGGTTGCTGTAGACGGCAGAGCCGCCTGCTTATAGTTAGTGCAACGCATGTGCCAAAACAGGCACCGAAAACAGGAGCTTTTTATGCACGGGGATTTCGGATTCGGGTGGACGTTACCCGCACACCCGAAGATTTTTCGTAGGGTAAATCACCCCGGCGGGTAAATTACAGCAGCGCCGCCGCCTCGCGATCGACCAGCCAGACCAATCTGCCGTTCGCCGGCTGGACTTTCGCCGCGGGCAGGTCGGCGTGCGACCTCAGCAGCTCTTTCACCACTTTCGCCTTGGATGCCCCCGACACGAGAAAATAAACATTCGCCGCATGGTTCAAGACCGGCAGCGTCATCGTGATGCGATCGCTCTTGAGCTTCTCGACGTAGGTTGCCACGACGAGCCGCTTCTGTTCGCCGAGCGCGGCGCTGCCGGGAAAAAGCGAAGCGGTGTGGCCTTCGTCGCCGAGGCCGAGGAGAATCAGATCGAAGCGCGGCCGGGCATCGGCGGCCAGGGAGAAGACGGCGCGCAGCGTCGCTTCGTAGGCGGCGGCGGCCTCTTCCGCGCCCCGCTCGGTTTCGACGCGGTGAATATTTTCCTCCGGGACGGGCACCTTCGCGAGCAGCGCCTCCCGGGCCATGCGATAGTTGCTGTCGGGGTGATCGGCCGGCACGGCGCGCTCGTCGCCCCAGAAGAAATGAATGTGGTCCCACGGAATCTCGTTGCGGAACTCCGCGCGGGCGAGCGTCGCGTAGAGCGAGCGCGGGGTATTGCCGCCGGAGAGCGCGACGGCGAAGCGATCGGAGCGCGCGACTGCGTCGCCCGCGATCCGCGCCCATTCCGCCGCCGCCCGGCGGCTGAGCTCGGCCAGATCCGCGCAGACCATCTCCTGGCGCGCGCTCATCCGCCGGCTCCTTGCAGATGGGTCGCGCCATAATACGCTGCGCCGCGCAGCGCCGCCTCTTCGTTCAAAATGATCCGCACCGGCACGCGCTCGAGCAATTCCGCGTAGCGCCCTTTGTCGACGAACGCGCGCATGAAAACGCCGTCGGCGAGCTTGGCGGCGATTTTCGGCGCGATGCCGCCGCCGACGTACACGCCGCCGAGCGCCTTCGCCCGGAGCGCGAGATTTCCCGCCTCCGCGCCGTAGGCGTGGGCGAAGATACCGAGCGCCTGAACGCATATCTCTGCCTCGCCGGCGAGCGCCGCGTGAGAAATCGCCGCGCTCGCATCGCCGGCGGCGAGGCGCTCCTTGAGCCACGCGGGCTCGGCGTATCGGCCCGAGTCTTTGAGGAAGTTATAGATATTGATCAGGCCCGGACCGGAAATAACGCGCTCGTAGCTCACATGGCCGAAGCGCGCGGCCAGATGCGAGAGCAGCTCGATTTGGAGCGTGGTCCGCGGCGCGTAGTCCGCGTGGCCGCCCTCCGAGGCGAGAACGCGATAGCCGCCGGCGGCGGGGTAAAGAATCGCCTCGCCAAGGCCGGTGCCGGCGGCGATGAGCGCCATGTTGGCGCCGGCGTCGAAGCTGCCGGCGTTGAGGACGGCGAATTCCGCGGCGTCGAGCGTCCTCGCGCCGTAGCCGGTCGCTTCGAGATCGTTGACGAGCGCGACGGCATCGATGCCGAGACTGCGCGCGACGGCGCGGCGGTCGACGAACCAGGGCAGATTAGGCGTTTTCACCGTCTCGTCGATCACCGGGCCGGCGACGCCGAAGCACGCGGCGGTGAACGGCCGGGTATTTCCGGCGGCGAAGTCCTGAAGAACCGCTTCGAGGGAAGGATAATTTTTGCTGGGATAGGTTTTTTTTTGCTGCTGGACGAGCCTACCGTTCTCGTTTGAAAAAACGGCGATGTGCGTCTTCGTGCCGCCTATGTCGCCGGCCAAAATCATAGTTTCATGTTTCTAGTTTCAAGTTTCTAGTAAAGAGGTTCGTAATCGGGCGCGGTTTCGATTCGGATTTCCGAATACCTGAAACTTGAAACCTGAGACTAGAAACCTGTTTATAGCTTCTGCCACTGACGGCCATCCTTCTCCATGAACGCGTCCGCTTCCTTCGGCCCCCAGCTGCCCGCGGGATAGATCGGAATGGTCTCGCTGCGCGCCTTGTGCCACGCGTCGAGCAGCGGGGTGAGCAATCCCCAGGCGAGCTCGACCCAATCCTGCCGGGTAAAAAGCGTCGAGTCGCCGCGGAGGCAGTCGAGCAGGAGCGTTTCGTAAGCCTCCGGCGGCGCCTCCCCGAAGGCGACCTCGTAGTCGAAATCGAGGCTCAGAGAATTCACGCACACCTCCGGTCCCGGCGGCTTCACCTCGAAAGTGAGCGAGACGCCTTCGTCGGGCTGAATGCGCATCACGAGCACGTTCGCGCCCAGCCCGTCCACCGACGCGCACGACTGAAAGAAAGAGAGCGGCGGCTTTTTGAAATGGATCGCGATCTCGCTCACGCGCTTGGCGAGCCGCTTGCCGGAGCGGAGATAGAACGGCACGCCCTGCCAGCGCCAGTTGTCGACCCAGAGCTTGAGCGCCGCGTAGGTCTCGGTCGTCGAGGCGGGATCGACGCCCTCCTCCTGGCGATAGCCGGGAACCGGCTTGCCGTCGAGCGCGCCGGGGCCGTATTGCGCGCGCACCGCCGCATCGAAAGTGATCGGCCGGATCGCGTGCAGCACCTTCGCCTTCTCGTCGTGCACGGCGTCCGCCGCGAACACGGCGGGCGGCTCCATCGCGGTCATGCACACGAGCTGCAATAGATGATTCTGAAACATGTCGCGCAGCACGCCGGCCTGCTCGTAGTAGCCGCCGCGCGCCTCGACGCCGACGGTCTCTGCGGCGGTGATCTGTACGTGGTCGACGTAGCGGCGGTTCCAGATCGGCTCGAACACCGCGTTGCCGAAGCGGAAGACGAGAATGTTCTGCACCGTCTCTTTGCCGAGATAGTGGTCGATGCGGAAGATCTGCTTCTCGTCGAAGAACTCGTGCAGCTCGCGGTTCAAGCGGCGCGCGCTTTCGAGGTCCGTGCCGAACGGCTTCTCGACTACGAGGCGGGTCCAGCTTTCATTCTCGGCGCGCCGTCCGGCGAGGCCGGCGATGGCGATCTGCCGCCCCACCGGCGCGTACTGGTCGGGCGGAATCGCCAGATAGAGGACTCTCCTGCCGCCGGTGCCGTGTTCGCGCTCGAGCTTCGCGAGCGTGTCCTTGAGGCGGAGGTAGCTGTCGGGCTCGCGGTAATTGGCGGGCACGTAGTGAAGCAGATCCGCGAAGCCCGCCCATTGCTTCTCGTCGTGGATGCCCCCGCGCGCGAACTTCTCGACCGCCTCGCGCATCTGGCGCCGGAAATCTTCGTCTTTCAAAAACGAGCGCGCGCTGCCGACGATCAAAAGCCCTCTGGGCAGCCGGCGATTCAAGAAGAGATGGTAAAGAGCGGGGATCAGCTTGCGCTTGTTCAGGTCGCCGGTGGCGCCGAAGATCACCAGCGCGGACGATTCCGGATCGGCGGGGCGAAGCGCCTCCATCGTTGCTTCCACGATCACTCCTTTTTAACGACGCGATGGCCGCCGCGTATCAGCCGCTCGGTCATGTTGGCGCCCATGCGGCCGAGGCCGATCATGCCGAGTTCTATGCGCTCTCTCCCTCTAGTTAGGCACGAACCAGCTCCAGCAGGCGCTTGAGGCCGCTTTCCGGTTCGCCGCCGAGATTGATTCTGAGCACGCGGCGCTTGCGCTGCTTGAGCGCGGTCAGATCCCCCAGCGCCTGAGCGCGGATGAGCGCGCCGAACGTGTAGTCGGTCTCCGGCACCGGCAGATCCTCCGCCGGCTCGTCGACGATCTGCAACACGAGGACTGAATTGGGGCCGCCTTTGTGCAGCTGGCCGGTAGAGTGGAGAAAACGCGGACCGTAGCCCAGCGTCGCCGCCAGGCGCAGCCGATCGCGCAGTGCCGCCGAGAGTGCCGTCAGCGCCTCGGTGTTGCGCGTGCTCGGATTCAAGTAGGCCTGCACGGAAAGATAGTCGCGCTCTTTCTTTTTCCCCAGCCAGGCGGAGATCGCCTCGCGCAGCGCGGGCGCGCTCGCGACCGAGATTTCTTCTTTGGGCTTCGCGCCTTTCGCGCCGCTATCTTTTTTTGCCATCGCCTCTTTCGCAAGGTCTTTAGCGAGCTGGACGTCCGGCTGATTGAAAGGATGAATGCCGAGCGCGGCGCCGGCGGCGGCGACGGCCGCCTCCCAGCGGAAGAACTCCTGCCCGAGATCGGTTTTCTGCGCGACCTCGATGCGCGCGACTGGATGGCCGGCGAGCTCGAGCGCCTTCACCTTGGCGTCGAGCTCTTTATCGTCGCCGTTCATTTTCAAATAGACGAAGAAGCGGTCCGCGCCGTATTTCTCCGGGGCACCGACCGGCTCCGTGGCGACGGGAACGATGCCCTTCTTGTCCTTGCCGGTGCTCTCGGCGATGAGCTGCTCGGCCCAGGCGGGAAACGCCGCCAGCGACGGCGACGCGATAAACGTCACTTTGTCGCGCTTGGCGAGCGTCAGCTCGCCGAGCGCCGCGCCGAGCGCGAGCGCCGGGTTGTCGGCGCCGTCGGCCGACGCGCGCGCCATGCGGCGCGCCGCTTCGAGCACCGCGGCGATGTCGACGCCGACGAGCGCCGCGGGAACCAGACCGAAGACGGTGAGCGCCGAATAGCGCCCGCCGACGTCTGGCGTCGCGGCGAACACGGCGCGGAATTTTCTTTGATGCGCGAGCTTTTCGAGCGGCGTGCCCGGATCGGTGATCGCGGCGAAATTCTCGCCCGGCGCCGATTTCGTCTCGCCGACCTTCCGCCAGAAATAATAAAAGAACGAATTGCTCTCCATCGTCGTGCCCGACTTACTGGAGACGAGGAAAAGCGTTCGGCTGACATCGATTCTTCCTTCGACGCCGCGGACCGCCGCGGGATGCGTGCTGTCAAGAACGATGAGCTCGGGGTAGCCCGGCGCGTTTCCGAAGGTTCGCTGGAAGACTTCCGGCGCGAGGCTCGAACCGCCCATGCCGAGCAGCACCACATGGCGAAAGCCGTCGCCCTTGACCTTCTCGGCGAAGCTGCGGATGTCGCGCACCTGATCGGTCATCTTCTCCGGGAGATCGAGCCAGCCGAGCCGGTCGGAAAGCTCCGGCAACGGCTCCGCCGACCAGAGCGTGGTATCTTTTTTCCACAGGCGCGCGGCGAAGTTTTCCGCCTGCCACGATTTCAGCCGCCGGTCGATCCGGCTCTGATATTTCCCGAGACGGAACTCCTGCCGGTCGAGCGCTCCGGCCGCTTTTCCGGCGCTCGCCGGCGCCGCGATCGCGGCGCGCTTTTTCTCCAGCGCCGCCATCAGATCGTCAAACGACTTGACGAACGCGGCGACGCCGTCGTCCTGAAGCTTCTTCCCTACCGCCTCTAGGTCGACGCCGAGCTTCGCCGCCTGCTCGACCACGGACATCGCCTCGTCGAGATTTTCTTTGATGGTCGCGCCGCGCGCCTCGCCGTGATCGCGAAAGGCATCGATCGTGGCGGGCGGCAGAGTGTTCACGGTGTCGGGACCGATGAGATGCTCGACGTAGAGGACGTCGGAATAGGCCGGGTTCTTGGTCCCGGTGCTCGCCCACAGCGGCCGCTGGACGCGCGCGCCGCGGCTCTTCAGCGCGGCGAAGCCTTCGCCGTGAAAAATCTCCTCGAAACGGCGGTAGACCGCCTTGGAGTTGGCGATCGCGATCTTGCCGCGCAGCGCGAGCGCTTCCGGCGTGCCGATCTTTTCCAGCTCCTTGTCCACGAGCGTGTCGACGCGGCTCACGAAGAACGACGCGACCGAGGCGATCGATCGCGGATTCTCCGCGCGCTCGACGCCGCGCGCGTAGGCGCGCGCCACCGCCTCGTAGTGGCTCATCGAGAACATGAGCGTGATATTGACGTTGACTCCCTCGGCCGTGAGCCTCTCGATCGCCGGAATACCTTCCGGCGTCGCGGGAACTTTGATCATCACGTTGGGGCGGCTGACTTCCTTCTTGAGGCGCCGCGCCTCGGCGATCGTCCCTTCGGTGTCGCGCGCGAGCGAGGGCGAGACCTCGATGCTGACGAAACCGTCGGCGCCGCCGGTCTCGTCGAAAACCGGCCGCAGAAGGTCCGCGGCGGAGCGGATGTCCTCGATCACGAGCCGCTCGCAGATCTTGCCGGTCTCGATCCTGGGGTCGTCGGCGAGCGCCGCCTTGATCGTCTCGTCGTAATCGCTGCCGTGCGCGATCGCCTTCTCGAAGATCGTGGGGTTGCTCGTCATGCCGTGGAGACCGTCCTCGTCGATCAGCCTCTTGAGCTCGCCGCTCTTGAACAGGTTGCGGTGAATGTAATCGAGCCAGATCGACTGCCCGTGGCGCAGCAGCTCTTTCATGCGGTTCATCGATTTCTCCTGAGTTCTATTATGAAGGTTTAGACCCGCCGGCAAAAGTCATCTCGAGCTTTTTTATCTTCTCCAGGCGCCGCCGGTGGCGCTCGGCGCCGGAGAAGCGCGCGTGCAAAAAGGCGGCGGTGAGCTCGGCGGCGAGCTCGGGGCCGATCACACGGGCGCCCAGGACGAGCACGTTGGTATCGTCGTGCTCGACGCCCTGGTGCGCCGAATAGGTGTCGTGGCAGAGGCCGGCGCGGACGCCGCGAATTTTATTGGCCGCGACGCTCGCGCCGACGCCGCTGCCGCATATCAGGACGCCGCGCTCGGCGCGCCCTTCGACGACCGCGCGGCCGACCGCTTCGGCGTAATCGGGATAGTCCACCGGATCGGGACTGTTCGTGCCGAGGTCGAGAATTTCATGGCCCAGCCCCTTGACGTACACGGCGAGCTCCTGTTTCAAGGCAAAACCCGCATGGTCCGCGCCGAAGGCGACCCGCATTGGGAACTCCAAGAGTGCTGAGGACTGGGTGCTGAGTGCCGAGTAATCGAGGATCGAGTTCTAAATCAACACTCACACCTTAGCACGATTTCGTACTCGGTTCTAAGTTAAGAGTCCGCGCTTCTCAGCACTCAGAACTCAGGACTCAGAACTATTTTAGCGCGAGCGCGCGGTTGACGACGTTGTCGACCGTGAAGCCGAATTTTTCCATCACCACGTTGCCCGGCGCCGAGGCGCCAAAGCGCTCGATGCCGACGACGTCGCCGCCGTCGCCGACGTAGCGGTGCCAGCCCTGCGGCAGCCCGGCCTCGATCGCGAGCCGGCGCCGAACCGACGGCGGCAGCACGCTGTCGCGATAATCTTTGGGCTGTGCATCGAACAGCTCCCAGCTCGGCATCGACACGACGCGCGCGTGCATATTTTTCTCCGCCAGCTTCAGCCGCGCCGCGACCGCGAGCGACAGCTCCGATCCGGTCGCGATCAGCACGATATCCGGCTTGCCGCCGCTCGCTTCCGCGAGCACATAGGCGCCTTTTCTGACGCCGTCGGCCGGCGCGAATTCCTTGCGGTCGAGCGTCGGCACGTTCTGGCGCGAGAGTGCGAGCGCGACCGGCCGATCGCGGCTTTCGATGGCGATTTTCCACGCGACCGCGGTCTCGTTCGCGTCGCCCGGACGGATCACGACCAGGCGCGGGATCGCGCGCAGCGCGGCCAGATGCTCGACCGGCTGGTGCGTGGGCCCATCCTCGCCGACCCCGATGCTGTCGTGCGTGAAGACGTAGATCACGCCCAGCTCCATCAGCGCCGCGAGGCGCATCGACGGGCGCATATAGTCCGCGAACATGAGAAAGGTCGAGGCGAACGGGATGATGCCGCCGTGCGCCGCCATGCCGTTCGACGCCGCGCCCATGCCATGCTCGCGCACGCCGTAGTGAACGTTGCGCCCGAAGTAGCCGAAACCGCCGCCCGAGACGCCCTGGCTCTTGGAAAAATCCCGCGCCGGGCTCTCGAAGTCGCCCATGTTGCTCAACAACGTGTAAGTGGATGGATTCAAATCGGCCGAGCCGCCGATCAGTGTCGGCAGCTTGGCGGCGAGCGCGTTCAGGACTTTGCCCGACGCCGCGCGCGTCGCGAGACCTTTAGCGTCGGCGGGAAACTCCGGCACGCCCTGGTCCCAGCCGGCGGGGAGCTTCTGCGCGAGCGCGCTCTCCAATTCTTTCGCCGGCTCGGCGAACTGCCGCTTGTAATTGGAAAATTTCTCCTGCCAGTCCGCCTCGGCCTTCTGCCCTCTGCCGATCGCCTCGCGGAAGTGCGCCAGCGCCTCGTCAGGAATGAAAAACGCAGGCTCCGGCGGCCAGCCGAGCTTTTGCTTCGTCGCCTTCGTCTCCTCCGCGCCGAGCGGGGAGCCGTGCGCTTCGAAGCTGTCCTGCTTTCCCGGCGAGCCGAAGCCGATGTGCGTCCTCAATATAATGAGCGACGGGCGCCCGTGCTCCGCCTGCGCGGCTTTGAGCGCGCGCTCGATCGCCGCGAGATCGTTGCCGTCCTCGACCGTCTGTGTGTGCCAGCCGTAGGCGTCGAAGCGCTTCGCGGTGTCGTCGCTGAAAGTCAAATCGGTCGTCGCGGCGAGCGAGACGCGGTTGTCGTCGTAGAAATAGATCAATTTGCCGAGCCGCAGATGGCCGGCGAGGCTCGCGGCCTCGGCCGCGACGCCTTCCATCAGGTCGCCGTCGCTCACGATCGCATAGGTGTAGTGATCGAAAATCTCGGTGCCAGGCTTGTTGTAGCGCGCGGCGAGATAGGCCTCGGCGATCGCCATGCCGACGCCGTTGCCGAACCCCTGCCCGAGCGGCCCGGTCGTCACCTCGACTCCGGGCGTCAGCTCGCGCTCGGGATGTCCGGGCGTGAGGCTCTCCCACTGGCGAAAGTTTTTGATCTGTTCGAGCGGAACCGCGTAGCCGGTGAGATGGAGCATGCTGTAGAGCAGCATCGAGCCGTGCCCGGCGGAGAGCACGAAGCGATCGCGGTCGGGCCACGATGGATTTTTCGGATTATGCTTTAAAAAGCGCGTCCACAACACATACGCCGCCGCCGCGAGCCCCATCGGCGCGCCGGGATGGCCGGACTTCGCCTTTTCCACCGCGTCGACCGACAGCATGCGGATCGTGTTGACGCACAATTCGTCCAAACGGCCGGGCTCGCTCACTTTTTCTCCTCCACTTCCATGCATATCAAAAGAGCGCCGATTAGCAAGGACGAGAAAACGAAGATTCGGATCTCATGGCCTAAAGATCGGCGTCTGGTCAAGCTATATCTTTGTCGGCGAATATTTGTCGGCGAATAAACGATCGAAGGGGGATAGATTTGCGATTGACGAAGTGATAGCGTGATTACCTCCTCACA
>Ga0075423_10001452_pt1 | contig 20900 bp, 18 predicted proteins | sample SoiMethybrSBSTD2_FD_80114 | JGI IMG/M metagenome (GOLD analysis project Ga0075423, IMG submission 80114) | Bulk soil microbial communities from a Populus tree surrounding site in Tennessee, USA - Soil MetaG P. TD hybrid SBSTD2 | ecosystem: Environmental > Terrestrial > Soil > Tree plantation...
GCTGGCTGGCGATAAATCGCGCCGCATTCCACAGCTTCGTAACCAGCCGCCCGCCCTGCTTCATCGCCTCCTCGTTGATCGGCTGATCGGCACCGACGCTGCCCGCGCAGGCCCAGTAGCGCACCGCATCAGCCGAGTAGCGCGTCAGCAACGCCGTGGGGTCGATCGGCGAGTTGCCCTTCGACTTGTGAATGCTATGCCCGGACGGGTCGAGACCGTGCCCGGAGATCATCAGCGTCTCCCAGGGAATCGTGCCGAAGTGATAGTGCGATTTGACGATCGTATAAAACGCCCACGTCCGAATAATGTCGTGCGCCTGCGGTCGCATCTGCATCGGGAACAGCCGCGCATACAGCGCTGGCTCGTCGAGCATGCGCGCCGCGATCTGCGGGCTGACCGCCGAGGTCGCCCAGGTATCCATGACATCTGCGTCGGGCCGCAGATCCGCATTGCCGCAGGCGCAGGCACGCGGTGGTGCCGCGACCGTCGGGTCGACCGGCAGCTGCGCCTCGTCGGCGAGCACGGCCGCGCCGCAGCGATCACAGTGCCAGACCGGGAAAGGGACGCCGTAGAAGCGCTGGCGCGAAATGCACCAATCCCAGCTCAGATGCTCGACCCAATGCTCGTAGCGCGTGCGCATATGTTCGGGACGCCAGGTGATCCGCCGACCAGCGTCGAGCAGCACCTGCTTCGCGTCGCGGATGCGGACGAACCACTGGCTGGTCTCCAGGATCTCCAGCGGCGTGCCGCAGCGCTCGTGGACTCGGACCGATTGCGCCGTCTCGCGCGCGTCAAGCAGCAGCCCAGCCGCTTGCAGATCGGCGACGATCCGCTGCCGTGCCGCGCTCAGCGTCATGTCCGCGTACGGCCCGCCATCGGCGCTCAACCGCCCCTGCCGTGTGACCAGCGCGATCAACGGCAGCTCGTGCGCGCGCCACCACTCGACATCGGCGACATCGCCGAATGTGCAACACATCACCGCGCCGCTGCCCTTCTGCGGATCGACCGTCGCATCGGCCAGGATCGGGACCGGTCGCCCAAACAGCGGCGTGATCGCCTCCCGACCGATCAGCTGCACGAAGCGCTGATCATCTGGATGGACGAAGACGGCGACACAGGCCGGCAACAGCTCTGGTCTGGTCGTAGCAATTGGAATGGAGGACGAAGGACGAAGGACGAAGGACGAAGGATCTTCACCCACTCTTTCGTCTTTCGTCTTTTGTCTTTCGTCGGCAACGCCAAAGGCCAGTGTATAGAATATCGTTTCCCGCTCGACATCATCCATCTCGGCCTGCGCGATCGCGGTCTGGCACTCGACGCACCAGGGGTTGGGTGCCTGCGCGCGGTAGATCAGCCCCTTGCGATACAGATCGAGGAACGACCATTGCGCCGTGCGCCGCGCCGTCGGGTCGATCGTCGAGTAGCGCAGCCGCCAATCGACGCTCATCCCCAGGCTCTTCCAGAAGCGCTCGAAGCTATCCTCGACCTCGCGCGAGATCTCGAGGCACGCAGCGATGAACTCCGCCCGTCCGACATCGCGCGCGCGGATGCCGCGCCGCCGCTCGACATAGCGCTCGGTCGGCAGCCCATTATCGTCGAAGCCGAATGGATAATAAACGTTGTAGCCCTGCATTCGCCAGAAGCGCACCATCGCTTCGGCCTGGACATAGGAGTAGACGTGGCCGATGTGGATATCGCCCGAAACCGTCGTCGGTGGCGTGTCGATCGCGAAGATCGGACGAGGATCGTCGGGCGAGAACTCATAGACGCGCTCATTCGCCCAGGTAGACTGCCAGCGGTGCTCGGCCTCAGCCGCAGCGTAGCGTTGTGGAAAACCCATGATCATTGCTCCTTATATCCTGATATCATGGGTGAGCCAGTTTTGGCTATGCGTTTTGAGTTACGAGTTTCAAGTACCCCTACTCAAAACGCATAGCTCACACCGCATCGCTCTGCACTGTGCATCGCCCAATACAGTCGAAAAGAATCGGGCCTACTACACCTACATCATCGCCAACCATGGCGAACCACCCCCTTTCGCGTTGCTCCAAACGAGCAACAAAAAACCCTCGCCCCAGCCAGGGACGAAGGCCATAGAACCTCCGCGGTACCACCCCGATTCGACGACGGATGCGCTCAACCAGCGCGATCCATCCCCCTCGTTCTGCGCGCTAACGGGCGCACCCGGCACCAACTACGCAGCGTGCCAAACTTGTTTCGTTTTACGTTATACTGTATGAGTGCTGCTGCACGCACAACCTACAACGTGCCACGAACAATGTATGGAGCCTTCCCCGGTGCGGCATCCGACAGGCCACGTTCGGCGCGGGTATGCTTGAAGAGCTTTCAGCCAGTGGCTCTTCATCTCTGTGAGCTGCGGCGCGCCTACTCATCCTGCGTATCGCCATTGGCAACATTGTAGCGGGCGATGCGGCGGCTGTCAAGGTGCTATTTGTAAACCTGTCAGGTGCGGCCAGGGCTGCTACCAGTGATATGCTTGCCTCTGCGGGCCGCACCTGACAGGTTTGGGTGTTCACCATTGATGGAAGATCGCTATAGGATCGATGAGTGGGTCTGAACAGGACCAACGAACTACATTTCGTACTTCTGAACAGACCCATCATTTGGTAGAATAGCAAAAGGCATAAACGTAAGAGGAGTACTCGGATGATTTCTCCGGCGATTGGTGGAGCAATTCTCGTCGCATTAGTAGGCTGGTTCGCGACGATTCGTGTAATCGGTGCCTGGCAGCTGAGTGGCACCAAGAAGCGTCTGATCGTGATGCTCTCGTGGGTTCCGTGGATGGGGTTGGCCCTCGGCGCGCCGATCCTCAGCGGCCTGATCACATTGCCGAGCGCAATCAACCTCGGCGGTGCGATGACAGTCGGCATGATGGTATCACTCGTCTTCGCGAACCGCGGGCCACGGCAGCCCTAGCCCGATTGCGACAGCACAATTCTGAAGCGTGAAACGTGAAACGTGAGGCGTGAAGCGTGAGTGCAATCTGCAATCTGCCAGTAGCATGACGCATACGCAAAGGAGCGGCCGCACTACCGTACAGGTAGTACGACCGCCCCTCGTAGGTTTCATGGGGACAACAGAACAGCGGTTAGCGGCGCTCGACCAACAAACGGATGGCGGTACGCTCCTCGTCGTCGATCGAGACATCGATAAACGCGGGGGTACAAACGATGTCGACGCCCTCTTCGCTAAGGTAGCTGCGCGCGATCGCGACCGCCTTGATCGCCTGATTGGTCGCGCCGGCACCGATCGACTGAACCTCTGCCATGCCACTGTCGCGGATGACCCCCGCGATCGCCCCAGCGACTGCGCTGGGCCGCGAGCGGGTGGAGACTTTCAGAACTTCGGCGCTGTGGCGTTCAGGAGTATGGTTTGTACTCGCACCGACGGCACGAGCGACAGGCGCGGACTGAGTTGTGTTGGACATTATGCGTTCCTCCTCCGGTGTTGCGGAAATTGATGTGGCAGCCGGGTGGATGGTCTGCGCTTCGTAGTTGTCGAGGCCCATAGTCGAGACTCCTCATTCCTGCGATGGGAAGGTCTGGTTGATGATCCGGTATGCGTGCTACGCCCAGAAAGCCGCCCGTCTGCGGAACAAGACGTCTACCGCGCGTAATCGACAGCTCGGGTTTCGCGGATAACAGTGACCTTGATCTGTCCAGGATACTGCAAGCTCTCTTCGATCTTCTTCGCGACATTACGCGCCAGGTGGATGCTCCCCAGATCGTCGATTGAATCGGGCAGGACCAGGACGCGGACCTCGCGACCAGCCTGGATGGCGAAAGCGCGCTGCACGCCAGTGAACGATGTCGCCACGGTCTCCAGTGCCTCCAGCCGCTTGATGTAGAGATCGACGCTCTCGCGGCGTGCTCCGGGGCGTCCGCCCGAGATCGCATCGACGGCTTGCACCAAAAATGCTTCGACGGTCTGTGGCTCCTCGTCGTTGTGGTGAGCGGCTATCGCATGGACGATCGCCTGTGATCGCCCCAGCCGCCGAGCAATATCAGCTCCAATCAGCGCGTGCGGGCCCTGGACCTCGTGGTCCACCGCCTTGCCGATGTCGTGAAGCAACGCCGCAGTCTTGGCGACGCTGATGTTAGCGCCCAGCTCGGCAGCCATGTGGGCCGCCAACAGAGCGCATTCGAGCGAGTGTTGCAAGACATTCTGGCCAAAGCTTGTGCGATACTTCAGCCGGCCCAGCAGCTTGATCAGATCAGGGTGCAAGCCCTGCACATTCGCTTCGTAGGCGACGCGCTCGCCTTCTTCGCGCATGATGCCCTCGATCTCTTGCTGGGTTTTCGCGACCACTTCCTCGATTCGAGTCGGATGGATGCGACCATCTTTGAGTAACTTGCTCAACGCAACACGCGCCACCTCGCGACGCACCGGATCGTGGCAAGAGAGCGTTACTGCCTCCGGCGTGTCATCGACGATAATATCTACACCGGTGATCTGCTCGAAGGCGCGGATATTGCGGCCCTCACGCCCAATGATGCGGCCCTTGAGTTCCTCGCTGGGCAGCGCCACCGTTGTGACCGTCACCTCGGCCACATAATCCGAAGCACAACGCTGGATCGCCAGGCCAATCACCTTACGCGCCGTTTTGTCGGCCTCCTCGCGCGCAGCTTGTTCGATCTCGCGAATCCGCCGCGCCGATTCGTCGCGCGCCTCGGCCTCTACCTTCTGCAAAATAATGGTCCGCGCATCTTCCTGGCTCAACGCCGAGATCCGCTCCAGCTCAATCCGCTGCTGCGAGCGGAGGTGTTCAGCCTCTTGCTGGAGCTGCTCAATCTGGCGCTCGCGGCTTTGTGCTTGCCGTTCGCGTCGCTCTAACCCGTCCAGCTTACGATCAAGATTCTCTTCTTTGCGCTGAAGCCGCTCCTCCTGCTTTGCCACGGCCTGGCGCGCTTCACGCGTTTGCGCTTCGGCCTCGGTGCGCAGGCGGAGTACTTCATCCTTGGCACGCAGAATAATATCTTTCTGCTCGGTGCGCGCAGATTCGAGCTGCAAGCGCGCATCCGACTCGCTCTGACGAATGCGAGCCGTGACGTTGGCCTTGTAGACAAAAATGCCAATGCTGGCCCCGATGGTCACTCCGACCACGAGCCCGAGCATGGCCCATACTTCCACAGCCACGTTGTCCTCCTATAGACTTTTTAAGGTGCAGCAGACGGTGATTCTGTATGGTATGCCGTCATGCAATGCAACCAGTGTTCCATAGCTCATATTGTACCGACTTGCGATGCTCCCTATAATACTCTTTTAACTGCACTCCGTCAAGATGGCTTCATATAGGCTAGAATCGATGTTGATATAAGTTGTGGAGATCTTCAAGTAAAGCTGGGGTGTCGATGGGGTTTTCGGGGCAATACATGTGTTGAAGAGACGAAGGACGAACGACGAACGCCGGAATGGCGGCCCTTCGTCGTTCGTCTTTCGTCTTTCGTCGCAGCAGGATTGCTTGAACTAGTAGTGAATATCGACCTGGGTGCCGACATCGGCCCATTCATAGAGCCATTGGGCGTCGTCGATATTGAGGTTGATGCAGCCGTGCGAGAGGCGAAAGCCGGTTCCCCAGCGGTCGTGCCAGTAGGTGCCGTGCAGCGCAACGCCGCCGACGACGTACTGAACCCAGGGGATGTCGGGGACATACCAGGTTTCGCCGCCGGCCGAGCCGGTCATCGTCTCCATGGGGTATTTGCTGTAGATCGCAAAGCTGCCCGCTGGCGTATTGAAGCCGTCTTTGCCAGTTGCGACCGGGGCCTGATAGACGGGGGTATCGCCCTCGTAGGCGGTCAGGTGCTGGGCTCCGAGATCGACATCGATCCGGCGCGGCCAGATCGCCGAGGACCAGCCGGGCGCGCCGGTGATCTGGCTGCTGCTCGCGAAGCTGTACCCCTTGCGCTGGGCCGCCTGATGGCCCAGGTCGCTGAGCTGGATCTCGTGCAGTGTTGCGAGCTGGATGCCGAGAGCTTGCTCTTCCTGGCGATAAAAGTTATCCATATCTTCGGGGTGATATTCGAAGCGCGCCCGCTCGAAGTATTGCGTGATCCGCATCTGGCCGTCGCTAGGGCTGGCTTCTTCCAGCGGCTGGCTGATCGGGTAGCCAAAGATCTCCAGCCCGCCGCGCTTGACCCAGAATGCCAGAAAGCGCCCGCTGAGCGTGTGCTTCGTTTCGGGAAAGTAGCGCTCCCCGGCATCCGGCGCGCCGTCGGGGAAGACCTGATCGGCGGTTAGCTCGCGCCCCAGCAGCGAGAGCTGGATCAGCCCATCCTGCCCCAGCCGCTCCGCGTGATACTCGAAGCGCGCCCGCTCGAAGTACTGGACGATCCGCCCGTCCTCGACGATCTCCTCGCTGATCGGATAGCCAAAGATCAGCACGCCGCCGTGCTCGCGCCAGAAGGTGAGGAAGCCGGTGCGATCGCTCAGGTGATGGCTGGTTTGCGCCACAAAGACCGTTTGGACGAACGGCAGCGCTGTGGCCGAGCTGGCGTTCAGCTCGTGGGCCACAGCGCTGCGCTGCTGCATATCGGCCAGCTGCGCGGCGCTGACGCGCTGCTGCGCCTGCCATGCCGGCATTGGGGCGGCGAAGTCGGCGACGGAGGGGCGTTGCAGCGCCGCGAGCCGGGCCGGCGTGATCACCGCTAGAAGGATCAGGCCGAGCGCGAACAGGATGGCATAGCGCGGGTGCAGGCGAGGATGTTTCATGGCGCGCCTCAATACTAATTAGGTGCTGATCGACCAGATCGACCAGATGGTGCTTCTGGTGCTCTTTCTTTCATTATATGTACTATTTGCTTTTCTGGCTATACGTCAAAATGACGAAAGCATGATCCAAAATCCCGCGCCGCATCCGGCCATAACAGCACAGCGTGATGAATGGGCTGCGCTCACAGCTGTAAAGCTACCAGAAAGTGTTCAGACTTGGGGTAAAACGCGAGAACGCAAAGACGCAAAGACACAAAGCAACCGGAAGCTTGCCTTTGCGCCTTTGCGCCTTTGCGTTAAAATGGTTGATGTGCTACATTCGTCCTTCGTCTGTGCGCGACTACGACCCAGCGACGTGCCGAGCGAGCGCCTGACGCAGCGCCGGTGCCGGTTGCGCGCCGAAGACCCGTTCGACGACCTCGCCGCGTTGGAAGACGAAGAGCGCCGGGATGCTGTTGATGCCAAATCGCGCTGCGATGCGCGGGTTGTCGTCCACATTGAGCTTGGCGACGACGGCACGCCCGGCGAACTCCTGCGCCAACCGCTCAACCGTGGGCGCGACCATCCGGCAAGGGCCGCACCACGCTGCCCAGAAATCCACCAGCACTGGCAGAGCGCTGCCACCAACCAGCTGATCGAACGTTGCATCAGTCAGCAAAATCGGCGTGCCCGACCCCGGCGGGCGCTGGGCTTGTGTCGGCCCCTGAGCTGCGGGACGTGGTTCTGCTGTGCCGCTTGTCTGCGCGCGTGTACTCGGCGTGCCATCGAGCGGCACGCTCGGCCCCTCCGCGAGCGTCGGGCGCGGCCCGCCCGCGACGAGGTAAGCCAGCCAGGACCGCAGCGGTGCCTCGGCGAGCGCGCCGCTGGTCTGCGCCACCGTCGCGCCATCTTTGACAAACACCAGTCCCGGCAACCGTGCGATTCCATAGCGGCGAACCAACGCCGGGTTGTCGCGCACATCAACCTTGGCAATCAAGGCTTTGTCGGCATATGCCGCAGCCAGCCGCTCCAGAGCCGGGTTGAGCTGGTCGCAGGGCGCACAGCCGTTTTGCCAAAAAACCAGGATGACCGGGCGACCAGCGCGCAGAACGCGGTCGATGCTCTGCTCGTTCGTGTGAATAGGTGTATTGATTGACATAATAAGCTACCTTGTCTTCGTCGTCGGTTGCTAGATGACAAACACAGCATACAGCGGGCCATCACACCGATGGCGGCATGGAGTTGGGCAGGCGAGAGCATAGGAAGGCGCGCAGCTTCTGGACGGAGGACGAAGGACGAAGGAAGGATCGCGTCTTTCGTCGTGCGTAAGGGTAGGCTATGTGGTAGGGGCACGAGATGGCGTAGGGGCACGATATATCGTGCCCTGCGATCGGTGCCGTGCGAGGCAGCGCCATCACTCCTCGCGTCGCACGACGACACGGACCGGCGTCTCGCCGGCCAGAATGCTTAACACCAAACCGACTATCGAGATCACCAGCCCACCGCCGACCGCCGGCCAGAAGCCATCCACGGTGAACTGGACGCCCACGCTGCCGGCGATCTGAGCCGTCAAGGCCAGCAAGAGCGCGTTGATCACCAGCCCGAACAGCCCCAGCGTCAAGATCATCAGCGGGCAAGTCAGCAAGGTCAAGATCGGCCGCAGCGCGATATTGACCAGCCCGAAGACCAGCGCGACGATGCCGAGCTGCCAGCCGGGGCCGACGAAATTGATGCCAGGCACGAGCAGCACAGCGATGAAGATCGCCAGCGTATTAATCAGCCAGCGAAGTATTAGTGTGCGGATGCGCTGCCATTGGCTTGGCGCTTGCGGCTGTGCGATCATCTCAAACCTACGGGTAGGCTCAGCCGGATGCGATGGTGGATGGGCGGATGCGCTCGGCTCGGAGCGGGCCAACCGGACTGTGGCGAAAATGCTGTGCGATCATTATAAAGCTGTCCAGGCGCATGTCAAATCAAGTGGCGCGCGCCTGCTTAGCGATCGGCGGCTCGGGTCGCAGCATGCGCACGCTAAACCAGAGCAACACAATGCTGAACAGCGCCGCCAACACAACATATGCCAGCCAAGGGCTCGGGATCGTGATATTGGCGCCCTGCGGATCGAAGACGCTGAAGAACGGACTGTCGCCGGCGTTAAGCAGCGTCTCGGTCAACCCCAGCGCGATGAACGGATGGATCGAGACAAAGGCACCGCTGAGGTAGATAAACAGCGCCGAGCGCGTCCACTCAGGCGTCGTGCCCTGCGCAAAGATCAAGGTGAAGATCGCCGCCAGAAACGGGATGCCCAGCAGCATCACAATGATCGAGCCAAGCGCGAAGCTCGTCGCGCCGAGCGTGCTATGCATAATCGCCGACCAGAACAGACCCACCGTCGCGTAGAGCAGCGCGGTCATCAGCAGCCCCACCAGCGCGATCAGCACCTCGGCCAGGCTGACGCCGCCGAACAGAAAGGCCAGGCTCATCAGCGGCACGACCGAGACGATCATCAGCAGCGCGAAGGCCAGCGCCGCCGCCAGCTTACCCCACACGATCTGCCAGGGCGAGAGTAGCGAGGCGATCAGCAGGTCGTAGGTCTGGCGCTCCTTCTCGCCGACGATGCTGCCGGCCGTCAGCGCCGGTGTGATCACGCAGACCTCGATCAGCGCGACCGTAGCGATCACGATGAACAGCTGCTTGCCGATCCGTTGCCCGGCGTTCAGCTCCGAGCCAGCGCTGTCGGCCAGCGCGGTGTACAGCAAGAGCGTGACCAGCCCCAGCAGCAGCAGGTAGCCGGTGAGCAGCATGAACGCACTAGGGCCGCGCATCCTGCCGCGCAGCTCCTTGACCAGCACGGGATTGAACTCGGCCATCGTCTCGCTCCTGCCGGCTATTGCACAATACCCTTCGTCACCTGCATGAAGATGTCCTCCAGGCCGCTCGACTGCTCGGCGAAACGCGAGATGCCGACGCCGTTCGCGACCAGCAACGTCAGCAGCGCGCCCATGCCGCGCTCATCGCCGGCATAGTCCACCAGGAACGTCGTCGGCTGCGCCGGTGCCTCGTCGTCGGCGCTGAGTGTAGCCGCAGCACCAGCCAAGCCCGGCATTGGCGCGGCAAACTCGTCGGATGCAGCGGCCTCCTGGTCATCCGACGGCACCGGCACAGCGGCGAGCGCGTCGGCAACCGCGAATCGAACGTCGAGCACATCCGGCTGAGCGCGCAGCAGCGGCTCGACGCGCTCAGCCGCCGTCAGCACGCGCAGCTCCAGTGTGCGATGCGGCTGGAGCGACCGCAGGATCGTCTGGACATCGCCCGCAGCGAGCAGACGCCCGCGCTCAATGATCGCGATATGGGTACACATCTCGGCCAGCTCGGTCAAGATATGCGAGCTGATCATGATCGTCTTACCGAGCGCCCTCAGCTCCTTAAGCAGCTCGCGCAGCTCGATCCGCGCGCGCGGGTCGAGGTTGCTGGCCGGCTCATCAAGGATCAGCAGCCGCGGATCGTGGATCATCGTGCGCGCCAGGCTCAGGCGCTGCTTCATACCGCGCGAAAGATCCATCACGAAATCATCGCGCTTGTGGTCGAGGTCAACCAATTCGAGCAGATCGCTGATCAGGCCGGCGCGGCGCGGCGCGGGTATGCTGTAGGCATGGCCGAAGAAATCAAGATATTCCCACACCTTCATATTATCGTAGACACCAAAGAAATCGGGCATGAACCCGACCAGCCGACGAACATCGCGCGGCGCAGTCAGCACCGAGAAGCCACCGACGCGCGCATCGCCGCCGGTGGGCACGAGCAACGTCGTCAGGATGCGCATCGTCGTCGTCTTGCCGGCACCATTCGGCCCAATGAAGCCAAAGATCGCGCCCTCGGGAATCTGCACATTCAGGTGGTCGAGGGCCAGCGTAGCCCCATAGCGGTGGGTGAGATCGCGCATTTCGACGATCAGAGTCATCGTGGCTCCCCCGCGCTTGGCCGACAGCTCGTTGCAGTATGCTACAATACCATAGGAATGGTCGTTTCGACAAGGATGCCAATGAGCACTGCGCAACCGGCCCCACGCCCGCTGATCGTGACACTGCTTGACAACATTCGCTGGGAGCATACGGTCTTTGCCCTGCCGTTCGCCTACATCGGCGCGGTCCTCGCCGCCGACGGCCTGCCCAGCCTCGCGACGCTGGCCTGGATCACCCTCGCCATGGTGGCCGCGCGAACGGCGGCGATGTCGTTCAATCGCGCCATCGACGCGCAACACGACGCGCTGAACCCACGCACCGCCATGCGCCCGATCCCTGCCGGCCAACTCAGTCGGCGCGCAGTCGTGATCGTCGCAGTGTTGGCGCTGCTGCTACTGATCATCGCCGCCGCACAGCTCAACCCAATCTGCCTGCTGCTTTCGCCAGTTGCGGTGGCCGCGCTCGTCGGCTACTCGTACACCAAACGCATCACTTGGCTGTGCCATTTCGTCCTCGGCTTCACCGACGCCATCGCGCCAGCCGGCGGCTGGCTGGCCGTCCAATCGCAGTTCACACTGCCGCTGCTGCTACTCGTCTGCGCCGTGGCGGTTTGGATCGCCGGCTTCGACATCATCTACGCCTGCCAGGATGTTGCGTTCGACCGCCAGCATGGACTCGCATCCATCCCTGCCCACTTCGGCATCCCCGCCGCGCTGCGTATATCGACGGCGTTGCATGTGCTCATGATCGTGCTGCTGATCGCGCTCGGCCTGACCATGGAGCGCGGCTGGCTCTACTATTGCGGCGTGGCAGCCACCGCGCTGTTGCTCTTCTACGAGCACAGACTGATCACGCCCAAGGATATGTCGCGCATCAATGTCGCGTTCTTCACGGTCAACAGCTACATCGCCGGCGTCCTGTTCGTCTTTACGATGCTCGATCTGATTCTTTTGCATCGGTAGAGAGTGGTCCTCCGTCAGATGCAAAACACACCGACGATAGACGATAGACGATAGACGATACCGGTGCATCGTCCATCGTCTATCGTCCATCGTCACGTTTACACATCACATAGGATTGCTATAGAGAGCGATCCTCACATCAACCATAAACGCCGCATCCCGTTTCAGGTTTCACGCATCACGTCTCACGCATCACGTCTCACGTTTCACGGAAGGTAGTGAGCCGCTTGTCAACCAACCACTCGCGCCGGGACGACTCGCCGAAGCCCCAGCTGAGCGACGAGCCGGAGCGACCACGGCTGATCTTCTTTATCGAGCTAGCTGGGCCGGAGCTATTGAAGTTGCTACGGCGTTCCGGCGTGCTCGAACAGCTGGTCGCCGAACAATATCACGTCGCGCTATCCGTCGCCCGGCTGGACGAGGCGCATGCCCAGGCCGTGCAGTTGCTCAACCAGCGGGCTGTGCCGATCGTCGCCTGGCTGCTGCTGCCGCCGGAAGAAGGCTTCGCCTTTAATTTGCAGAACTACCCGCAGGCAGTCTCGCGCTACCATGCCTTCCGCGCCTGGGTATTGGAGCACGAGCTACACTTCGTAGCGGTCGGGCTCGACATCGAGCTGCCGCCGATCGAAGTCGTGCGCGGCGGGCTAGGCGAACTGCGCGAGCTGGCTCGGCGATTGTGGCTCGCGAGCGAAAACGTGCTGTACTTGCCGGCGCGCGCGGCCTACCTCGACCTGATCGCCGCGATCCGCCACGATGGCTACGAGGTCCATACCTACCAAGTGCCGTTCGTCGCCGATGATCGGCGCGCCGGCACGACGCTGGTGCAGCGCGCATTAGACATCGTCGATATTCCCTCCGACCTGGACGTGCTGATGTGCTCAAGCAGTGTGCCGAGCGAGCGACTCGGCTACGACCTGGGCGGCGCGCTGATCGCCAGCTATGGCCCCGCAGCCGATGCGATCGGCGTCGGCGGCAGCGGCGAGGCCGATCCCGAAGACGAAGGCGTCGTGCCGCTGCCCTGGCCGGCGCTGCGCCGCGACCTACTGCTGGCCGCGCAGCAAACCGATACGATCTATGTCTTTTCCCTGGAGGATTGTGTCGAGCGTGGCCTGTTCGACCAGATCGCAGGGCTGAACTGGGCCGCACCGGCGCGCGCAGTGCCGAGCAAGCATGCGCTCGTCAGCCTCCTGCGCGGGCTGCTGTTTGTGGTGCTGTTCGTCGCCCGCTTTGGGCGCACAATCGTCGCGTGGGCTGGCTGGGTGCTGGCGATCGCGCTATGGCTGCGCGGGCGGCGCGCGGCCCGCCGCTCGTGATCCCGGCGATAGGCACAGCTGCTCCTAGTATTCCGTCCGAGCAATCCTAAATTGGACGAAAGACGAAAGACGAAGGTCTGCCATTGCGGCGTTCGTCCTTCGTCCTTCGTCAACAACTGGATATGAACCTCTGCGGGCGAGCATCGTTGAAGCGCTGAACAAGCGGTCAACACCAGGTATGGCAATGAAGGTATTCATCAGTTCCACCCAAAAAGACCTCCACACGTATCGGCAGGCTGTGGTTGAACAACTGCTGCGCATGCGCTACCAACCACTGGCGATGGAATATTTTGGCAGTAATCCTGCCAGTCCGATCAGCGCTTGTAAGCAAGAAATAGCAGCATGTAACTTATTCATCGGTATCTACGCTCATCGCTATGGCTATATTCCAGCAGACGATGATAGATCTATTACCGAGCAGGAGTACACCTATGCGCGTGAGCTTGGTAAACCCTGTTTATGTTATTTTATAGATCCTGATCACAGATCCAGTGATCTCCTGATACCAGAACCAGGATTTGAAGGGATTATAGGTCTGTTGAAGATGTTTTGGATGAGATACACAGGCAGAACTACTCCACAGGAAAAACTAGAGAGTTTTAAGAAGCGCATTGCATCCGAGCTGGTGATAAGTCCATTTACCACGCATCATCATTTGGTTGCTTCGCTAAATGCGGATCTGAATCGCATCGAAAAAGACGAGTTGATCGGTATCATTCCAGCCGAGCTGCTACGGCGCTGGAATGCCTGGGCCGTCGAACGAGGCAATCGCCTGTATTCCCCTGGCAGCACGCTCTACCGCGCCGAGTCGCCTCTGATGGCGCTCTGGCGTGATTTCTCCACTGCACCCGCCTGGCATGAGCAGATCAGCATGGAAGCGCGCTCAATGATCGAGAAGATCACCGCAGCGACGGGCGAATTGAGCCGCCTGACGATTCCAGAAAATGACGCGCTGCGAGCAGTCTTCCAGACCGCGATCGAAATGGCGGATCAGATCAGAGAAGTGATCGTTGCAGTTGGCCCGATCAACTTTTCGCAGAACTACCACTCGATTGCGACTACCTTAGAGCAGGTGTGCAATGATATGACGCTCAGAAGCGTGAAGGAGTCTTTTGGCAAGTTGGAGCGTTCGTCGCACAATCTTGAAATGAGCTATGCGAGAGATCCTTTTGTATACCCAATTGTTTTCGAGCTTAAACGAGCTGTCGAAAAGATCGACGATGTCGTCAAGCGCTGGGAGGTGCTCGTTCAAAAGGTCAAAAAGCCCGCATTTCAAAAGATCTTCGCCATTATGGGGCGCTCAGGTGCCGGCAAGACCCATTTCATTGCCGACCTGATGACCGGGGCGAATGATCGCCAGTGTTACCTATTCCTGAATCTCCCGGGCGGCCAGAGCGAGCTTGAACCGCTCCTGCTCGACGCGGCCCGCCGGGCAAGCCAATTCGATTGGCGGAGCTTCAATCAATTCAGGGGTTTCCTTGACCAGCAAAAAGTGCGTGTATTCGTCGTCATCGACGACGTGCAGCGCTGGTTGCAGACCAGCCCGCACTTCATCGAGCATATCCAGGAGTATATTAGCGGGCATACCGCTCTGCACAGCTTGTTCTGGCTGATCACGCTTGAGGATAGCAGTTACGACGTATTGCGCGCGACGAATGCATTCTGGTCGGAATATACATATCAGTCAGATGGTGCTTTCCAGACGCCGAGCGGCTGGGTCGCGCTGAACGATGTCAACGAGCGAACGAAGTTTGGGCTGGATATCCTGCGGGCTGCCAGCGCGCAGGATTCAGCGATCAAGGTTAACCTCAGCGTCTTAGAGGCCGGCGCGTCGCCGCAACTCAGCACACCCTTCATCGCGCGGATCGTGATCGATCTGCTGCGCCACAACGTGATCCCGGCGGTTGAGGTCGTGAATCTCAACTACATTGAGTTTGTCCAGCATTATCGGCAGCAGATGCAGGAGCGTATGCCGCTGGAAGGACTCAGCCTGCTGGAGATGAAGCAGGCGATTATTATCGTGGCTGATCTGATCCCCAGAGTGCCTCCGAAGACGCCGCGTGAGCGTTGGGTTCAGCAGCTCAGGCGATTTGCAGAGCTAAAGGGGAGCAACCTCCGTGAGCAAGTGAAAGCGGAGGCGGCCATCGACATCCTGCTTCGCGAGCACCTGCTCGATAGCGAGTCGAGCGGTGGCGAAAGCATGGATGCTTTTCCGACGGAGATACTCCGGGTCGGATTCGCTACCTTCTGGCAGTATTATATCGCCTACCAGCGACAACCACAGATAACCGACGATCAGCCCATACAGGGGACGACCAGCAAGGGTGACCTCGACGTCTGGTTTCGCAAAGTGCGTGATCCGTCGCTCAACGAGGGCATATTGGAATTTCTGTTTCTGCTGCTCGATCAAGTGGACCAATCAGAAAATACAGGGTTTCAGCACACTGGCACGCTGATCGCGCTGATGCGGCAGTCGCTGCGCGACCTTGGGGCGGCGCTCTGGTTCGCGGGCGCGAAGGCGAGCGTTCCGTTCCAACGCGCCCTCGCCCAGTTGGGAGCAGACGCGTTTTTCGAGCCCAGCGACCAGCGATCACTGTTCGCTGGCATCTATTTCGTCGCAAACGCCGAGCCGTCAATCCGCCTCGATGATCGATTGAGGCTGTTGCAGCCGTATTACGCGCAGATCCGGCATGCGAATCACATCGAGTATTTCTGCTATGCCGTGAAACGCTTACTTGGCTTGAACTATACCGGCGAAGAGATCGCCGCGGGCATGGTCTATCTTGGTGGGACAGAACAGCTTGGCGGCTCGATCGCGCAGGAGCTGGCGATCCTGTGCATGCAGGTGCTCAAGGAGCGCGCCCTCACAATGGCTGCGCCAGCCGAGACCGAGCGGGCGATGTTGCTGCGGCTGCGTGACTGGATCATGCGCTATACGGAGCTGTGCGCCGCGAATCGGGTGGAGCAGGAGGAACGACCGTGGCGCCGAACGCGCTATCGCGAATGGGTCTTGTATGAGTTCTGCAACACGCTCGTTGCGAGCCTGGGCTGCCATTGCTATTATCTGTTGGCCGAGGCAGGTTGGTTCGCGGACAGCTCGCAACAGCAGATCCGAAAGGACAAGCAACGCGAGGCGACGATCGCGCTGGGGACCTACTTTCGACGACTCCCACACGGCGCAAAAGACAGCCAGCGCTATATCGAGATCGTCGATGCATTACGCACAGGCACCGACATCGATAAGGAGGTGGCGTTTTTTCTGATCCTCCAGAGCGTGCCGAAGGAACGCCGCCGTGCGGAGCGGATCGACCAGCGGTTGTGTCCGGCCCTGACACGGCTCAGCCAGGAGCCGAGTTTAGCATGGCTTATGCGCGTTGGTGAATTCGCGGCGTTTATTAACACACAGCTTGGGCGGTGCGAGAGCGAGAATTGATCGGAGGCCAGCCGATTGTTCCCGCGCTGCGACCCCATCCCTACTTACGCTGCCAGGTGATCACGACCATACCCGCGAAGATGATCAGCGCGCCGAGGATGCGGTTCGGCGTGACATTCTCATGCAAGATCAGCCGGGCCGGGATCAAGCTGAGGACATAGCTGAACGCCAGCAGCGGGTAGGCGAACGAGAAATCCACCCGCGAGATCACCGCCAGCCAGAACAGCGAGCCGGCGAAGATAAAGGCGAACCCTAGCACGACTCGCCACTGCGTAAACGTGTGCAGGAACATCAGTGGTGTGAACGAGAACTCGCCGACCTCGCGCATCCCAAGCTTCAACAACAGCTCGCCGGTCACGGTCAGGCAGATGCCGGCCAGCAGCAGACCATAGATCAACATGTCACGCCTCACGGGTTGTGCTCCATTGTGCTTGCTATCGTGCCTCGTGGGCTCGCTCAAGAACATAGACAGCGTAGTCGCAGATACCGCTGCGCATTGTGTAATCGCGGCGCACGCAGAAATGCGGCGCGAGCAGCGCGCGATAGGCCGCATCGTCGCGGATGAAGCCACCTCGGTCGAGCCAATGCATCGCGTGCCCGGCGATGTTCCAGCGATCAGGCGGCGGAATATCCTCCATCACCAGCAAGGTCGCCCCCGGCTTGAGTGCGCGGTGCAGCTCGGCCACAGTCGTGCGCACCAGGTCGTCGGGCATATGGTGGAACACCCCAAGAACCAGTCCAGCGTCGAAGCGTTCGCCGGCCAGCCCCAGTGCAGCGCCGCTCATCACCGCGAACGCCTGCTGGTAGGTGCGCGCGGCGAAGCGGATGTATTGGGCGGCGAGATCAACGCCCGTATAATACCCGGCGGGAAAGCAAGGCGCGAACTCGCCCGTCCCGCAGCCGAAATCGAGGTAGCAGCGCCGACCGACATCCTGCCAGGGCCTGAGTTCGCGGGCGATCACCGCCTTTTCGCCGCGAAAGCCATCCTCGACGACCCGCCGCAAGACGTTCCAGGCATACGGGTTTTCCGAGAGCCTATCAAGTGTCTTCTGAAACATATGCGTATCTATAATATCAACCGCGCCGCGCCAGGCAAAGGATCGACAAACCAATCGGGAATGAGCGACCGCACGCCAACCACGCGGCCTCGGCAGCCAGCGGCCAGCGCAACGCCTCATTGACCAACCGCGTTGGCATAGCCAGATCCGAACTCGCCTGCTCCAGCGTGGGGAACGCCCGCTCAAGCAGCCGCTGCGCCAGCGGCAGTGGAAAGAGCAGGCTGTTGATATACGAGCAACGCTCGATCACGAAGCCGTGATCACGCAACAGCGTGCGCGCCTGAGCGACGGTATAGCGGCGGCGCGTATGGACGGCGCGATCATGCTTACTGCGCAAGAACTCGTACGCCGGCAGCCGAATAAGCAGACGCCCGCCTGGTCGCAGCACGCGCCGCGTCTCGTTCAACGCCCGCGCCTCGTCGGGCACCGCCCGGTGATACAGCACATCGAACGATGTCACCAGATCGAAGCGCGCATCGGCGAACGGAATCTCCTGCACCGAGCCGCGCGCGAGCACGCCGGGCAGCCGTGCGCCGCCCAGCTCCAGCGCCTCGGCCGCCAGATCGAAGCCGATCACCTGGCCGTAGCGCCGCAAGAAGATCGCATTGCCGCCAGTGCCACAGCCAGCGTCGAGGATGCGCAGATCACGGCGTCCGCGATAGACCTCGTCGAGCAATGCCGCCGCGATCGCGCGCATACCGCCGTACCACCAGTGGCGATCTTCGACCGCCGCCATGGTCATGTATTCAGATCGTTCCATGTACTCTGCGCCAGCTAGCCAATTAACAGCGCCGCTATCAGGCCGGTGCCGCCGGGCAGTGTACCAGAACGGGTCGTGATCCGCAAATCGGCGCGGGTGTGATGCACGGTTTTGCCGAACCTACGCACGGTTGAAACCGTGCATCACAGCCAAAATCGGCGCGCAACACATGCTTGGCGGCGGATCGTCTATAATATGCCGGAACATCGGCCAGATAGTCCGATCACATAGTGATTGCCGTCGAGCTTCCCTCACCCAGCCCCCTCTCCCACGGGGAGAGGGGGCTGGGGGGTGAGGGGAAAAGGGCCTTATGTGAAAGGTGCCTGGTCGTAGAGCTATCGTCCCCGCCACTCTTGCTGGAGCGGAGTATCTCCTATGAATGAATTCGATCGCGCCGCACGCCTCCGTATCATATGGCGATACGCCGCCCTGGCCTTGGGAATCATCGCAATGAGCCTGCTGATCGGCATTGCGGTTGGGCGACCGTTCGACAGGCCGGATCGCTTGGGCGCAGACGCGGCGGGAACAGTGCTACCCAGCGCCGCCCAAGCCACCCGCGCGCCGCCCACGCCGACACTGGGCGCAGTGCTGCCGACAGTGCCCCCAGTGCCGACCGCCGCCGGGCCGCTGCCAACGTTCGCGCCCGACGCGGCCTGGAAAGTCCTGACCCAAGAGCCATTCGACAGCGCCACAACCTGGCCCGCCTCCCAGCAGACCGGCTGGTCCAGTGGCTATGAGGCTGGCCGCTACTGGCTGAAGCTCGACGGCCAGCGGACGATCAGCTACAGCATCCTGATCGACTCGCCCGAATGCTGGGTTGCCGCCGATGTGCAAGTGAAAAGCGGGTATGCCGGGCTGATATTTCTCGCCAGCGACCCGAACATCGTCTACCGTATGCTGATCGACAACGCTGGCCGCTACCGGCTCGAACGCCAGCAGGCCGGCAGCGCAACCGCCCTGCGCGATTGGACCGCCAGCGCCGCGTTACAGACCGGGCCGCAAGCGAACAACCGGATCGAGGCCCGGCGCGTCGAAAGCGAGCTCACGCTATTCGCCAACGGCACCGAACTGATGCGCTACACGCTGCCCGACGGCGCGACCTTCCAGAGCAGAGTCGGCATGACCATCGACGCGATCACGCGCGACAGCGGAGCGCTAGCCTACTTCGACAATCTCGTCGTTCGCGTCCCCGTGGTACCCGCTGATCGCTGATTGAAAAGGACCGCTATGCACCTCGCGCGCGTGATAGGCACCCTCGTCGCCACCGAGAAATACCAAGGGCTCGAAGGCGTACCGCTGCTGATCATTCAGCCGCTCGACCGCACATCGCAGCCACGCGGCGCGCCGGTCGTCGCCGCCGACTCGACCGGCATGGCTGGGCCGGGTGAACTCGTCGCCTACGTGGCATCGCGCGAGGCCGCCCTAGCGCTCGCGATCACCTTCGTCCCAATCGATCACGCGATCGTCGGCATCGTCGATGACGTCACATCATCGTAGGGGCGGTTCGCGAACCGCCGCAACCATGGCCGGGGCATTGCCCCTGGACCTAGTTGACGAAGCGACCGAAGCTGCATACACTTGTGCCCAACGAACAACACCAGCAAGGAGCGAATAACAATGCGGATCGGACGCGTCTCTGGCACAGTCGTCGCCACGATCAAACACCCGGCGCTCGCACACTGGCGCTGGCTGCTCGTCGATTACCTCACGCTCACAGGAACGCCGACCGGCGATTACGTGATCGCGCTCGACGCAGGCGTCGCTGCCAACCAAGGCGACCGCGTGCTGATCGTAGACGAAGGCAACAGCGCGCGCGACATCCTCGGCGACCCCGACGCGCCCGCACGCGCCGTGATCGCCGGGATCATCGACGCAATCGACTGAGCGCACAGAATATTAGGACACTGGGATGCTAGCCAACGAACGAACATTGCGCCAAGAGATCGTCAAGATCGGCAAGCTGCTGTATGATCGCAGCCTGATCGTCGCCGGTGATGGTAATATATCGGCCTGTCTCGGCGAAGAGCTTGTGATCACCACGCCATCGGGTGCCTGCAAAGGCATGCTCGACCCGGACGACATGGTTGTCGTTGATCGCCAGGGGCGCGTGCGCAGCGGGACGCGCAAACCCTCGACCGAACTGCAAATGCACCTGGCGGTCTATCAACACCGCCCGGATGTGCGCGCCGTCGTCCACGCCCACCCGCCCACCGCCGTCGCCTGCACGCTTGCCGGCGTAACAATGGACGAATGTGTCCTGCCCGAAGTCATCCTGACGCTCGGCGCGGTCCCGACAGCGCCCTTCGCCATGACCGGCACGCAAGAGATGTACGACGCGATCGCGCCGCTGCTCCCGCATCACAACGCGATCCTGCTGACGCACCACGGCGCGCTCACCGTCGGCGACACGCTGATGCGCGCGTTCATGCGTATGGAGCAAGTTGAGCACACCGCCAAGATTCTGCTGGCGACCCATCAGCTCGGCGGGGCGCGACCACTGCCGCCCGAGCGACTCGCCCAGCTCGACCAGCTGCGAATCAGCCTCGGCGGGCACCCGGCCGCCGCATGCACGCCGCTGCCGGCCCATCCGCTGCCGGCGGCACCGATCAATAGCGGCAGCGACGATCTCGTCGCCGAACTCACCGAAGCGATCCTGCGCGAATTGCAGAGCGAACGACCCGAGCGAAACGGAGCGAGATAATGAAAC
>Ga0075423_10001453_pt1 | contig 20899 bp, 16 predicted proteins | sample SoiMethybrSBSTD2_FD_80114 | JGI IMG/M metagenome (GOLD analysis project Ga0075423, IMG submission 80114) | Bulk soil microbial communities from a Populus tree surrounding site in Tennessee, USA - Soil MetaG P. TD hybrid SBSTD2 | ecosystem: Environmental > Terrestrial > Soil > Tree plantation...
CATCGTCGCGTTCGTGATCGCCACCATCCTGCCTCTGGCGGCGACGCTGTGGGTCACCACGTCGCTCCTCGAGCGGAGTCTCGGCTACGCGACTACCCGCGAGCTCGACGATCTCTCGCGCACGCTCGAAGGCACGATGCGCCAGTTCTACGATCGCGAGCGCACTTCGCTGAAGAGCGACGCGCTCGCTGGCGGCACGCCGGCGACACCGCATGCGGCGAGCGATATGAACCATTGGCCGGAGATGGTCCGCTCGTTCTGGGACAGCGGCGAACCCGAACGCTTCACGCTCACCGGCGCGGCTGGCGATCGTCTGGAGTACATGCGTCGCGGCGCCGCCGGCGTCAACGTCTACACGCGCGATCTCGGCGGCATCAAGATGCAGGATCTCACCGCGACGCTGCGGCAATCGCGCGAGCTCGTGGACTCGCTCGAGGCGCGCGATCTGCGGCGCGGATTCCGCCTCACGTTATGGCTGCTCGTCGCCATCGTCTGGATCGTGTCGCTGGCACCGGTGCTGTTCATCGCCCATCGCATCAGCAAGCCGATCCGGCAGCTCACCGCGGGCCTGACGCAATTTGCCGCCGGCGATTGGGATCAACGGCTCGCGGCGACGCGCGACGATGAAGTGGGACGCGCGGTGACAGCGTTCAACGACATGGCCGCGCAGTTGCGACGCAGCCGCGAGCGTCTGGTCTACCTGACGCGCATGTCCAGCTGGCAGTCGCTGGCCAGGAAGACCGCACACGAGTTGAAGAACTCGCTCACGCCGATTCGCCTGACCGTCGAAGAGATGGTGGCGCGGCAGCCGCAGAGCGATCGCGTCTTCATGCAGCAAGCGGCGCAGATCGTGATCAGCGAGATCGAAACGCTCGAGCGTCGCGTGCGGGCGTTCTCGGAATTCGCCAGCGAGCCGCCGGTCAATCCCGAAGCCGTCGACATCAACGCCATCGTCACCGAGCGGATTTCGTTGCTGAAGCCCGCTCACCCGGATACGGCGTATCGCAGCAAGCTGGACGTGCGCGGACCTCGCGTTCATGCCGGCGCCGATCTCGTGAAGGGCATCCTGACCAATCTGCTCGCCAATGGCGCCGACGCCGCGGGCGCCGGTGGATCCGTGGTCACCATCACGCAGCTCGTGGGCGAGCAGGTGGTCGTGGAGGTGCACGATTCCGGACCAGGCATCAGCGCCGAGGCTTCACGGACGCTGTTCGAGCCGACGATTACGTTCAAGAAGCACGGCATGGGACTGGGACTGTCGATCGCGAGGAAGAACGCGCTGCTGCTCGGCGGCGACATCACACTCGTAAAAGGCGAACTCGGCGGCGCCGGGTTTAGAGTGGTGTTGCCTGCTGCCGCGGAACGGATCGTACGCGGGGGCCGTACGTAGGGGCCGCCTTGAGGCGGCCCAACACACATGACTCGCAAACACCGCATCGTCATCGTCGACGATGAACCCAACATCGGCGCATCGCTTCGCTTGATTCTCGAAGGCGAGGGATACGGCGTCACGACCTGCGGATCGGTGGCGGAGTTCCAGTCGCAACGATCCGCCGGACGGGCTGACGTGTATCTCCTCGACGTGCGTCTGCCCGATGGCAACGGCATCGACGTGCTGCGCTCGCTGCGGCAGAACGACGATCCGACGCCGGTGGTGATGATCTCTGGTCACGGCACGATCCGCGACGCGGTCGAGGCGACGCGCAGCGGCGCGTTCGACTTTCTGGAGAAGCCGCTCGCCCGCGACCGCGTGCTGCTGGTGCTGAAGAACGCGCTCGAGCGATCGGATCTGCAGCGCGAGAACCAGCGCTTTCGCGAGCTGGTCGGTGAAGCGCCGAAGATGATCGGCCGCAGCGACGCGTTTCGACGCGCGCTCACCGAAGCCACGCAGGTCGCGCGATCGGACGTCGGCGTGCTGCTGACGGGTGAATCAGGAACGGGCAAGGAGCTGCTCGCCGCCTACATCCATCGTGAGAGCCCGTTCGCCTCGCGCCCGTTCGTGAAGGTGAACTGCGCGGCCATTCCCACCGAGCTGATCGAAAGCGAGCTGTTCGGACACGAGCGCGGCGCGTTCACCGGTGCCGCCGGCATGCGCCGCGGCAAGTTCGAGCTGGCCGACGGCGGCACCATCTTTCTCGACGAGGTCGGCGATCTGCACGAGGCGTCGCAGGCCAAGCTGCTGCGCGTGCTCCAGGACGGCGAGGTGCAGCGGATCGGCAGCGAGCAGTCGATCCGCGTGAGCGTGCGGGTGATCTCGGCCACCAACCGCAACCTCGACGAGCGCGTCGCCGATGGCAAGTTTCGCGAGGACCTGTACTACCGATTGAAGGTGGTGCCGATTCGACTGCCGTCGCTTCGCGAGCGTCGTCAGGACATCGGCGATCTGGCAGCGTACTTCCTCTCCGAGTTCTGCGCCCGCAACAACTTCCGCGCGAAGACGATCGCTGACGACGTCGTCCCGATGCTCGAGGAGTACGAGTGGCCGGGCAACATCCGCGAGCTACGAAACGCGATCGAGCGGATGGCGATCCTGACGCCCGAGGATCGCATCACGATCGAATCAATCCCGTTCGAGATCCGCAACCGTCCGGCGCCGCGGCCGTCGGAGCTGCACGAGATCCGCGATTCCGCCGAGCGCGATCGCATCAAGCAGGCGCTCGATCAGACCGACTGGAACGTGTCGAGTGCGGCGAGGCTGCTGGGGATCGAGCGGACCAACCTCCATAAGAGGATGCGTTCGCTCGGGTTAAACCGAGATCGATAGACAGCTCGTAAAGGCGGGTCGTAGAGGCGGGTCTTCCGCCTTCGCTGAAGCTACAGCGGACCAGCCGTTGGTGAGGCCTCAATCGTGAGGCCGTCGGCCTTGGATCAAGGCAATCGCCTTCGCCAAAGAGAGCCAACCATGGCCCGCGGTGAGCACGCCGTTGTCCTCCAATTCCCACAGAGCGGCGAGCACGGCCTGAGCGAACGCCCAGCGCAGAATTCGCTCTGCATCTATGGCAAACGTCCGCGAGAAGTGACTGACGCGCTGCTCGATCGTGGCGGGTACGGCAAAGACGTCCGGGCGTTCAACTGGATTGCGAAGTGCGGCGCCCAGCTCGTACGCGCGTTCCCCGACCACTCCCTTCGGATCGATCGCGAGCCAGCCGCGATGTTCGTCGAGAAGCACATTGTAGTGGTGCAGGTCGCCGTGGAGCAGCCGCGTCGTGCCCTGGGAGGCAGCGAGCTCCAAATATGTCCGTTGCGCCTCACGCACCACTGAATTCGGAATGTGGCCGGTGTTTTCGGCCAAGTAGCGGTCGAAGGCATCAGCGCAGGACGCCACGGTCGGAGCGGTGTCGGGCGCCTGAGCAGGAGACATTCGCTGAATGACGTCGGCAATGATGGCGGTAGCCCGAAAGTCGTCACGCACCTCCGTCACGAGCGGCGTACCCGGCACAAGCCGTTCGAGAAGGATTGCGCCGTCCGCGTGCTCGATGGCCCGAACGACGCCGCGGCCTGCGAAGGCGTCACAAGCGCGCCCCGAGTGCCATTCGTCACCTGGACGCTTAACGATCTTCAGAACCACTGGCTGGTGATTGCGGTGGCCGAAGGCGATTACAGCGCTCGCAGTCTCAACGACGCGATCGACACCGACTCCCCATGAGTCGACCCATGTGTGAAACCGCACCTGGTATTCCGGCAGCATCGGTCGAACTCGTGAAAGTAACTACTGACGCCTAACGTTCGGCGCTCGCGCGCGCCGACTGCGGCGCGCGTGCGACGTGGTCGGCATCGGGTGCAGCGTCAAGTTAGGCCGACAAGCCAAGCAATCGCTGCCGAAGTTCGTCGTGCGAGCCCCGTCGACGAGTGTTTGTGTCGCGGATACAAATGATTGGCCGTCGCTTCATTTGCCGGGGAACGGCGCGATCCCTACGAGCAGCACGAGGCGCGTGGTGCCGGTGTTCGTCACGCCATGCGTGACGGTCGCCGGCGCCCACACCACCATGCCTTCGCCGGCCTCGCGCGTCTCGTCTCCAACCTCGAACGCTCCGCTGCCCTCGAGCACGAAGTAGAACTTGTCCTGGTCGCCATGCGTGTGCGCGTGCTGCGACTGCCCTGGCTCGAGGCAGTTCAGACCGAGCATCAAGCGATCGCTTTGAAAGAGCGTCGCTTTGAATTGTTTGTCGGGGAGCGAACCCACGCGCTCGATGTAGGGAATAAAGTTCGACATAACGAGAAAGGCGGGTCTAAAGACCCGCCTCTACGATCCTAGAGACCCGCCTCTACGGGCGCCTCAAGGCTGGCCCAGCCCTGATTCCTGATTCCCGACTCCTGATTCCTTCTGGATTCGTATGGCGTAATCCAGCCAGCACCCGGTCTCGCCATCGACGCCGATGATGATTGGCGGTGCGATGACCGGCGCGGTCGTGGCTGCGAACTTCGGATCGAGGATCCTCCCGATCTGATCGCGCACGTCCTGCAGATGCGCGCGCGTGCTGCGGTCGGTGGTGCGCATCAGTGCCGTGCGCACCGAGCCGTCGAGCGTGCGCAGCTCGTTGCGGGCCAGCGAGCGCGACTCGCCGACCGACGCCTGACGACCGTTGATCTTGTCGTTCATCACGTCGAGATACGCGCGCTGCAGGTTGCGGCGATACGGATCGACCGTCACCGACGTCGCCTCGACCTCGCTCCAGATCGCGCGCCGCACGTCGGTGAAGAACTCGGTCGGTTTGTATGCCGAGGCACCGTCCACCGCCTCCTGTTCCACGAGCCTGGCGATCCGTGGTTCCGACATCACGTTCGTCAGCACGCGCAGCTGGCTGGTTCTGATGCGCTCCATCGTGCCAGCCGGCTCGATGCGTCGCAGGATCTCGGGCTTGACGACGAACATCGGCGTCGTAAACGCATGCGCGGCGAGAAACTGCACCGCCGCCTGCTGGCGTTCGCGCGGCAGCGGCACGAAGCGCAAGCCATCCTGATTCGCCACCTTCTGCTGCGAGCTCACGCCGCCGACGACGGCCGCCACGTGATTCATCTCGAGCACCCACTGCCCGAGCAGACGTCCATACACTTCCTCGAGATCGTCGTACGGCTCTCCGGGCTTGGTCGTCGCGGTGAGCAGCATGTCCGAGACACGCTCGAGGTTCTTCAACCCCATCGTCGTCGAGCGCACGGCGTCGGCATCGCCCACCGCCTCCGTCAGCTCGCCCGGATCGGATCCGGCGGAATCGACGGTGGAGAAACGCAGCCACGGCGTGGCATCCTGGGCCCGCGCCCATTCGTCGAGCGTTTTCTTCTCTTCGTCCGGACTCTTCGCTCCCGCGATCGGCTTGTAGCCCCACATCGTCGCCCACTTGTCGTAGGGACCGATGCGCGGAATCAGATCGGCGGGATCGATGTGGTCTTCGGGCTGGGCAACGTAGTTGAACCGCGAGTAGTCCATGATCGACGGCGTGTGGCCCATCTTCTTCACCCACGCCGCATCTCGGATATTTTCGGCCGGATACTCGGAGCTGGCTTTCATGTTGTGCTGGAAGCCGAGCGTGTGCCCCACTTCATGCGCGGTGACGTACTCGAGGAGGCGGCCCATCAGATCGTCGGGCAGCGGCAGCTTCGCCGCGCGCGGATCGAGCGGCCCCACTTGCACGAAGTACCAGTCGCGCACCAGGTTCATGACGTTGTGATGGAACTGGATGTCGGACTCGAGGATCTCGCCGGTGCGCGGATCGGAGATGTGCGGCCCCGATGCGTTCTCAGTCTGCGACGGCAGCCACCGAATCACGGAGTAGCGGGCGTCTTCGGGACTCCAGTCCGGATCCTGCTCCCGTGTCGGCGCGTCCTTGGCCAGGATCGCGTTCTTGAAGCCGGCCTCTTCGAATGCCGGCTGCCAGCTCTCGATACCTCGTTTGATGGACTGGACCCATTTCGTGGGCGTCGCCGGATCGATGTAGAAGACGATCGGCTTGATCGGCTCTGACAGCGCCGCCGCAGGATCTTTCTTCTCGAGGCGCCACCGCGTGATGTAGCGCCGCCGCTGCGCGCGATGCTCATCGCGCCCGTAGTCGTACTGCTGCACGGTGAAGTAGCCGACGCGCTCGTCGAACACGCGCGGCGTCATCGGCTGATCCGGCAGCTTCACCATGCTGTAGTGCATGACGACGCTGGCGCTGCCCGGCCGCGCACCGTTGGCGGTCGGCACTGGCTGCGGCCCCTGCAGCTCGACACCGGTCGAATAGGTGTGCGTCGCTTCCACTTCGATGTTCTCGGGGAACGACACCGCCCGCTCGATGAACGAGCGCGTGGGATCGAACTGACGCGAGCGGACGCGGCCACGCGCGCTGAATTCGGGCACCTCGGTGGTGAACAGCCGCGTCACGTCGATCACCGGGGCGTCGTCTTTGCCGACGGCTTCGACGTTGAAGGCCATGAGGATGGCTTCGTTGTTGGCTGCCTGCACCGCCTGCGCGATCGGCAGCTTGCGATCGGCGACGATGTCGTACGAGATGCTGCGGAGGAACACCCTGTTGTTGTGCCGCTCCCATTTCACGACACGCGAGCCGACGGCCTGTCCACCCTGTCCGGCGCCGACGGTCGTGCGCGCGATCTGGCTCACCCAGAGAAACTCTTTGTTCAACTGACTCGCGGGGATCTCGTAGTAGAGACGCTCGCCGATGCGATGCACGGTGAAAACGCCCGTATCCGATTTCGCGTCTTTCGTGATCACGCGATCGTACGGCCGCGGCGCGCCGGGTGCGGGCGCCGGTCGCTGCTCGCCCTGCGGCGCGGCCGGCGTCTGTTCGGCCGGCGGTGGCGGCGGTGGATCCTGCGCGGCGGATGGCGACGAGAAGGCGACCAGTGCCCACGGAAGAACGGCAAGGAGACCGGAGCGAAGAAGACGGGTCATATCAGCCTCTCTGAGGCGGGGATTATGGCACGGCGGGAACAGTTCCTGGTTCGATGTTCGAGGTTCGAGGTTCGCCTAGTTCGACGTTCCAGATTCGGACGTTCGGAACGCGGAACAGACGAACCTCGAACCTCGAACCTCGAACCTCGAACCTCGAACCTCGAACCTCGAACTACTCCACCCGTCTCAGAATGAAGCACTTCAGGTAATGCGTCTCCGGCACGCCCACCAGCACCGGATGATCCCGCCCCTGCATGCGTTTCTCCACTAAGGTCACCGGCGTGTGGCTGTCGATCGAGGCCTCATGGATCGTGGCGGCGAACATTTCCTCGTTGACGTTGTAGGAGCAGCTGCAGGTGATGAGATGCCCGCCCGGTTCGAGCAGGCGCATGGCTCGCAAGTTGATCTCTTTGTAGCCGGCGAGCGCGTTGGGGATCGAGGCTTTGTTCTTTGCGAACGCTGGTGGGTCGAGCACGATGGTATCGAAGCGCGTGCCGCTGCGTTCGAAATGTCGCAGCTCGTCGAAGACGTTGGCTTCGCGCGCGCGAACGTTGGTGACGCCGTTTCGGCGGGCGTTGGCCTCGATGTGCGCCACGGCGTCGGCGGAGACGTCCAGCGATTCCACCTCCGAGCACTGGCCAGCGAGCCGCAGCGCGAACCCGCCGTGATAGCTGAATCCGTCGAGCAGCCGTCCGCGGGCGTAGCGTGCCGCGGCCTCGCGATTCTCGCGTTGGTCGAGGAAGAGTCCGGTCTTCTGTCCCTTGCGCAGATCGACGTCGTACTCGATCGGTCCCTCGCGCACGACCACACTGTCGGGGATCGATCCGGCGACGACGTCGACTCGCTGCTCGAGCCCTTCGAGGACGCGCACACGCGGATCGTTTCTCGCCAGAATGCCCGCCGGCGACAGCAGCTCGCCGAGCATGTGTGTGAGCTCCGGCATCAGGCGGTCCATTCCCTGCGACAGCGTCTGGATCACCAGGTGGTCCGCGTATCGATCGACGATGAGCGACGGCAGTAGATCCGCCTCGCCGTGCACGAGCCGATAGGCGGTCGCGTCAATGCGAAGACCGTCCCGTACCGCGATCGCCCGTGACAGCCGCGTGCGGAGCAGCGATGCATCGGCGGGCGTCTCGCCGTGCGTCAGCATCCGGATGGGAATCTGCGATCGATCGCTGAACAGTGCGTAACCGATCGTGCGGCGCCGCGGTCCGATCACCTGCACGATGTCGCCGCCGGCTGCGTCGACGTCCACGACATCCGCGCGATAAATCCACGGGTGGCCGCTCCGGACACGCTGCTCGCCGCGGGCGGAAATCACGACTGATGACATGTCAATGCCCAATGCACAATGCTCAATGGGCGCGCGAAAAGCAAGACGGGGCCGATTGATTTACAATTTGCGATGAAATGGAGCGACAGCTCCTCACCGACTTCGAGCTGATGATTCTGCTGGCGATCCTGCGGGTGGGAGACGCCGCCTACGGGGTGCCGATCGCACGCGAGATCGAGGAGACCGGTGGTCGTCCAGTCGCGTTGGCGTCGGTATACACAGCGCTGGGCCGACTGCAGCACCGCGGGCTGGTGACCTCGACGACCGGCGAACCCACGGCCGAGCGCGGCGGCAGATCGAAGCGGTTCTTCAAGCTCACCGGGAAAGGACTCCGGGCAGTCAAAGCCACTCGTCGCTCGCTGATGGCTCTGTGGGATGGCGTACCCGCACTGAAAGGAGGTCTCGCATGACGTCGCACCCGCCTCGCATCGCCGCATGGCTCTTGAGAACGCTGGGATCGGGAAACGAGATCGAGGTGCTCCTCGGCGACTTGATCGAAGAGTACCTGGCCGGTCGATCGCGAACGTGGTTCTGGTGGCAGGTGCTGGTGGCCGTCTTCGTCACGTTCCTCGACGACGTCCGAGCGCACCCGCTGCTGACCGCGCGCGCGGCTGCGGTTGGAATGATCACACTAGTGGCGCTGGATTACCTCGCATTCAAGGCATTGAATGCTGTCGAGTTCTTTGGACACCCCTGGCCAGGCATCTCCGTGGCTGCCGATCACGTCGCGGGCGGCGTGCGTGCGCCGACCACCATCATGAGCAGTTGGTTCTATCTGTACGAACCGCTGCTCACACTCCTGGCCAAGCTGGCGACGGCATGCGCGTCCGCGTGGCTCGTCGCACGGCTGCACGGTCGCCTTCGAACATGCGCCGTCCTGGCGTTCACCGCGACGCTCGTGCTCACGAGGATCTATGCGCGCGGGATTGCCCCAGTCCTATCTCCTGACGCTCCGCAGCTGGCATTCTGGTTCTCGTCAGTCTGGTACCAAGGGGCCCGCGAACTCGCACCATTGTTCATGTCGCTGCTCGGCGGACTCGGGTGGCAGTCACATCGAGCGGTCGCCGTGCGCTGAAGCCCGCGCGCGAGGCGTGATCGATTCGAACATCGAACGGCGCGCTTTGGGTAAGATCCGTCAATGCCACGATCGCTCGCAGAAACCGATCCCGAAATCGCTGCCGCCATCCAGAACGAACGACACCGTCAAGCCGAAGGCCTCGAGCTGATCGCTTCCGAGAATTTCGTCAGCCGCGCCATCCTCGAAGCCGCCGGCTCGGTGCTCACCAACAAGTACGCCGAGGGCTATCCCGGAAGGCGGTACTACGGCGGCTGCGAGTTCGTCGACGTCGCCGAGTCGCTCGCCATCTCGCGCGCGAAAACGCTGTTCGGCGCCGACCACGCCAACGTGCAGCCGCACTCCGGCGCGCAGGCGAACATGTCGGTCTACCTGGCGGTCGTCAAGCCCGGCGACACGGTGCTCGGCATGAACCTCGCGCATGGCGGCCATCTGACTCACGGCCATCCGCTCAACTTCTCGGGCAAGCTGTACAAGATCGTTCCCTACGGCGTGCGCCAGGACGATGAGCGGATCGACTACGAGGAGTTGGAACGACTCGCACATCAGCACAAGCCGCACATGATCATGGTTGGCGCCAGCGCCTACCCGCGCATCATCGACTTCCCGCGCATTGCTGCCGTCGCCACCGCGGTCGGCGCGCCGATGGTCGTCGACATGGCGCACATCGCCGGGTTGGTGGCCACCGGCTTCCATCCGAGCCCGGTGCCGTACGCCGACTTCTGCACGTCGACGACACACAAGACGCTGCGCGGACCGCGGGCGGGTCTCATCCTGTGCCGCGAGAAATGGGCCAAGGATCTCGACAAAGCGGTGTTTCCCGGCGTGCAGGGGGGCCCGCTCATGCACATCATCGCGGCCAAGGCGGTGTGCTTCAAGGAGGCGATGGAGCCGGCGTTCAAGGACTACCAGCGGCAGATCATCGCCAACGCGCAGCGGCTCGCACAGGCGATCACGACCAACGGTTTCCGCCTGGTGAGTGGCGGGACCGACAACCATCTGATGCTCGTCGATGTGTTCTCGAAGGGCGTCACCGGCAAGGTGGCGGAAGCCGCGCTCGGCAGAGCAGGGATTACCGTCAACAAGAACGCGATCCCCTTCGACCAGAATCCGCCGATGGTCGCCAGCGGCATCCGCGTCGGCACGCCGGCCGTGACGACGCGCGGCATGCGTGAGGCGGAGATGGATGCGATCGGCGAGCTCATCGCGCGCGTGTTGGCCGCACCCGAGGACGATCGCGCGATCGCGATGGTGAAGTCCGAGGTCGATCGCCTGTGTCAGCGGTTTCCGCTGTACGCGGAGCCTGCCAGATTGGAGCGCACGTGAGCGACGCCAAACAGGAGTGGGCCTCTCGCGCCGCGGGCGCGGGCTGCCCGATGGACGCGCCGCGTCCGGCGTCGAACGAATACTGGGATCTCGTCGCCCAACTCACCACGTCATCGCTGTATCTCGCCAAGAACCAGACCTATCGCGGCCAGTGCGTGCTGGTCTTCGATCCACGCCACGTGTCGCGGATCGAGCAATTGTCGCGACCGGAATGGAGTGCGCTCGCCGGCGACGTGTTCACCGCGCAGCAGGCCGTGATTCGCGTCGCGAAGCCGGATCACATCAACATCGAGCAGCTCGGCAACGTGGTCCCGCACCTGCACTGGCACATCATCCCGCGCTACGTCGGCGATCCGCGATGGGGCGCGCCGATCTGGCAGGTGCCGCTCGAGTCGATGCCCGACACGCGGCTGCCCGATGCAGAACGTGAGGCGCTGTTGGAGGCGCTGCGTCGAGCGCTCATTGGTCCGGTGACGAACATGACCGGCGTGGGGCTCACCTCGCGATGGGTGGCCGCAAACCGCGCCCTCGAGACCGAGCTGGCGGCGCCGCTCTATCGCGACCCCTTCGCGCGCGATCTCGCCGCCGAGGCTGGCTTCGATGTCCTCTTCGGCATGCGTGCCGCGTCGGGCATGGCCGCGTTCGCAGGGCCCGATCCCTTCCTCACCATTCGCACCAAGTTCTTCGATGACCAACTGCTCGGCGCCGTGCGCGATGGCGGTATCGATCAAGTCGTGATCCTCGCCGCCGGGATGGATGCCCGCGCCCTGCGGCTCGACTGGCCGTCTGGCACGCGTGTGTTCGAGGTCGATCGCGACGATGTGTTCGCGCACAAGGAGGAGGTGCTCGCCCGACTCGAGGCGCGTGCAACCTGCGATCGTCGGGTCGTGCGGCAGGATCTTGCCGCGTCGTGGACGCCTGCGCTCATCGCCGCCGGCTTCGATCCGTCACGCACGTCGGCGTTCCTCGCCGAAGGGCTGCTGTACTACCTCGCTGAATCGGAGGTGGCGTCGCTGTTCGACGCCTTGAGTACGATCGCCGCGACGGGCAGCTGGATCGGCCTGGACGCAGCGAGCCCTGAGGTGTTCACCTCGCCGTTCATGGGCACGTATTTGAAGAAGCTCGATGAACTCGGATGCCGATGGAAGTTCGGCATGACGGATCCCGAACACTACATGAGCCAGCGGGGCTGGCAATCAACCTACGTCCTCCCCGGCGAGCCCGACGCCAACTACGCCCGCTGGGTCCTGCCCGTGATCCCGCGCACGATGCCCGGCTTGCCGCGCACGTATCTCATTCGCGGCACGCGAATCTAACGGGCAACGGAGGCTGAACTCCGAGACCTCACACGCCGGGACGGAACTCGAAGCTTTTCAGCGCTGCGGCTTCGTCGTCGAAGGTCTCGAAGGCGGTGCGCAGCTTGGCCAGCGTGAACAGGCGCTGGCCGCGGGCGTTCAGGTGCAGCAGCCTGAGATCGCCGCCGCTCTCGCGCACGGTCTTCAGCTTGGCCGCCAGCATGCCGACACCCGAGCTGTCGATCATGGTCACCTCGCCGAGATCGACCACGATCTTCACGCGCGTGTCGGCGACGAGCTCGTGAATCTTCTTTCGGAACGCCAGGTCGCCATCGTCGAGGCGCATCTCGCCTTTCAACGTCAGAATGGTGACGTCAGCCGCGACGCGTTCGTCGATCCGCAGCTTCGATTCCGCCATGGCACGCGATTATAGCCAGCGATGAGAGCCGACGATGAGACACTTGATCGCGTGAGCGGCAACACGAGCTCCGGCGCCTCGGACCTCGGTGTCCTGGTCGGCGCGGTCTTCGCCGATGATGGTGCGGTCGCTCGCGCGATGCCTGGCTTCGAGCCCCGCAATGGTCAGCGGCGCATGGCCGATGCTGTGGCATCGATCGTCGAGAGCGGCGGCACGCTGCTCGCCGAAGCCGGTACGGGAACCGGTAAAACGCTCGCGTATCTGATCCCGGCGATCTTGAGCCGGCAGCGCGTGCTCGTCTCGACCGGCACGAAGAACCTGCAGGAACAGATCTTCTTCAAGGACATTCCCGCACTGCGCGACGCGCTAGGTGTGCCGTTCACGGCCACGCTCATGAAGGGCCGATCGAACTACCTGTGTTTGCATCGCTGGGAGAACTATCGCGACGGCGTCGAGGGCGGGACCTCGGCGGGCGGCAGGCTCATCGAAGCCGGCGATTACGTGTTTCTGCCGGTCATCCAGGAGTGGGCGCGCACGACCACCACAGGCGATCGCGCCGAGATTCGCGAACTCCCTGAAGACGTCGCGTTGTGGAAGGAGATTTCCGCGGAAGCGGACGTCTGCCTCGGCACCGAGTGCCCGCGCTACGGCGACTGCTTCGTCACGCAGATGCGTCAGCGCGCCGCCGAGTCCGACGTGGTGATCGTGAATCATCATCTGCTCTGCGCCGATGCGTCCGTGAGACAGAGCGCCTACGGCGAGGTGATTCCGTCATGCGCCACGCTCGTCGTCGATGAAGCGCATCAGCTCGAGGATGTGGCGACGCAGTACTTCGGCGTCTCGTTCAGCAGTTACCGGGTCGACGATCTCGTGCACGACGGCGAGCGAATGCTTGGCGCGTCATCGTTCGACGTGCGGCAGATCGACGCGATCGCCACTGCGCTGATGCGAACCGCCGACGCGTCGCGGCAGTTCTTCTCGGGCCTCGTCCTCGCACGCATGCTGCACGGTGTCGCGGAGTCGCGCCTGCGCTATGCGGCCGAATCGATGCTCGAACATGCCGAGGACGGCCTGACGCTGGCCGGCGCGCTGGAAGATCTCGAAAGGGCCGTCGCCCACGCGAAGGGTCCAGAGATCTCGAACGACGGAAGCGTGCCGCTCGACGCCAATGAAGCGGCGGCGACGATCGAACGGCGCGCGCGCGAGCTGCGCAGCGATCTGCGATTCCTCCTTCGCGCCGATGATGCCGACTTCGTGTTCTATCTGGATCAGCGCGGACGTGGTTTGTTCTTGCGCGCGTCGCCCGTTGACGTGTCGCGCATCGTACGCACGGCGCTCTTCGATCGATTCCGCGCCATCGTGCTCACGTCGGCGACGCTGGCCGTCGACGGATCGTTCGCCTACGTGAAGGGGCGGCTCGGCATCGGCGAGGCCGAGGAGCTGCGCGTCGCGTCGGAGTTCGACTACGCGACGCAGGCGCTGTTGTATCTGCCGCGCCGCATGCCGCCGCCGAAATCGCCGACGTTTGCCGAGGCGGTGGCACGCGAGACGATCGCGCTGCTCACCAGGTCGCAGGGGCGGGCGTTCGTGCTCTTCACCAGCTACAAGGTGCTTCACACGGTGCAGCCGTTCGTCGAGATGGCGGTGCCGTATCCCGTGCTCGTGCAGGGCACCGCACCGCGATCGGCGCTCATCGACCAGTTCCGCTCGACACCGAACGCGATCCTGCTGGCCACATCGAGTTTCTGGCAGGGTGTCGACGTGGTGGGCGATGCCCTCAGCTGCGTCGTGATCGACAAGCTGCCGTTCGCCTCGCCTGGCGACCCGGTGACGGCGGCGCGCATCGACGCGATCACCGGCCGCGGCGGCGATGCATTCACCGACTATCAGGTGCCGCTTGCCATCCTCACGTTACAGCAGGGCTTAGGCCGCCTGATTCGGCATCGAGGCGATCGCGGCGTGCTGGCCGTTCTCGATCCCCGGTTGCGGACGATGGGATACGGGCGGCGGTTCCTGTCGTCGCTACCCCCGGCGCCGGTGACCTCGGACCTCGCTGCAGTGGACCGGTTCTTCAAGTAGACTGGTAGATACAGTTCTTCTACTGGAGGCTTCCATGAGGACCCCGCTCCTGCGGACTCCGCTGTTCCGTAGCATCGTCGCCCTCGGTTTCTTGTGTACGCTCGCGACATCCGCGTTCGCGCAAAGCGTCGTTCGCGGCAAGGTCACCGACGCGCAGGGCAAACCCGTCGCCGATGCGACCGTCGACTTCGCGTCGACCGATTCCAATCGCAAGACATCGACGAAGACCGACAAGAACGGCGAGTTCCTGCAGGTCGGTCTGCAGTCGGGCGGATACAAGGTGACGGCGTCGAAGCAGGGCGTCGGGTCGCAGACCAAGGACGCGCAGGTCAAACAGGGGCCAAGCGTGATCCCTACCTTCTCTCTCAGCGCGGCGTCGGCCGCGGGCGGTGGCGGCGCCGAGAACAAGGCCGAGACCGCGGCGATCAATGCCGCCGCGACAGCGGCGATCGATGCGCTGAAGTCCGGCAAGAACGAGGAAGCAATCGCCAAGTTCAACGAGGTGATCGCCAAGGTGCCGACCTGCGCCGACTGCTACTTCAACATTGGCATGGCGTATCAAAACCAGCAGAAGTACGCAGAAGCTGAAGCGGCGTACAAGAAAGTGATCGAGCTCAAACCCGATAGCGCCGATGCGTACACCGGGTTGGCCACGATCTACAACGCGCAAAAGAAGTTCGATCTCGCGGCCGACGCCAGCGCGCAGGCGTCGAAGCTGTCCGCGCCGGCGGGCGGCGGCGGCAACGCCGAGGCGAGCTACAACCAGGGCGTGATCTTCTTCAACGCGGGCAAGTTCGCCGAAGCGCGCGACCAGTTCGAGGCGGCGACGAAGACCGACCCGAACAACGCGATGGCGCAGTATCAGCTCGGGATGGCATCGCTCAACCTTGGCAAGATTCCCGAGGCCGTGGCCGCCCTCGAGGCGTATCTGAAGATCGATCCCAGCGGCCCGAAGGCGGCGGAAGTGAAATCGTCGCTGCCGGCGCTGCAGCAGATGCTGAAGAAATAGCCAACTCAAAACTCAAAACGCAAAACTCAAAAACTCAGATGCCATTACGGCTTTTTGAGTTTTGACTTTTGAGTTTTGAGCGACATGTCCATCGCCTCGAATCTCTCCGACATCCGCACTCGCATCTCACGTGCGGCAGGCACTGTCAGCCGCGACCCGTCCTCCATCCGACTCATCGCCGTTTCCAAGACATTCCCACTCGATCTCGTTCGCCAGGCCTACGACGCCGGACAGCGAGAATTTGGCGAAAACCGGGTCCAGGAAGGGCTACAGAAGATCGAACGATCTGCCGACCTATCAATCAGGTGGCATTTGCTTGGCCACCTGCAGACGAACAAAGCCCGGAAGGCCGCGTCGGCGTTCGCGATGATCCAGTCGGTCGACAGCGTCGAGCTGCTGCACAAGCTCGATCGCGGGGCGACAGAGGAGGGTCGGACGCCGGAACTGCTGATTCAGGTGGACCTCGGTGGAGAGGCGACGAAGTTTGGTTCCCCTCCCGACGAGGTGCCGCGGCTCTTCGAGGCCGCGGACGCCTGTCGCGCGGCGCGAGTCGTCGGGTTGATGACCCTGCCGCCGCTGCCCGAAACCCCCGAGGACGCGCGACGCTGGTTCCGCCAGCTGCGCGAGCTGCGAGACGGGTGGCGGGCGTCGGGCGTGCCGGCTGCGATGCTTCGCGAGCTGTCGATGGGCATGAGCGCCGACTTCGAGGTCGCCATTCAGGAAGGCGCCACGATCGTGCGCGTGGGCACGGCGATCTTCGGAAGCCGTACGTAGTGTCCGGCTTCAGCCGGACCGATAGAGAGAACGAGCGATGACCAACAGCGAAGACCTCGGACACGGCGCAGAGACCCGGCGCCTGCCCACTCCCGATCGTCACTCCGCGCCGACGCCGCTCGACGTGCGTCAGGCCAAATTCAGTACAGCGATCCGCGGATACGAGAAGGCAGAGGTCAACGCGTTTCTCCTCGAAGCCGCCGACGGCTACGAACAGGCGATGCGCGAGAACGAGCGCCTGCGCCAGGATCTGATTCGTCTCGAAGCGTCGATCCGCCAGTATCGCGAGCTCGAGGGCGCGCTGAAGGGCGCGCTGATGAGCGCGCAGAAGGTCTCCGAGGACATGAAGACAAACGCGCAGCAGGAAGCCGCGCGCATCGTCCGCGAGGCCGAAGGGCAGGTCGAGATCCTGATGATGCGCACGCAAGCGCAGCTCGAGGACGTGCAGCGCGCGATCGACGGCCTGCGCGCGAAGCGCCGCGAATCAGAGGTGGCGCTCGAGTCGATGATCACCACGCTGCAGAACACGCTCGAGTTCGTGCGCGAGCAGGATCAGCGCGACAACCGCGTGGTGCTGATGCGGCCGGACGAGGCGATTCCGGCCTAGCCCTGTAATTCAGAATTCAGAAGGCAGAATGCAGACACTGCATGGGGGTGGAGGCCCGCAACGGCTTTCACCCCTTTTTGTGTACAGCGTCCTGTCTGCATTCTGAATTCTGCATTTTGCATTCGCCCCCCGACACACCGAGGCACAGAGGCACCGAGACGCAAATCCCCACCTGAGAGTAACCAATGCGTCGAACTTGCTCGATTGCGATCGCGATACTGTTCTGTCAAGGGTGCGACGCGCCCGGGGTCGATGCCGCCGCCAAGGCCGCAGCGGTGTCGGCCGGTACTCCAGTCGCAGAGGTGATTGCGCAAGCTGGGCCGCCAACGCGAGAACGCACTGTAGACAGGCTGCGAACTCCCAACGACCTTTGCTTGGCCGACAGCGCCGCCATCCGAGCGCTTGATTACGAGGTTCCGGGCCCAGGTTTTTGGCGAACGTTACTCGAGCGCCTCGGAAGAGGGTCCATATCATCCGTCGTAGTCGTTTGCGTCGACGCGAATCAGAGGGTCACGTCAACCCACACATTCACGGATTGATCCGTTCTCTCTCCGTACGCCGTTCACGAGCATTCACACGGAGAAACGGAGCAACGGAGGATGAACAGAGCCCTTCGCTGAGCAGCATGCAATGCGCGAGTGGGAGTGCCGGCCGACGGCCGGCACGTCGGACGAGAGGTACTCACGAATACAAGCACCTCGGGATCATGTCGTGTTTGTATTCGTGAGTACCTCTCGTCCGATTGCGCGCGCAGCGCGCAACCCACTCGCGCCTGAGTCCGTCGCGAGCAGAGTTCCTCTGTTTGACCTCTGTTTCTCTGTTCCTCTGTGTAAGGGCAGCCTCTGTTAGCTCGGCTCTCGTCAGACGAATCTCTCGTCCAGAAACTCCTCGACAACCCGCACAACCATCTCGGGAAGCTTGCTTCCGGGCACGACTGTGCAGGCCTCTCCAAGATACGAGCCGTGATTGCCTGGAACGATCAGCAGTCGCGCGTTCGTGATGAGGCGTGACATCGCGAGGGCGTGCGCGTTCTTGATCACGTCGCGATCGGCGTTGATGACGAGCGCCGGCGCCGTGATCGAACGCAACGCGTCATCGCTCCAGTCTTCGAATGTGCGCATCCGCGCCGCATCCTTGTCGTGCATCGTCTGCAGCGCGCGCGGATCGGGGTTGACGGCGAGAAACGCTTCCTGTAGCGGCGCCGGCATGTTGTCGAGCGACGCCTGCTCCATCATGTCGAAGAAGCCGTCGATCATGCCCGCTCGTGTGTGGGATGCTGATGCGATCACCAGCTTTCTCACGATCGCCGGATGGCGAATCGCCACCTGCATCGCGGTGTGGCCGCCGTTACTGAAACCGAAGAGATCGACGCTCGCGAGCTTCAATTCTCGAACGAGCGCAGCCACATCGTCGGCATCCTGCTGAAACGTTTCAGGCCGATCGACGTCGGCCGTGCGCCCGTGGGCCTGCAGTTCGACCGCGATCACCGTTCGATGCGCGGCAAATAGGGGAAGCACGGTCGACCAATTGCTCTCGATCGTCGAGCCGCCGCCGTGAACGAGAACGAGAGGTCGGCCGCCTTCGCCATGCACCTCGTAGTACATGCGCAGCGGACCGATGTGTGCGAATGAAGCTATCACTGGGATTCCTGGTAGGCGTAATGCAGAATGCAGAATTCAAAATGCAGACGCCGAAATCGGAGCGACAGTCGTCGCGACCGTTACCCCGTTCTTTCTAACGGCTTCGTGTCTGCATTCTGCATTCTGCATTCGGCATTCTGAATTACGCGCTTCACGCGATATGCGCCCCGTGCGTCTCTACGTACACCGCATACAGCGACTGACTCGCGGTCATGAAGAGCCGATTGCGTCGCGGCCCTCCGAAGCACACGTTGGCGCACGTCTCGGGCAGACGAATCATGCCGATGCGCTCGCCTGCCGGCGTGATCACCTGCACGCCTGGCCGCGCGCCGGCCCAGATGTTGCCGTCCGCATCGCAGCGAATGCCGTCGGCTGCCGACGGCGCGCCGCTTCCTGGAATGTCGAGCTGAATGAGCCGCTTGCCGTTGCGCAGCGTCGCACCATCGACGTCGTACACCTTGACGTCGCGCGGCATGCCGGTGTCGGCCACGTACAGCTTCTTGTAGTCGGGCGAGAAGCAGATCCCGTTCGGCTCGCCGACTTCGTCAGTCACCTTCGCGATCTGACCGGTCTTGCCGTCGACGCGGTACACCGCTTCCTTGGATTCCTGCTCGCCTTTGTAGCCTTCGTACTCGCCGCGGATGCCGTAGATCGGATCGGTGAACCAAATGCCTCCGTCCGGATGGACGACGATGTCGTTAGGCGAGTTGAGCCGCTTGCCTTGGTACTTGTCGGCGATCGTCGTGATCGTACCGTCGCGCTCGTAGCGCGCGACGCGCCGCCCGCCGTGCTCGCACGACAACTGCCGCCCCTCGTAGTCGAACGTGTTGCCGTTGCTGAACCCCGACGGATTGTGGAACGTCGTCACGCGCGCATCGTCTTCGATCCAGCGCATCTGCACGTTGTTGGGAATGTCGCTCCACACCAGATACTTCCCCACGCCGTTCCACGCCGGCCCCTCGGCCCACAGCGTGCCGATGTGCATCCGCTTGATCAGCGTGTTGCCGACGATGTATTTGCGAAACGCGGGCGCGAGGGCAACGACGTCGGGGTCGGGATACTGCAGTGCCTCGAGCCGCGACCAGTCGCGCGGCGTCGGATTCGGCGAGATCGGCGGTTGCTGTCCCTGCGCGAAGGCGCGAGTTGCGGCAACAACGCCAACGGTTGCGGAGAGGAACGTCCTGCGATCAACCATGTCGGCACCTCACAGCACGGTCCGCCTAAAGGCGGACACTACGTACCAACCAGCCTCGACTCCACGAACGGCGCCTCGTTCACCACCGGCGTCTTCTTCCGCGCCGCCACCAGATACCACTCGCGCGCCGACGCGAGGATCACCACGCAGACGATGGCCATGAAGAACACCGCGAGGGCCGCGTCGACGCGGTCGTTGAAGATCATGCGCGCGGCCCCGGGTGCGGTGCTGCTGGCGAGCGATGTCGCGTGCGAGAGGAACCCGAGCTTCGGATCGGGCGAGAACACCTTCTGCCATCCCGCGGTCAGCGTCGCCGCCGCGAGCCACACCAGCGGCACGATCGGCACCCACGAGTAGCGGATCTTCCCCATCTTGATCAGGATCGTCGCCGCGACGCAGAGCGCCACCGCGGCGAGCAGCTGATTCGCGATGCCGAAGAGCGGCCACAGCGAGTTGATGCCGCCAAGCGGATCGATCACGCCCTGATAGAGAAAATAGCCCCAGCCGAGCACCACGAGCGCCGACGAGATCAGGATGCTCGGATACCACGACGTGCGCCCGAGCGGCGCGTACACGTGACCGAGCAGCTCCTGCAGCATGAAGCGGCCGACACGCGTGCCGGCGTCGATCGTGGTGAGGATGAACACCGCCTCGAACATGATCGCGAAGTGGTACCAGAGCGCGAGACCGGCGCCGCTGAACACGTTGCCCAGGATGCCGGCCATGCCGACGGCCAGACTGGGCGCGCCGCCTGTGCGCGAGAGCAGTGTCATCTCGCCGACTTGCTTCGCGAGCGCATCGAGCTGCTGCGGGCTCACCATGAAGCCCCACTGCGCGATCACCTGCGACGCCGATGCCGAGGTCGCGCCCAGCGTTGCCGGGCCGACGTTCATCGCGAAGTAGACGCCCGGATCGAGCGTCGCCGCCGCCACCATCGCCATCACGCCGACCAGCGACTCGGTGAGCATGCTGCCGTAACCTACGAGACGTGCGTCCGGCTCGCACGACAACATCTTCGGCGTCGTCCCGCTCGAGATCAGCGCGTGGAAGCCCGACACCGCTCCGCAGGCGATGGTGATGAACGCAAATGGAAACAGCTTGCCGGCGAACACCGGACCGGTGCCGTCGATGAACTGCGTGACTGCGGGCATCTTCAGCGTCGGCATCACGAACATGATCGCGATCGCGAGAATCATGATCGTGCCCACCTTCATGAAGGCCGACAGGTAGTCGCGCGGCGCGAGCAGCAGCCACACCGGCAG
>Ga0075423_10001455_pt1 | contig 20881 bp, 16 predicted proteins | sample SoiMethybrSBSTD2_FD_80114 | JGI IMG/M metagenome (GOLD analysis project Ga0075423, IMG submission 80114) | Bulk soil microbial communities from a Populus tree surrounding site in Tennessee, USA - Soil MetaG P. TD hybrid SBSTD2 | ecosystem: Environmental > Terrestrial > Soil > Tree plantation...
ACGGTATGGACCATCAACGCCACTCTCGTTCAGTACAAGCTCGAGGCGGACTCGGACTATCACCTCCTCCTGATGGATGGAGCTGGGAATACGATGATTGCGGAAATACCCTCACCCGACTGCCTGCCGGCAACGGCTCTGCTTCTCCCTGGAATTCGGAATGCGCGCGGCGAATTCGACAGCCGCTTTCAGCCGCATCGAGCCTTCGCGACTGCGAACGTTGCGGTTCAAGTCACCGGTGTCGGGATGTTCGATTTCATTCATGGCCAGACCGGCGTTGCTCCCAACGGAATCGAACTCCACCCGGTACTCGATATTCAGTTCGACGCGCCGATCTCGGGACCAGATTTCGCGATCTCCGCGTCCACGGAGGTAGTGGGGAGCGAGCCAGGCGGTCGCGCAGACTTTTCGGTTTTCGTGGATTCACTGTCGGGATTCGGGTCGACCGTATCGCTCTCGATCCTGGGTCTGCCCCCAGGTGTTGCCGTCAATTTCCCCAATTCGGTGAGTCCGGGAGCTACCACATCTGTCGCAGTAACGGTCGCCAACTCGGTGCCTGCTGGAAGCTACTCACTTATTGTGACCGGCACCGCATCGGAGGCCCGACGCTCCGTCGTTCTATCGCTTGTCGTGTCGAGCCAGCGCGCGCCTGTGGTCCTTCCTGAAAGAAGAACACACGAGCGAAGGGTGATCAGACATTAATCGCCTAACGATGATGCGGGTTCCGATGGCCGCGTACGACGGGCTTGCTAAGGAACGGGCGGCCCGAGACGAGGGTTTGCGGCCCTGACGCACACGTGCCTCAGAGAAAGTGTCTGAACGCGAACCTCTTTGCCTGCTCCCCTCTCAGCGATGCGAGAGCATCTTGGTCAGGAGTGAAATCTCGGAACTCGGCATACACATCTCGGAGAACTTCGATGCCTTCTCCAATCATCGCTCTGACGCGATTCACGAGAGCCTCAGAGTTCTCAACCAGATCCTGCTGGAGATAAGTGTCCAAGAGCCAGTCACGAAGAGCGCTCCGCTTTGACGTAGGCGGAAGCGGTCGCGGTCGGTGAAGCGATGGGTTGGACTAAAACCGAATCGTGGAGGCGCGCGAGGAAACTCTTGATCCTGCCGTATCGGATGAATGCCGAGCGATGGTGGGAGAAGGTCACGCGTCTGGCGTCAGAGGTGCCTCTCCCCTCAGCTTGATGAACACATCGAACTAGCAGAAGCGCAGATGGACCAAAAAGGAGGAGGACGCGATGAATCGAGAGCATCGCCCTATCGAAGAGCGTGTTGCCGAACTCGAAGTACGTCAGAGGCGATGGAAGGTGGCAGGTCTGATCATGGTCGTCTCGACAGCCGCTTTTGCGGTGGTTGGCCAAAGACCCGCAGGTCAGCACCCGAGAATCATTGAGGCCGAACGGTTTGTTCTGAGGGATGTTGACGGCTCGCTCCGAGCGGCGCTCGCCATGGGCGAGACCGGCGCGCCGGGTTTAGTCTTTTTCAACCGGAACACCCGCATTCCCCAACTGATTGTTGGTACTTTGGGCGATGGTGAGCCAACACTGCAAATGAACGACTCCCACGGCGAGAAACGCGCCCTGATTACGGCTGGTGACGCCCTTGGTCCCAAGCTTGAACTCTTCGGAACGACCGGCGTGAAGCGGATTAGTCTGTCAGCTACTCGCGATTCGGCGGCACTGATCGTCGCGGATCACGCCGGCAAGGCCGGTGTGAGCCTGATGAGTGACAAAGGTGGCCTCAGCGGGGTGCTCCTATTGAAAGACGGAGTGGCGGGCGTTGGCACCTTCACGGTCGCTGAGCGTGGTGGTCGGCTAGTCTTATTCGACGCACAGGGGCGAATCACCTTTACGGCACCTGAGTCACGCTGACCTTATCGACGGAAGACGCTCTCAGGGTGCGCACTTTTCCCTTCTCGCCAACGAGCCAACCGACGAGAAGGACGATCAGGACGGCGACTCCGCTGCAACGATTCTGGCAGCAAGCTGAACATTGGGGTACGTGTCATGCGAATTGGTTAGCCAGGACCCGCGGCTGCCGCAATTTTGTCCTCCTTGGTCAGTCGATCCTTGAAAGCTCTCGCTTCGTCGCCCGCAACCAGCACGTCCGCAGATAACCACCAGCACCTTTGGCAGTAAAACAGGTCCGGTGAGTTCGGGTCTTCTTCACGGCCTCGCGGTACGACGTGACGGACGACGGCCCTGCGGCCGCAGCGAGTGCAGCTGCCGTAGTGAGGATTCTGCTCTTGAGCGACGTGGAACAACTCCTCGTCGAGCGACTTGAGCAAGGCTACCGCGACACGAGTCTCGGCGCGAAGGCGACTCACGTGGTACGCGGCAAGGATGGTAGCCGCCGCGATGACGAGTGCCACGATCTCTAGAAGCGACATTGGAGCACCTCGCTTGCTGCAACTAGACCACGTGATTCACGGGATACCGGCGCGCGGTTGGGCGTTCAGCGGGGACATGTGATCAGCCACTAGTCGCCGACGCGGACTCGGAAAGAGCTGCGGGAAGATTTCGCGGGTAACTGGCTCCTCAGGTAGGACTTGAACCTACAACCCTCCGGTTAACAGCCGGATGCTCTGCCATTGAGCTACTGAGGAAAAGAGCGGCAGGAAACGATAGCGGAGCGGCGAAACCATGTCAACGCGGCCGAACCTCTCCTTCGCCAGTGGCCGTATACCCACGCGGAGGAACACATGAAGATCGGAGTTCTCGGAACGGGAGTGGTGGGAACGACGGTCGCGGGCAAGCTCGCCTCGCTCCGCCACGAGATCAAGATGGGCGCTCGCGACGCGGGCAACGAGAAGGCGGCGGCCTGGGCGGCGTCCGCCGGCGTGACGGCGTCTCACGGCACGTTCGCGGACGCCGCGGCGTTCGGCGAGATCGTGTTCAACTGCACGAACGGCGCGGGGTCGCTCGACGCCCTCGCCGCGGCGGGTGGGGAGAACCTGCGCGGCAAGGTTCTCGTCGACGTCGCGAACCCGCTCGACTCCTCGCACGGGATGCCGCCGTCGCTCTTCACCGGATCGAACGACTCGCTCGGCGAGCGGATCCAGAAGGCGTTTCCGCAAGCGCGCGTCGTGAAGACACTCAATACCGTCAACGCGGACGTCATGGTCGACCCGGGCAAGCTCCCCTGGCCGACCGACGTCTTCGTGTGCGGCAACGACGCCTCCGCGAAGGCGGACGTCACGCGGCTGCTGAACGAGTTTGGATGGAAGTTCGTCATCGACCTGGGCGACATCACCGCGGCGCGTGGGACTGAGTCCTACCTTCTATTGTGGTTGCGACTCTGGGGAGCGTTCCAGACCCCGCACCTGAACATCCACGTCGTCCACTGACTGGCGCCGAGGCGCACACTTCGCTTGTGGCAACCTGGCCCTCGATGTGGCAAGTGGAGACCTGACCCTCAATGTGGCAAGTGGAGACCTGACCCTCTAGTTCGCCTGCTCCCAGGAGGCCCACGCCACGAGCCAGCGGCCTCCGTCGGCCGCGGGCGCGAGCCGCAGGTCGAACCGATACGCGGAGGACCTTGGAATGAGCCCCTCGAGGCCGCCGATCTGTCGGGGCGTTCCGGAGAGGTCGGCGCGGAACCGCGCCCGCGCAGCGCCGGCCGCGCGCTCGATCGTGAGGTCGGAGATCCGGACGCTCAGCCGCTCGTAGGCCGCGAGATACCGGCGAAGCGTCGTCTCGGCGTCGGCGCGGCCGCTGCCATCGGCCGCCTGGAAGTCGGGGGCGAGCCGCTCGACGATCGCCCCGGCGTCGCGCCTCTCCGCGGCCGCGACGATCTCGTCGATCGCCCGGCGGACCGGATCCCCCTTTTCCCCGCACGCCACCGCCACTAGGGTCAGTGCCAATGCGATCCCGCGCAGCCGTCCCGTTCGCATGTCGTTATTCAGCTTGTATTCTCCGCCAGATCCTTCGGCCCTTCGGGCCTCAGGATGACGGAGGATTTTTGTTCCGATGAGAGTCCGCACCGTCCGCATCGGTCTCCTCGTCTTCCTGCTCGCGCTCCGCGTCTCCGCGGCGGAGAGACCCGCGCTCGTCGTCGTCCTGGCGGTGGACCAGATGCGCGCGGACTATCTCGACCGATTCCGACCCTGGTTCGGGCGCGACGGCTTCCAGCGGTTCCTCGAGCGCGGCGCGCGCTTCCCGGAAGCCCGCCAGCGCCATGCCGCGACGCTGACGTGTCCGGGGCACACGGCGATCGGGTCGGGCCTCGACCCCCACGACACCGGAGTCGTGGCGAACGACTGGATCGACGTCACGACCGGCCGGCGCGAGTACTGCGTCGGGGATCGCGGGGCGCGATGGGTCGGCGCACCGCGAAACGCCCCGGCAATCGCGATCCTTCCGGCCTCCCCGGTGCTCCTGTCCGGGAGCTTCCTCGGGGACCGGCTCAAGGAGAAGTTTCCGGCAGCGCGAGTCGTCTCCGTTTCTCTGAAAGACCGCAGCGCCGTGCCCATGGGCGGACGCAAGGCCGACGCGGCGGTCTGGTTCGAGCGGAGCTGGGGACGCTTCGTGACGTCGTCCTACTATCCGCCGCGGCCCTCGATCCTCGCATTCAACGAAAAGCTCCCCGCCTTCTTCGCGTCCCACCTCCGATGGGAGCTTTCCGGGCGGATACCGGAGAAGGACCTGGCGCGCGTGACTTTCGATCCGCCGGAGCTCGCGCGATTCAAGGAAACGCTTCCCGGGACCGGCAGCGCTTTTCCCCACGCGCTGCCGAACCCGGCGAGCGTCGTCGAATCCCCGATGGGCGACGAGCTCCTTCTCGACTTCGCGCGCCACGCGATCCGGGACTTCCGCCTCGGTCGCAACCCGGGGGGCGCCCCGGACCTCCTCTTCATCGGGCTCTCGTCGCTCGACTACTACGGCCACCGCGCCGGACCGGACTCTCGCGAGGTCGCGGACGGGATCGTGCGCCTCGATGCGCAGCTCGAGGCGTTTTTCCGCTGGCTCGATGCGGAGGTCGGCGCCGACCGCACCCTCCTGTTCCTGACAGCCGACCACGGGATGACGCCCATCCCGGAGGTGACGCGGGAGAAGGAGCGGCGGCGCACGGGAAAGGGCGACCCGGGCCTCGCGGGGCGAGTCGACTTCGGGAACGCACTGCTCGTCGGCGCGGCGGTGCGGGATGCCTCACCCGACCGGCTCGCGCTCGAAAAGTACCTCGCCGCGAAGTTCGGTTACTCGCTCGATCCCGCGCTCCCCAACGCGCTGGAGGGCGCGGTCGCCGGGTTCGAGGAGCCGATCGGCTTTTACCTGAATCGCCCGGTGATCGCGCGGCGCCGGCTCTCCGCGGAGAGGGTGAAGGAGGCGATTCGCGACTGGGCGCGGGCGAGGCCCGGCGTTCGTGTCGCGTACACGAACACGGAGATCCTCGACGGCCTCCCCGCGACCGAGCCTCTGTCGCTCGCGATCGCGCGGGGATTCCGCCTGGACCGCTCGCCCGACGTCGTCGTCTATTTGAAACCGGGCTGGATCTTCCGGAGCGAGCCGGGCTCGACCCACGGCGAGCCATCCGACGACGACTCGCGGGTGCCGCTCCTCGCGTGGGGACCCGGAGTGCGGGCGGGCTCCTGGAACGTGCGCGTGTCGCCGCTCTCGATCGCGCGGACGGTCGGCGCCCTCTTCGGATTCGAGGCGGGCGCCACCGACGCGGAGGTCCTCGAGCCCGTCCTCGGGCGCGAGGAGAAGGTCCGCGGGCGCGCGGTCCGCCCTTGACGCAAGACTTCTCTCCGCCGCTCGCCGATCTCCTGGCGCGGGAGCACCGCCGCCTCGACGAGCTCCTCGGGCGATTCCTCGCTGCGGCCGATCGCGAGAGCGCGGCTCGCGCGATCGCAGACTTCGACACGGCGCTGCGCACTCACACGCGCCTCGAGGAGGAATACGTTTTCCCCTTCGCGCCGGGCGGAAGGCTCCTCGCGCCGCCGGAGGAGAGCGTCAACGACCGCCTGTTCCGGCAGCTTCGCCTCGAGCACGTCCAGATCCGCGAGCTCTCGGGAATGATCGTGCGCCAGCTCGGCGAGGGCGGCGACCCGAGGGCATTCGCCCTGGCGGGCAACCTCGCCCGGCGCTGGGATGCGCACACGTTGCGAGAAGAGAAGGAGGGCTACCCCGTGAGGGTCGATGCGCTCGGAGCCGAAGCGGAGCTCGAGCTGCGGCGGGCGATCGGAGACGAGCGGTCGCCTCCGGGCTAGGTGGAAGCGAGCGCGTGGACGCGCACCGTGCGCTCGCGCGGGCCGTCGAGCTCGATCAGCACGATCCCCTGCCAGCGGCCGAGCACCGGCTTCCCGTCCTCGAGCGGCACCAGGCACGAGACGCCGATCGCCTCCGAGAGGAAGTGCGCCGGAGAATTCCCTTCGGCGTGATCGAACCGCACGTCGGGCACCCACGCGGCGAGGGCGCGCTCGACGTCGGTCGTCACGTCCTCGTCCCACGTCTCGCCCACCGTCACCGCGGCCGTCGTGTGCGGCACCGACACCAGCAGCGCGCCGTCCTTCGCGCCGAGCTCCTTCGCCGCGCGCTCGACCTCCTTCGTGATCTCGATCCGCGCGATCTTCTTGCGCGTCTTGACGCGGAAGTGCGCTGCGCTCACCGCTCGACCTTCCCCTTGACGATCAACACGGGCCGGCCTGCGCCGTTGATGAGGCCGGACGAGAGGTCCCTCTCGGGCGCGTCGAGGTACGTGTGCTCGCGATGCGCCCCGATGATGACGAGATCGTGGTTCCCCTCGGCCACCTCGGCCAGGATCTCGGAGAGCGGCTCCCCGTAGCGGATCCGGCTCTCCGCCGCGACGCCCTGGCCTCTCAGCGTCCGCAAACCCTGGTCGAGGTGCCGCTCGATCCACGCGCGCGCGCGCCGAGTCGCCGTCGTCTCGCCCGCCGCCTCGCCGCCGAGAGTGCCCCCCGGCTCGACGTGAAGAAGCGTGACGCGGGCGCCGAAGCTGCGCGCGAGCTGCGCTCCGAGAAGCACGTCGAGCTTCCCGGGCTCCCCCGCGGCCGTGCAGAGAAGGACCCGACGGGTTTCGCGCGGCTCTCCCTGGGCGAGGAGCACCGGAACCCCGGATCGCGAGGCGATCTCCCGGCTCTCGACCCGGCCGCCGGCTCCGCCCGATCGTCCGCGCACGGAAGTCTCCGCGGGCCGTCCCGCCCATCCGGGGAGGAAGACGACGTCATAAGCCGCCCGGTCGAGCTCCGCGAGCGCCCGCCGGGTCAGGTCGTCGTCGGCGAGCGAGATCCGGAGGTCCGCGGCGGGCACCGACTCGCGGAGCTTCGCGACGATCGGCGAGCTCTCCTGCCGGGAGCCGCCGAACACCGCGAGCCTCGCTCCCGCCGCGACGGCGACCCTCTCGCAGAGGCGCGCGGCGTCCGCCGCCTCTGCGGTGTCGTCCAGCACCAGAAGCAGCCGCCAGGGGATGCGCGGCAGGAGGTGATAGCCGCGCGCCCCGACCCACGTCTTTTCGCCGGTCGTCGGGGCGGCGCGTCGCTCGCTCTCCGAAGGAAGGGTCACGATCAAGGTGAGCCCGGCCTCCCCGTACTCGCGCTTCAACGGCCAGATCCCGGCGATCGGCTCCAGCCGAACGAGGACCTGGCGCAAGGAACCCTTCTCGCGGATCTCTTCGACCGTGCCTTCTCCGAGCGCGGGCACGGCGAGCTCTCCCCGCTCGAGGGCGACGGTCAGGTCCTCCGGCCGGAACAACACGGCCCACGACCCGGCGCTCTCCCGCGCGCCGGAGTCCGAGGGAAGCGGGATCGCGAGCTCCCCGATCGAGATCCTTCCGCCCGAGCTCTGTGTCCCGACGAGGTTCGCCTCGCCGACGAAGCTCGCAACGAGCTCGCTCTTCGGGGAGCGGTAGAGCTCGGACGGTGCCGCCACCTCGAGCAGGCTCCCGCGTTCGATCACGCCGATCCGATCGGCGAGCTCGAAGGCTTCCTCCTGGTCGTGGGTGACGAGAATCGTCGAGATCTTCAGCGTCCGCTGGATCTTCCGGAGCGCGCGGCGGAGCTGACCGCGGATCTTGACGTCCAACGCGCCGAACGGCTCGTCGAGCAGGAGGACCGAGGGGGAGAAAGCGAGCGCCCGCGCCACCGCGACGCGCTGCTGCTGCCCGCCGGAGAGCTGACGCGGATAACGTCTCGCGAATCCCGCGAGCCCGACGAGCGCGAGCAGGTCATCCCTCTTCGCCGCGCGCTCGGCTCGCGGCACCTTCCGCACTCGCAGGCTGAACTCGACGTTCTCCGCCACGGTCATGTGCCGGAACAGCGAGTAGTTCTGGAACACGAACCCCGTATTTCGCTCCTGCGGCGGCAGGTTCGTGACGTCGCGTCCGTGGAGGACGATCGACCCTTCGTCCGGCCGCGCCAGGCCCGCGATCATCCGCAGGATGGTGCTCTTGCCGCTCCCGCTCTCTCCGAGCAGCACGAAGAACTCGCCGTCTTCCACCTCGAGCGAGACGTGATCCACCACGGATTCGCCCCCGTAGCGCTTCACGAGATCGGTGAGAACGATGCTCATTTATTCGCCGCGGGGACAGGTCCTACGGACCTGCACCCGCAGCAGTCCATCCCGCGGGGACAGGTTTTAACCTGCACCCGCATCCTTGTTTCTCCGGCGGATCCACTCCATCGCCGTCAACAGCACGAAGGAGGAGAACGCGAGCAGGAGCGCCATCGCGTATCCGGCCACGGCGTTGCGCTCGTCCAGCGCGCGGAAGATGAAGAGCGTCGCGGTCTCGGTCATCCCGACGATCGAGCCGCTGACGACGAGGACCGCGCCGACCTCTCCGACGGCGCGGGCGAAAGTCAGGAGAACTCCGTACTCGAGTCCGGAGCGGATGCCCGGCAGCGTCACGCTCCAGAAGGCCCGCCAGCGTCCGGCGCCGAGCGTGTAGGCGGCGTTCTCCTCCTCCTCGCCGACCTGCTCGAGCAGCGGCATGATCTCGCGGATGACGAAGGGAAGAGAGATGAACGTCGTCGCGATCAGCATCCCGGGGAACGCGAACAGGATCTTGACGCCGGCCGACTCGGCGAGAGGCGCGAACCAGCCGCCCCGTCCGAACAGGACGATCAGCATGAACCCGGCGATCACGGGCGAAACCGCGAAAGGCAGGTCGACGAGGCCGTTGACGAATCGCCGGCCGGGGAACTTCCGGTCGCGGACGAGCAGCCACGCGGCCGCGACGCCGAATACCGTGTTGATCGCGGTCGCGCCGACGGCGAGCAGGAAGGTGAGCTTGATCGCGGAGAGGGCGTCCTCCGTCGAGAGCGCCTCGAAGAACGCGGAGAGCCCGCGCGAGAGGGCTCCGCGCGCGAGGGCGGCGAGCGGGGCAAAGAGAAGGAGGAGGGCGTAGAGGAGCGCGACCCCGACCACCACCCACTCGCCGAGGCGCGGGCGGGCGCGCCCGCCGGGGGCGGCGTCCTCGGCGGCGGCCGACCCAGCGCGTTCGAACCCTCGGGCGCTCTCAGCCACCGAGGATCTCCGCCCGCCGGCGCTGTCTCCAGTCGAGAAGCAGGAGCAGGCCGAAGGAGAGAGCGAGGAGAACGACGGACATCGCGCTCGCGCCGCGCTCGTTGTGGACCTCGACCTCACCGAACACGTACACGGGCGCCGTCAGGGTCCGCCGGGGAATGTTGCCCGCCACGACGACGATCGATCCGAACTCCCCGAGCGCGCGCGCGAAGGAAAGAAGGGCGCCCGAGACCGCCGCCGGAAGGATCGCCGGCAGAACGATGCGGCGGAAGTTCGTCCACTTCGAGGCTCCGAGAGTGAACGCCGCCTCCTCTTCGTGACGCTCGGCCTCGAAGAGCACCGGCTGCACCGTCCGGATGACGAACGGATACGTGACGAAGAGAAGCGCGAGCACGATACCGGGCCGGGCGAAGATGATCGAGACGCCCCGGGACTCGAACCACCCGCCGAGGATGCCGGTCGGCCCGTAGAGGACGACGAGCATGACCCCGGTCACGAGCGTCGGGATCGCGAACGGCATGTCCACGAGGCTGTCCAGCACGCCTCGGCCCGGGAACCGGTACCGGGCGAGAACCCAGGCGGTCAGCGTCCCGAGAACGAGGTTGACGGCCGCGGTGATCGCCGCGGCCAGGACCGTGAGCTTCAGCGCATCGAACGCGATCGGGTTCGAGAGCTCACGCCAGAACGCCCGGAGGCCGGCGGAGAACCCGCGCTCGAGCACGGCGGCGAGCGGCACGACGATCATCAGCGCGAGATAGGCCACGACCGCGCCCCGAAGTCCCCATACTCCCCACGGCCGCCGTTCTTCCGCCCGCCGCGGCCGCGCGGCGCTCATCGCTTCGCGCCGAGCTCCGAGTAGACCTGCGTGAAGACGCCGCCGGGGCCGTAGAGGTCCTGGGAGACTTTCTTCCAGCCTCCGAGGTAATCGATCTTCCAGAGGTCCGGGACCGGCGGAAGCTTCGACGTGTTCTCTTTTTCCACCGCCTCATCCACGGAGCGCAGTCCGTAGCGCGCGTAGAGTCTCTGCGCTTCCGGCTCGTGGAGGAAGCTCACGAACGCTTCGGCGACCGGCCGTACGCCGTGTTTGTCGACGGACTTGTCCACCAGAGCCACCGGGTTCTCGATCAAGATCGTCGACCGCGGAACGACGTAGTCGTAGCTCTGCCCCGCCTGCCGTCCGATGAGGACCTCGTTCTCGTACGTGACCGCCACATCGCCGACCCCCTTCTCGAAGGTCGTCATCGACTCGCGCGCCCCCTTGTCCATGATCGAGACGTTCCGGAAGACGCGCTCCAGGAAGTCCTTCGCCGCGTTCCGGTCGTCCTTCGGCACTCCCGCGAAGCCGCGGAGCGCCGCGCCGTACATCGCGTTGACGTTCCACTGCGCGCCGCCGGACGTCTTCGGGTCCGGCGTCAGCACGTTCAACCCCGAGCGCGTCAGGTCCGCCCAGTCGAGGACCTTCTTCGGATTTCCGGGACGGACGGCCAGCACGACGATCGAGTCGCTCACCATGCCTCCGTGAGGCCTTCCCTTCCAGTCGTGCGTGATGAGGCCGGCTTGCGCGATCTTGTCGATGTCCCCTTCGAGGGAGAGAGCGGCGACGTCGGCCTCAAAACCTCCGATGATCGCGCGCGCCTGCGCGCCGCTGCCCTGGTAGGACTCGCGAAACTCGACGCGCCGCCCGGTCGTCTGCTGCCAGCGTTTCTCGAAGGCGGGAAGGATCGCCTTGCCATAGACCTCCCGCGGGGTCGTGTACGCGCCGAGGATGAGCGTCACGGGCTTCGCGCCGCCGTCGGCGGCCGACTTCTCCGCCTTTCGGCAGCCGGAAAGAAAGAGCGAACCCGCCACGGCCAGGAGAGAGACGAAGAGCGCTCCGGAGGCTCGACGTGTGGGCATCGCGGCGAGCATTTCACGCGCCCCGCGCCGGGGCAAGGAGGCGACTATCGGGTCGGGTAGAGCTGCCGATAGGACTCGGCGTACAGAAGCACCCGCCGCACGTAATCGCGCGTCTCGGCAAACGGATGCGATTCGAGGACCTCGTCCTCCGCGCGCCCGCGGTTGTCCTGAAGGACCCGGCTCATGCGAGCGGGCCCGCCGTTGTACGCGGCGAGCGCATAAGGGACGTTTCCTCCGAAGCGGTCGAGGAGCTGTCGCAGGTACGCGGCCCCGAGACGCGCGTTGACTCCGGGATCGTAGAGAAACCCGCGGCGATACCGCACGCGGAGGACCGATCGCGCGAGAGGTTTCGCGGTCCCCGGCATGAGCTGCATCAGGCCGAGCGCGCCCGCGTGAGATCTCGCGCCGGCCACGAAGACGCTCTCCTGGCGCACGAGGGCCCGCAGCACCGCCGGGTCGAGCCGGAACTCTTCGGCGCGGGCCGGCAGAAACCCTCCCTCTTCGACCGGGTAGTGGAGCCTCCGCCAGCCGTCGGGCACCCGAGCCTCCTCCGCGGTCCCGATCTCGGGGAACGCGCGCTTCGCGGCGGCCGCCGCCGACGGGAATCGGCCGAGAGCGAAGTCCGCTTCGGCGAGTCGCAGGTCGCGGCCCCGCGACGGATGGAGAGCGGCGGCCTCCGCGGCCGCGCCCGCGAACATCCGGAGGCGCAACAGCTCGTCCGTGCGCCGGAATTCCGCCGTTTCGGTCGAGGGATCCGCCAGCGGAGGCGCGGCCGGAGCCGCCGGCCCGCGGAAACGGCGGCGGGCGAAACCCGTGTAGATGTCCGACGGATTGCCGGCGGCGAGGCGTGCGTAAAGCGCCCGCGCGTCCTCCGGCCTCTTCTCACCGTCGAGGCAGCGCGCGCGCCAGTAGGTGAGGCGCCGGTCGCGCCAGATGTCGTCGTAGGTCGCCGCCAACGCCTCGAAGCGGCCGCGGGCGCCGGCGAAATCTCCCGCGCGCCACCGCTCCCAGGCGAGATCCCATACGGGCTCGAATCCGCGGACGGTGCCCCGAGTCTCCGACGTGATCCTTCTCGCGAGCGCGAGCGCGCGGTCCCAGTCTCCGGCGTCCGAGGAGAGGCGAACGAGCTTCTCGAGCGCCGTGGTCCGGGCCGACGCCGGCGCGGCGGCGACGGCGACGCTTTCGAGCAGCTCGCGGACCGGCGTCGCGCGGGGACTCCGGGCGAACACGCGCGGGTCGGTCGTTTTGCGGAGGCGGGCGAGAAGGAGGTCGGCGCGAAAGATTCCGGCCGAAAACCACTCCGGGGTTCCAGCCGGCACGCGGGCCGCGGCGGACTCGGCGGCGCCGGCGCGCCCGAGGGCCGACAGGGCTCGGGCGAGCGCGAGCTGATTCGCGGGTCGTTCGCCGGCCGGCCACGACGCGGGCTCGGCGCCGAGCAGTCGATACCCACTTCGCGCGTCGCCGGCCGCGATGAGTGCCCGCCCTCGTCGTGCACGGTCCGCACCGGACAGGCGCTTCTCCTCGCGCTTCAGGACGCCGCGCACCGGGACCGGCATGGAGCGCGCCACGTCCGCCGACGGCGCGCGCAGGAGGAGTGAGTGCGCCGCGGCCGCGACCGCCGACGGATCCTTCACCGCGAGACCCAGGCGAACGCGCTCGATCTCGACCGCGGCGAGCTCGGCGCCCCGCGAAGCTGCGGCGACCCGGGAAAGCACGGCGAGCGCCTCGCGAGTCCGTCCGGCCTTCTCGAGAGCGCGCGCGAGGTCCCGCCCGACCGCGGTCCTCCGGGCGAACGGCTCTTCGGACTCGAAGGCGCTCTTCCACTCCTCGATCGCGGACTCGGTCCGACCCGCCTCGTCGAGAACCCGGCCCAGCCTCTCGCGCCGGTACGGCTCGAGACCGATCGCGGCCGCTTCCGCCGCGCGCAGTCTCGACTCGGCTGACGCGAAGTCTTTTCTCCGCTCGTCGTCCCCGGCGAGCAGGAAGGCGATCCGGGCGTTCCACGCCCGCTGACCGGCGGCGAGGCGGATCTCGGCGAGAACGGTTTCGGCGGCCGCGCGATCCCCCTGCTCGAGGAGGTCGGCCGCGCGGGCGAACTCCGCGTCGAGGTCGGATGTGACCGGGCGAAACGGGATATCCGCCAGCGCGTTCGACGCGACGAGGAGAATTGCGAGGAGCCCTCGGAGGCGACCCATTCAGAGGGAAACCGAAATCGGCCGAGCAAGATTCAGGCGAAGAATTGAGAGATCCTTCGCTTCGCTCAGAGCCTGCCCTGAACGAAGTGAAGGGATGACCGCTTCGCGGTCATCGAAGCGCTTCCGGTTGTCCTCCCGCGAGCACGTCCACGAGCTCTTCGTAGTAGTAGTCCTTGCCGGCGCGGACCTCCGGCGGGACGCGCTCCTCGTAGAGCCGCCGGCCACGCTCGATGTCGCCCCTCAACCGCTCGTAGAGGTCTCCGCGGTGGCGTCCCTCCGACACCTCGCGCTCGTTGTACAGCTTGATCTCGGAGGCGAGCAGGCGCGCGAACCGGCGCGCCTCGTCGCGGAGTTCCTCCTCGCCCTGCGGCGCGAGTGGTCCCCCGAGCGGGCGCTCCCCTTCCTCCTCCGTGACCACCGGGATCGCCGCAGGCGCCGGCGGCGGAATACCCCCGTCCCGGGGAAGAGGCGCGGCCGGGTGGTCTCGCGGAGGAGTCGACGCGAACGAGGGCGCCGCCGGGATCTCGTCCCGCGGAGCCGGCCGCGCAATTTCGAGCTCCCGCAGCGGAGGCGAGGGAACGAGCTTTCGCCGGGCCAGGCGATCCACGACCAGACCGGCGATCCAGGTGAGAACGGCCACCGCATCCCAGTCGAACCGCTCGCGCTCGCCGGCGACGTCCGCATAGACGGCTCCCGAGACTTTCTCGCGGACCACGAACGGCACGAGCACGGCCTCCGCCGCGTCGCCCGCTCCGAGCGCTTCGGAGACGGCATTCCCGCGGAGGAGCCACTGCGGAGAGCCCTCGCGGACCCGATCGAGGACGGAGCTCGGCTCGATCGCCGCGGATCGGGGGCCGGCACGACCGGTATCCGCGGCGAAACCGGACGACTTCCATACCTCGAGGCGACCGCCGCGATCGACGAGCAGAGCGCACCGGTCGGCGTGACGCCGGCACTCCTCGAGGAAGCGCGTCAACGCCTCGATCTGAGTGCCCGCCGAGTCGAGGCGGCGAACGGACTCCGACGCGATCCCGGGGAGCATTGCCGGGGAATCCGCGGGCTGCGGGACCGGGCGGAGGAGCTCGGCGGGCACGATCTCCTCGGGATGGTCGGTCAGCCGCGCCAGGAGCTCGTCCCAGCGGCGGTCGGTCTCGAACCGGAGCCTCTCGAGCTCCCCCTTGAGCGCCGAAAGGCGCTCGCGAACTTGCGCGCGGAGATCTGCCGGCGAGGAGCCGGGGGGAGGCTGCCGGTCCGCCATTCTCCCCGGATTATCGGGCGCTTTCGGGTTCCGTCCAAACCGCATAAGTAACTTTCCGGTCCGGATTTGAGCCGCCGCCCCCGGAATCGGACGGCCCTCCCGCGGCGTTTTTTTGAAGCCGGCTCGCGAAAAGAGAATTGCGGAGGGACTCGATCGGTTTCGAACCACATCTGCCGGCCCCGGACGGCGCGAGATCGGTCGGTCCGGGGCGCGGAAACGACGCTAAGTCCTTGCGCCCTAAGCATTTCAATTGACAGGATCGGGTCCCGTGGGTAAGATCATGGATCGATTCGAGCCCGCTCAAAAGGGGGTGAAAGTTCGTGCCTCTCGTCCACGTGAAGGAAGACGAGTCCTTCGAGAACGCGATGCGCCGCTTCAAGCGAAAGTGCGAGAAGTCCGGCATCCTCTCGGAGCTGAAGAAACGGCAGCACTACGAGAAGCCGAGCGCGAAGAGAAAGCGCAAGGCGATCCAGGCCCGCAAAAAGATGCTCCGCAAGCTCTCGGAGGAGCGTCGCGCGACGATGTAACGGTTCCCTCGGCGGGAGACGGCGTCGATCTCGGGGCACTCGAGTTCGACGTCGTTCTCCGCCTGATTTCTTCCCTCGCCCGCACGCCTCCCGGCCGGGAGGCCACCCTTCGAACGACGCCCTCCTGGGATGAGGGCTCGGTCCGCCGGCGACTCGAGGAGCTCTCGGAGCTCACCGAGTTCCGCTCTCGCCGGGGCCGTCTTCCGCTCGCCGGGCTCTCTGACGTCGCGCCGTCGCTCGCCACCCTCGAAAGCACGGGGGGCGCTGCGATGCCCGAAGACTTCCGTCCGATTATCTCGTCGGCGCGCGCCGCGCAGGCGGTCCGAAGAGCGCTCGCCGCCGTGGAGACGCCGCACCTGTCCGAACGCGCGCGCAGGCTGCCGGACCTGCAGCCGCTCGTGGACGCCGCGGCGCGGATCATCGGCGCGGATGGGGCGGTGCGCGACGACGCGTCGAAGGAGCTCGCGGCGCTTCGCGCAGGGCTCCGCCGCCGGCGAGCCGACGTTTCGCGGCGTCTCGAGAAGATGCTCGAAACGCGCCGGGAGGCCCTCGCCGACGCGGTCATCGTCCTGCGGAACGACCGATACTGTCTGCCGGTCTCGGCCTCCGCTCGATCGCGGGTCGCCGGAATCCTGCACGACCGCTCCGGCTCGGGCCAGACGGTTTTCGTGGAACCGCTCGAGGTCGTCGAGGCGAACAACGAGCTCGCGATCGCGGCGGCCGAGGAGAGGCGCGAGGTCGAGAGACTCCTGACGTCGCTTGGACGCGCGGTGCTCGACCGCGGCGACGATCTCATGACCGCAACCGAGGAGGTGGCCGAGCTCGACGCGCGCGAGGCCGCGGTCGACTTCGCGGAGGCGAGCGGCGGGCGCGTGGCGGAGATCTCCGACGACGGAACCTGGACTCTGTCCGGAGCCCGTCATCCGCTCCTCGATCCGAAGCTCGCAGACCTCCGGCGCCGGGCGCTCGGCGAGACCCGCGAGGCGAAAGAGGCCATCCCGCTCGATCTCGAGCTCTCACCCGGCGCGCGTCTCCTCGTCGTCTCCGGACCCAACGCCGGCGGCAAGACGGTCGTGTTGAAGACGGCGGGATTGATCTCGTTGATGGCGCAGGCGGGACTTCCGGTGCCGGCGGGTCCGGGCACGCGTCTCCCGGTGTTCCGTGCCGTGACGACCGAGATCGGCGACGCGCAGCAGATCCTCGCGGACCGCTCGACCTTCTCCTCCTCGATGGAGACGCTCGCGAAGGTCCTGGAAGACGCGGCGGAAGACCGGCTCGCGCTCGTGGACGAGATCGGCAGCGCGACCGACCCCGAGGAGGGCGGCGCCCTCGCGATCGCGTTTCTCGAGGAATACCTCGCCCGCGGCGGACGCGCGATCGTCACGACTCACCTCTCGTCGATCAAAGCTTTCGCGGCGGAGCGGGAAGACGCGGTCGGCGCCGCCATGGAGTTCGACGAAGCGACGGGACGGCCGACCTACCGGCTGCACGCCGGGCTGTCCGGACGGAGCCGAGCGCTCTCGGTCGCGGCCCGACAGGGCCTTCCGGAGAGCGTTCTCGCGCGGGCCCGCGAGATCCTCGGGCCCGCGTGGGCGCGGCGAGACCGCGCCGAGTCCGACGCCGAAACGGCGCTCGAGCGGCTGCGCGGGCAGGAGCGGGAGCTCGCCCGCGACCGGGAGAAGGCTCGGCGCGAAGCGGAGCGCCTCTCGGCCGAGCGCGCGGAGACCGCGCGCAAGCGGCAACAGATGCTCGAGACCGGACTCGCCGGCTTCGAGCGGGCGAAGCAGGATCTCGCCCGCCGCGTCGAGAGCGAGATCGAGTCTCTCCGGGAAGAGGGCGCGCGCCGCGCGAGCGAATCGGCCGCTCAGCTGATGGCGCGGGCGGAGGCGGACGCCGCGGAGCCGGTCGTCCTCGAGGCGCGGGAAGATCGGATCGAGCGGGCGAGAGTCCTCGCGACGGGAGACCGGGCCCGGCTGCGCGGGACGCGGACGGAGGGCGTCGTCGCTTCGGTCGAGGGGGAAACGGCGCGGCTCGAGGTCTCCGGAAAGAGGCTGCAGGTGCCGATCGAGGAGCTGGAGAGAGTGGGAGGGCCGGCCGGGAATCGCGCCTCAGCCCGGCCCTCTCCCGGGGAGAGCGAGTGGAGCGATTCGGCAGATACTGCCGTATCCACCACCGAGGTCAACGTCATCGGGCGGAGGCTCGACGAGGCGCTCGAAGAGGTCGAGAAGGCTCTCGACGGCGCGCTCCTCGCGGGAGCGTCCCGGCTGCGCGTCGTTCACGGCCATGGCACCGGCCGGCTCCGGGACGGATTGAGAGATCATCTGAGAAAGCACCCCGCGGTTTCTCGATTGCACGCGGCCGATCCGCGTGAGGGCGGGAATGGCGCGACGGTCGTGGAGCTGAAATGACGCGCGTCGAAGATGCGCGTCATCCTGAGGCCGAAGGCCGAAGGATCTCTCCGTCACAAAGGAGAGATTCCTCGTCGCTTCGCTCCTCGGAATGACAGAGTGACGGCCATGAGTGATCTCGACATCAACGATGCGGTGCTCGCGGAGCTGCGCTCGGCCGCCGACATCGTCGAGGTCGTCGGCGAGCACACGCGCCTGAAGAAGGCGGGACGCTCCTTCAAGGGTCTCTGCCCGTTCCACAACGAGCGCACGCCGTCGTTCACGGTCGATCGCGACAAGGGGCTGTATCACTGCTTCGGGTGCGGCGCCGGCGGCGACGTCATCCACTTCGTTCGCCAGATCGACCGGCTGGATTTCCCGGAGGCGATCGAGGCGCTCGCGTCACGCTTCGGTGTCGCGATTCCGAAACGGGTCACGCGCGGGCCCCGCGACGAACAGCGCGAGAAGCTCCTCGCGGCCGTTGCCGCCGCGCAGCGCTTCTACGCCGCGGAGCTCGGCAAGCCGGGCAACCGCGCCGCCGCGTACCTCCAGGAACGCGGCGTTCCCGAGACGGTCGCTCGAGCGCTCGGCGTCGGCTACGCCCCCGCCGGCTGGGAGACGCTCGCGAAGGGTCTCGGCGGCGCGTACCCGGAGAGCGTTCTCGTCGAGGCGGGGTTGATGCAGCCGCGTTCCGAAGGGCGCGGATCGTACGACCGTTTTCGGAACCGGCTGCTCTTCACGATCAAGGACGAGCGCGGCCGTCCCGTCGGCTTCAGCGGCCGCGCACTCTCGCCCGAGGACGAGCCGAAGTATCTGAACTCTCCCGAGTCGCCGATCTTCCTGAAGAAGAGGCTTCTCTACGCGCTCACGGACGCCCGCGAGGCGATTCGCCGGCGCGAGCGGACCGTCCTCGCGGAGGGTTGCTTCGACCACCTCGCGCTCTATCTGGCGGGGGTCGAGGAGACGGTCGCCTCGATGGGAACGGCGCTCACCGCCGAACAGGCGGCAAAGCTGAAGCGGCTCGCGCCGCGGGTCGTCGTCTGCTACGACGGCGACTCCGCCGGACGGAATGCGGCGCGCGGGGCGCTCGCGCACCTGCTCGCGCAGGGCCTCGAAGTCTCGATCGCCCGGCTTCCCGCCGATGAAGATCCCGACGACGTCCGGCGCAGAGAGGGCCCCGAGGCGCTCGCCTCCCGGATCGCCGAGGCGCCCGGCTACCTCCCGTGGCTGCTCGAAGAGCTCTCTCCCTCGCAGCCGCGGATCTCCGCCGAGGAGAAGAAGGACCGGATCCGTTCGATCCTGGAGGTCCTCGCCAACGTCCCGGACCGGATCCTGCGTTACGAGGAGTACCGCCGGGTATCGGCCGACGTCGGGGTTCCCGTCGAAGTGCTCTGGTCGGGTGATCCGGGCAATCGCGCCCCGGCCGGGCCCGGCATTTCCGCCCGACCGGCCCCCGCGCCCCCCCCTCCTGCGCTCCCGGGCCCCCGGGGAACGCCCGGAAATGGATCGGTGTTATATAGCGGGGAGATACCCCCGGCGGAATTGAGGCTTTTGAGGATTCTCGTCCGGGGCGGCGAGCAGATCTCCTTGATTCGGGGGCAGTTACGGTCGGAGCACGTCACCCATCCGGGTGTTCGAAGCCTGGTCGAGACGTTGGAAAGGGGCGAAAGCGGCGCGGGAGCGATTGATTTTCAGAAGTATCTGGCTCACCTTAGGGAACCAAGCGACATTTCTCTCATATCCCGCTTGGCTCTCGACGACAGCCCGGAGCCGACGGAAGAAGACGTTCGACGGCTGCTCAGGGAACTCGAAAAGAAGCACTTGATGCGAGAGAAGAGTGCGCTCAACAGAGGAATCCGCCAGGCCGAGGAATCCGGTCAGGGCGAGGAGGTCTCGCGTCTCATGCAGCGAGTCCAGGAGATCGGGAAGCGAATGATGGAGCTCTCGCGTTGAGGAGCCCGGCGAAAGGAACGAACTTGGTAGTCGAGGAAAAGTATCCGGAGGTTTCGATCCTCTTCAAAGAGGGGAAGAACAAGGGCTACCTGCTCTACGAGGAGATCCAGACGGTCATCTCCGACGAGCTGGTCGGGAGCCCGCGCGAGCTCGAACAGGTCTACGAGCGATTCTTCGACCTGGGCATCGAGATCGTCACCGATCCCGACCGGGCGGCGAGGAAGCGCGCCGCGCTCGACGCGGAGACCGCGGAGGAGGCCCGCGAGGCCGTCGAGAAGACGAACGACCCCGTGCGCATGTACCTGCGCGAGATGGGAACCGTCAAGCTCCTCGACCGCGAGGGCGAGGTCCGGATCGCGAAGCGTATCGAGCAGGGCGAAGCGAAGATCTACCAGGCGCTCGCGAGCAACCCGATCGTCCTCGAAGAGATCCTGAAGCTCCTCGAGAACGTGGGACGCGACTCGCGCATGGTCAACGAGCTCGTAAACCTCCCGGAGGACTCCGAGGACCTCGACGACCGCGCGGCGCAGCGCATCGAGGCGGTGCTCGCGAGTTTCAAGAAGATCGGCGGTCTCGACAAAGACATCAAGCGGATGAAGTTCAAGGCGCGCACGATCAAGAAGGGAACGAAGGCCCTCGCGCGCGTCGAGGCGTCCATCGACCGCCGTATCGCCGACATGGCGAAGCTGATCCGCGCGGCCGACTTCACGCCGGCCGTCTTGAACCGGGCGATCGGGATCCTGAAGGACATCGACCGGCAGATGAACGTCCCGGAGTCGACGATCCGGCAGGACACGAACACGCTGAAGCGCGAGAAGAACGCCACCCGGATCGACTTCTACAAGCGCCGGATTGCGAAGTATCGGAAGGCTCTCCGGGATCTCGAGCAGAAGTTCGGTGTCACCCACGAGGACGTCAAGAAGACCCTCCGGCAGGTGCGGGAGGGCGAAGAGGAAGCGGACCAGGCGAAGCACGAGCTGATCGTCGCGAACCTGCGCCTCGTCGTCTCGATCGCAAAGAAGTACACGAACCGCGGGCTCCAGTTCCTCGATCTGATCCAGGAGGGCAACATCGGGCTCATGAAGGCGGTCGAGAAGTTCGAGCACCGGCGCGGCTACAAGTTCTCCACTTACGCGACGTGGTGGATCCGGCAGGCGATCACGCGGGCGATCGCGGA
>Ga0075423_10001456_pt1 | contig 20878 bp, 17 predicted proteins | sample SoiMethybrSBSTD2_FD_80114 | JGI IMG/M metagenome (GOLD analysis project Ga0075423, IMG submission 80114) | Bulk soil microbial communities from a Populus tree surrounding site in Tennessee, USA - Soil MetaG P. TD hybrid SBSTD2 | ecosystem: Environmental > Terrestrial > Soil > Tree plantation...
CGTGCAGGAGCTTGCCCACGTCCTCCTCGAGGTGTAGCCGCTGGATCCCGATGGCGCGCGCGCCGCCCTCGACGTCGATCTGGAGCGAGCCGTCCTCGGCCAGCGGCTCCTCGTACTGGCTGATCTGATAGTTCTTCGGCATGTCGGGGTAGTAGTAGTGCTTGCGCGCGAAGCGGCACGCCTCGTTGATGCGGCAGCCGAATGCCAGCGCGGTGCGGATGCCGAACTCCACCGCGCGGCGGTTGATGACCGGCAGCACGCCCGGCATGCCGAGGCAGATCGGGCACGTCTGCGTGTTGGGCCGGGCGCCGAACGTCGTCGGGCACCCGCAGAACATCTTCGAGCGCGTCAGGAGCTGCGCGTGGACCTCGAGGCCGATGACCGTCTCGTACTTTGCTGTAGCGGGACTCATGAGACCGGCTTGCCCCGGGGGTGGCTTGAGAAAGGCACAAGTGGCTCCGTCACGCCCGACCTGGGCCAATAGCCTACGCGCCCCTGCGTTGTCATGAAAGGTCCGGCCGGCGCGAGCGCCACTCCGTGGCCTGCTCGTAGGCGTACGCCGCGCGCAGCACGCGCGCCTCGTCGAGCGGGGGCCCGAGCACCTGCAGGCCGATCGGCAGCCCGTTCGTGTTGAAGCCGCACGGCACCGAGACACCCGGGATGCCGGAAAGATTGCCCGGGATCGTGAAGACGTCGTTGAGGTACATCGACAGCGGGTCGGCCTTCTCGCCGTGCTTGAACGCCACGTTCGGCGTGGTCGGCGCGACGATCAGGTCGACCTTGGCGAAGGCCGCCGCGAACTCGCGGCGCACCAAGGTGCGAACGCTCTGGGCCTTACCGTAGTACGCGTCGTAGTAGCCGGCCGACAGGGCGTAGGTGCCAAGCATGATCCGGCGCTTGACCTCGGCGCCGAAGCCAGCCGCGCGCGTCTTGCTCTGCATCTCGATGAGATCGCGTCCGGCCACGCGCAGCCCGTATTTCACGCCGTCATAGCGCGCGAGGTTCGACGAGGCCTCGGCCGGAAGGATCACGTAGTAGGCGGCGAGCGAGTGCTCGGTGGTCGGTAGCGAGACGCGCTCGATCCGGGCGCCGAGGCCCTTCAGGACCTCGATCGCCTGGCGCACGGCGCGCTCGACTTCGGGGTCCATCCCGTCGGGGAAGTATTCGTCGGGCATCCCGAGCGTGAGACCGGCGACGCCCTTCGCGAGCTCGGCCGCGTAGTCGGGCACCGGCGCCTGAATCGAGGTCGAATCGCGGCGGTCGTAGCCGGCGACGGCACCGAGCAGGAGCGCCGCGTCGGTGACGTCCTGGCCGAAGGGACCGATCTGGTCGAGCGACGAGGCCAGCGCCACCAGGCCGTAGCGCGACACCCGGCCGTAGGTCGGTTTCAAGCCGACGACGCCGCAGAAGGCGGCGGGCTGGCGGATCGATCCGCCGGTGTCGCTGCCGTAGGAGCCGGCCGCCAGACCGCCCGCCACCGCCGCCGCGGATCCGCCCGACGAGCCGCCGGGGACGCGCGCCAGGTCCCAGGGATTCCGGGTCGGGTGAAAAGCCGAGTGCTCCGTGGACGAGCCCATCGCGAACTCGTCCAGGTTCGTCTTGCCCAGCACGACGGCGCCGGCTTCGCGAAGCTTCATGACGGTCGTCGCGTCGTAGGGCGGCACGAAGCGCTCGAGCATCTTCGAGCCACACGTGGTTCTCACGCCGGCGGTGCACATCACGTCCTTGAGCGCGAGCGGAACGCCGTCGACCGGACCACGCGGTGCGCCCGCCCGCCAGCGGCGCTCGGACTCGCGCGCCGCGGTCAGCGCCTGCTCGCGCACGACGGTGAGATACGCGCCGATCTTCCCGTCGAGCGCGCCGATCCGCCCGAGATAGTCCTCGGCCACCGCGGTCGGCGTCAGGTCGCCGCGCCGGTAGGCTTCGGTCAGCTCGTGGATGGGCTGATGCATCACTCCTCGATGATCCGCGGCACGCGGAAGAGCTCGCCGGACGGGTCCGGCGCGTTGGCGAGCGCCGAATCCTGGGGCAGGCACGGCTCGACGTCGTCCTCGCGCATCACGTTGACGACGTCGACCGCGTGCGAGGTCGGCTCGACCCCCTCGGTCGGCACGGCGCGCAGGGTGTCCAGATGGGCGAGGATCGAGTTCAGCTGCTCGCGCATGCGCTCGAGCTCGGCATCGGTCAGCGCCAGCCGGGTCAGCCGCGCCACGTGCTCGACGTCCTTGCGGTCGATCATCGCCTCAGATCTCCTCGAGATGAGCGTACTGCACGGAGAGCCGCTTGCGCCCGACGCTCGCGAACCCGACGGTCACGACGTAGTCGGCGCCGTCGCGTTCGATGCCGACTACCAGGCCCTCGCCGAAACGCGCGTGGCGCACCTTGGACCCCACGCGGAACGGCAAATCGTCGCCGACCGTGTCGGCGGCCGCGGCGTAAGCGGCGGCGTCCTGCGCCCAGCTGGGCGGCGCCTCGCGCCGCGTGTTCAGCGAGACGAGGTCCTTCTCCGGCATCTCGCGCAAGAACCGTGAGGGCTCGCCCACACCGTAGCCGTGAATGCGCCGATGCAGCGCGTAGGAAAGATAGAGCCGCTGTTGAGCGCGCGTGATCCCGACATAGCAGAGGCGGCGCTCTTCCTCGATCTCGTCCTCGTCGTTCATCGAGCGGGCGTGCGGGAAGACACCCTCCTCCATCCCGGTGAGGAACACCACCGGGAACTCGAGTCCCTTCGCCGAATGCAACGTCATCATCGTCACGCGCGCGCCCTCGTCCTTGAGCTCGTCGATGTCGGCCATCAGCGCGATCTGGTCGAGAAACGCCTCGAGCGTCGGGCTCGCATCGGCGCGCATGTAGTCCTCGGCGGCCGCGATCAGCTCCTCGAGGTTCTCCAGGCGCGCCTCGGCCTCCGGCGAGCGCTCGACGCGGAGCGCGTCGCGGTAGCCGGTGGCATCCAGTAGCTGATCGATGAACGCCGGTGGCGTCATCTCGGCGCGGCGGTCGGCCAGGCCGCGGACCAGCGCCGCGAACTCCTCGAGCGAGCGGCGGGCCTTGCCGGTGATCGCCGAAGGCGGCTCGGCCGCGACGGCCAGCAGCGCGCGGCCGGCGCGCGCCTCGTCGAGCCGCGCCAGGGTCGCCGGCCCGATCCCCCGCACCGGCGTCTGGATGGCCCGGCGGAACGCGACGTCGTCGGCCGGGTTCACCGCCAGCCGCACGTACGCGAGCGCGTCCTTGATCTCCTTGCGCTCGTAGAAACGGACGCCCCCGACGATGCCGTACGGGATGCGCGCGCGGCGCAGCGCGTCCTCGAGCACGCGCGACTGCGCGTTGGTCCGATAGAAGACGGCCACGCCGTTCCAGGGCACGCCCTCACCGCGGGCGCCGAGAATCGTCTGGGCGACGAAGTTCGCCTCCTCGTGCTCGTCCCAGGCACGGTAGAGCTTGGGCGCGTCGCCCTCGGCGTTCTCGGTCCAGAGCGTCTTTTCCTTGCGCTGCCGGTTGTGATCGATGACGGCCGCGGCCAGCGAGAGGATGCGCTGAGTCGAGCGATAGTTCTGCTCGAGCTTCACCACCCGGGTGCCCGGATAGTCCTTCTCGAAATCGAGGATGTTGCCGATGTCCGCGCCGCGCCATTTGTAGATCGACTGGTCGGGATCGCCCACGACACAGATGTTCCGGTGCTCGCTGGTCAGGAGCCGGATGATCCGGTACTGCGCGCGGTTCGTGTCCTGATACTCGTCGACCAGGACGTGGCGCCAGAGCCCGCGATACCAGGCGACCGCCTCGGGCACGTCCTGGAAGAGCTGCACGGTCTTGAGCAAGAGGTCGTCGAAGTCGACGGCGCCCACGGCGCGCAGGCGGTCTTCGTATTTCGCGTAGACGTGGGTGATCTTGGCTTCCCACGGCCCGCGCGCGGAATGCCGGGCCGTGTCCACGCCCATCATGTGGTTCTTCCAGTAGCTGATGCGTTGGGTGACCGAGCCCGGCGTCGTGGCGCGATCGGTCAGGTCGAGCTCCTTCATGCACTCCTTGACCAGGCTCTCGCGGTCGTCCTCGTCGTAGATGATGAAGTGCGGTGGCAGGCCGATGTGGCGCCCGTGCTGGCGCAGGATCCGCACGCACGCCGAGTGAAAGGTGGCGATCAGGGGCGCCTTGATCCCGACCGGCAGCAAGAGCGCCTCGACACGGCGAGCCATCTCGCCGGCCGCCTTGTTGGTGAACGTGACCGCGATCAGGTTGCGCGGCGAGAGGCCGCGCTCGCCGGTGAGCCACGCGATGCGGTAGGCGATGACGCGTGTCTTGCCGCTGCCGGCACCCGCCAGGACGAGCATCGGCCCGTCACCGGCGGTGACGGCCTCGCGCTGCGGCGGGTTCAGATCCTCGAGGAGATGCTCGAGCTGGGATGGCACCGGTCGATTGTACCGATCGATCGATGCCTCGCCAATACGAAGCGGGCATGACGCCGGGCCGGGCGGCGACGTCGCGGCGCCCGGCGATGGGCGCGGCGCTACTCGACCGTGACGCTCTTGGCGAGGTTGCGCGGCTGGTCCACGTCGCAGCCCAGGCGTACCGCGATGTGGTACGCGAGGAGCTGGAGCGGGATCACCGTGATCAGCGGTGCCAGGAGATCGGCGCACGGCGGCACCTCGATCACGCGCTGGGCCTTGCCGGCGACCATCCGGTCGCCCGCGTGGACGACCGCGATCACCTGCCCGTCGCGTGCTCTCACTTCCTCGATGTTGCCGAGCATGCGCTCGTAGGAGCCGTCACGCGGGGCCAGCGCGACCACGGGCAAGCGGTCGGCGATGAGCGCGATCGGGCCGTGCTTCATCTCGCCGCCAGCGTAGCCTTCGGCGTGGATGTAGGACAGCTCCTTGAGCTTGAGCGCGCCCTCGAGCGCGATCGGGAACTGCAGGCCGCGGCCGAGATAGAGGAAGTCGCGCGCACCGACGAGCTCGCGAGCCATCGCCGCGATCTGGCCGTCGAGCTCGAGCGTCTTCTCGACGAGCCGCGGAATCTCGACCAGGTCGTGGATCCGCTTCTTCACGTCCTCGGCCGTGATTGCGCCGCGCTGGCGGCCGAGCCACAGGCCGAGCAGGTAGACGGCGACGATCATCGTCGAGAAGGCCTTGGTCGAGGCGACGCCGATCTCCGGGCCCGCGTGCATGTAGAGCACGCCGGTCGCCTCGCGCGCCAGCGCCGAGCCGACGACGTTGGTGATCGCGAGGATCGGGCAGCCCTTGAGCCGCGCGGCCTTCACGGCGCCCAGGGTGTCGGCGGTCTCGCCCGACTGGGAGATCGCGACCACCAGGGTCTCGGGACCGATCAGCGCGTCGCGATAGCGGAACTCGCTGCCGAGGTCGATCTCAGCCGGGATGCCGGCGAGCTTTTCCATCATCGTGCGGCCGAGCATTGCGGCGTGGAACGCGGTGCCGCAGGCCACCAGCACCACCCGCTGGATGCCGCGCACGATCTCCGGCGCCAGATTCACGTCGGGCAGGACCACGTTGCCGGTCTCAGGCGCGATGCGGCCGCGGAAGGTATCCGTGATGGCGCGCGGCTGCTCGTGCATCTCCTTGAGCATGAAATGCCGGTAGCCGCCCTTCTCGGCCATGATTGGATCCCACGAGATCCGCACCGGGGCGCGGCGGATGGGCTCGCCGTCGACGGTGGTCAGCTCGACTGAATCGGCGGTGACGACCGCGACCTCGTCGTCCTCGAGCACGACCACGTCGCGCGTGTGGGACAGGATCGCCGGGATATCAGAGGCCACGAACATCTCGCCCTGCCCGAGCCCGACCACGACGCTGCCGGCGCCCTGCTTGGCGGCGACCAGCCGATCCGGCGCCTTGGCGCAGATGACGCCGAGCGCATACGATCCCTGTACCTCTTTGAGGGCCGTCTTGACGGCGCGATCGAGCCGCCCCGTGCTCTTCAGGTGGTGCTCGATCAGGTGAGCGATCACCTCGGTGTCGGTCTCGGACTTGAACTGGTGGCCCTCGGCCAGCAGGCGCTCCTTGATCTCGAGGTAGTTCTCGATGATGCCGTTATGGACCACGACCAGGGAGCCGTCGCAGTCGGTGTGGGGGTGCGCGTTCTCCTCGGACGGGCGGCCGTGCGTGGCCCAGCGCGTATGGCCGATGCCGAGCGAGCCCGCCAGCGGCCTCTCACCGAGGACGTTTTCGAGCATCTTGAGCCGGCCGGGCGCGCGCCGCACGTGGAGCGTGCCGTCGTTGTACACCGCGATGCCCGCGGAGTCGTAGCCGCGATACTCGAGCCGCTTCAGCCCCTCGACGATGATGCCGACCGCGCTCTTGTCCCCGACGTAGCCGACGATTCCACACATGGCTGACCTCAGTGCTCCTCGCGCTTCTTGGCCTTGCGGGCCGCCCAGCCTTCCTTGACGAACTGCTGGGCGCGTCCCACCGCGAGGGCTCCGGGCGGGACGTCCTTGGTGATCGTGGAACCTGCACCGACATATGCGCCCTCACCGACGGTGACGGGGGCGACGAGGCTCGTGTTCGTTCCGATGAATGCCCGATCGCCGATCTTGGTTTCGTGCTTGTTGACGCCGTCGTAGTTACAGGTGATGGTGCCGGCGCCCACGTTGACGCCCTCGCCGATGGTCGCGTCGCCGACGTAGGAGAGGTGCGGCACCTTCGACCCGCGCCCGATCGTCGACTTCTTGAGCTCGACGAAGTTGCCGATCTTGGCCTTCGCGCCCACCTGGGCCAGCGGCCGCAGATGGCAGAAGGGGCCGAGCGTCGCCGCCTCCTCGATCGCCGATTCGCGAATCACGCAATAGGGCAGCAGGGTGACGCGATCGCTCAGGCTGGACGCGCTCACGTGAGAGCCGACGCCGATCACGCACTCGCTCCCGATGGACGACTGGCCCTCGATCACCACCTGCGGGTAGATGGTGGTGTCCGGGCCGATCGTGACGCCGTCCTCGATGTAGGTGCTGGCGGGATCGAGGATCGTCACGCCGCTCTCCATCAACCGGTCGAGGATGCGGCGGCGCTGCACCGCGGCGACCGCCGCGAGCTGCTTTCGGTCGTTCACGCCGGCCGCTTCGCCCGCATCGGACACGACCGCTTCGATCCGGCCGCCGGCGCGGGCGAGGATGTCAATCACGTCGGTCAGGTAGTACTCGCCCTGATCGTTGTGCGGCCGCACCTTCTCGAGCGCCGGCCAGAGCCGCGAGGCGGCGAAGCAGTACACCGCGGTGTTGATCTCGGCGATCTTCTTCTCGGCCGCGGTCGCGTCACGGTCTTCGACGATCTTCTTGACTCGCCCGCCCCGGCGGACCACCCGTCCGTAGCCTTTGGGATCCTCGACGATGCCGGTCAGGACGGTCGCGGCGGCACGGCTCTTTTGATGGTGGTCGACCAGGCGCCCGATGGTCTCGGCGGACAAGAGCGGCATGTCTCCCGGCAGGACGAGAATCGTCCCCTCCCCGCACTCGGCCTGAGCCTGCTGGACGGCGTGGCCGCTACCCAGACGCTCCTTCTGGACGATGGAGCGCACATCGGGCCCGGCAACCGTGGCGACCTCTTCGGCATTCGGTCCGATCACCAGGACGATCCGATCAGCGAGCGTCCGAGCGATCCGGAGTGGGTAGGCGATCAGCGGGCGGCCGCAGAGGGGGTGAAGCACCTTGGGTTGCCGCGAGCGCATCCGCTTTCCCTCACCGGCGGCGAGAACGACGGCGGTCACCTGGTCCATTGGGTTTGAATTATTCTACCCCGGACCCCCGAGTCACAATCAGGGTTTCCCCCGGAAAACCCGTTCAAGGCGCCCTATCCTTCGCGTCGAAGATGTGACAGCAGACGCTCGATGCGTTCCGGAACCGGCGCGGTGAATTCGACGACTTTCCGGAGAGATGGATGCAGGAACGCGAGCGTAGCCGCGTGCAAGGCGTAGCCGTCGAGCTCGACGGGCGCACGCGAGCGTGGCTGGCCGTACACGTCGTCGCCGACGACCGGGTGGGCCAGCGAGGCCAGGTGCACCCGAATCTGGTGGGTCCTCCCCGTCTCCAGGCGTGCTTCGAGCACCGTGAAGTGCGCGAAGCGTTCGAGCACCCGGTAGCGGGTCACGGCGCGCTTGCCCCGTCCCGCCGGGCGGATCGCCATCTTCACCCGGTCGGTCGGATGGCGCCCGATCGGGGCGTCGACGACGCCCTCGTTGGCACGAACCCGCCCGTGGACCACCGCGAGATAGCGACGCGTCACCGTGCGGGCGGCGAGCTGCTCCACCAGATCGTCGTAGGCCGCGCTGGTCTTGGCGACGACGAGCAGTCCCGAGGTGTCCTTGTCGAGCCGATGGACGATGCCCGGACGGCGCGGCCCTCCCACGCCCGCGGTGGTCGGGGCATGCGCGAGGATCGCCGCCGCGAGTGTCCCGATGGAGCGCCCGGCACCGGGATGAACGACTGTCCCCGCCGGCTTGTCGACCACCAGGACGTGGTCGTCCTCGTAGACCACCGAGAGCGGGACCGCTTCGGGCGCCAGGGTCTCGTCGGGTGGCGGCGGGATTTCGACCTCGATCCGCTCGGTGCCCCGCAGGCGATGCGCGGCCTTGAGGGCCGCGCCGTCGACGCGCACGAGCCCGTCGCGGATCAGCATCTGCAGGCGCGCGCGCGAGAGCTCCGGAAGCTGCTCACTCAGCCAGCGGTCGAGTCGGGCGCCCGCCGACGCGGGCTCGACCGTGAGCACCTTCACGGCTCAGGCGCGGGCGGAAGGTGAACGGTCGAAGAGCACCACCAGCGCCAGGACCGCGACGCCGATCGAGATCGCCGAGTCGGCGACGTTGAAGGCCGGCCAGTGCCAGTCGCGGTAGTAAACGTCGACGAAGTCGACCACGGCGCCGAATCGCGTCCGATCGATCAGGTTGCCCACGGCGCCGCCGAAGATCAGCCCGATGGCGGATTGTTCGCGCCACCCTCCGCTCGGCAGGATCCGGAGCGCGACGCGCAGGAGCACCACGAGCGCGACCAGCGAGAGCAGGCCCACGATCCAGCGCCAGCCGGCCGGGATCCCCGCGAGTAGACCGAACGCGAGGCCCGGATTCATGACGAGGGTCAGCGCGGCGAAGCCCTCGATCACCGCCACCGGAACGCCCGGCGTCAGCCGGCTCAGCGCGATCAGCTTGGTGAGCTGGTCGAGGACGACGATGACGGCCGCGATCGCGATGACACGGCTGACGCGAGCGCGGTCAGCGCGGATCGCCGGAGCCACTCAGCCGCGTGACGATCGGGACGCAGCGCTCGCAGAGCGTCGGATGCTCGCGGCTCTCGCCGACGCGCTCGCTGCGCGTCCAGCACCGCTCGCACTTCTCGCCGCGCGCGCGATCGACAGCGACGACCAGGCCGGGAATGTCCTGGCTCTCGTAGGTGACGCGCGCGCCCACGCTCGAGCGCTCGAGCTCCACCCGCGACACGATGAAGACCGTCGGCAGCAACGCGCGCTTGGCGTCGAGCAGCGCCGGCAGATCCTCGGGCGCGTTCGAGATGGTCACGACGGCCTCGAGGCCGCTGCCGATGAGCTTCCCGGCCCGCGCGGTCTCCAGGGCCTTCGCGACCTCCCGGCGCACCTCGAGGAGCCGATCCCAGTCGCGATTGAGCGCGTCGTCGAGCCACTCGCGCGGCGCGTCCGGGAAGCGCTCGAGGTGCACGCTCTCGCCGTGGACGCCCGGCAGATGACGCCACGCCTCCTCGCAGGTGAAGGTGAGGATGGGCGCCAGGAGCCGCGCCAGCGCGGTGAAGACGTCGTAGCAGACGGTCTGCGCCGCGCGCCGCCGCGGGTCGTCGGGCAGCGAGGTGTAGAGCCGGTCCTTGATGATGTCGAGATAGAGGGCCGACAGGTCCACCGCGCAGAAGTTGTGCACGTTGTGGAAGACCGTGTGGAACTCGTACTCGTCGTACGCGCGCCGCACGCGCGTGATCAGCCGCGCCAGACGGTCGAGCACCCAGCGATCCACCTCGTCCAGCCGCGCGTAGGACTGGCGGTCGCGCGCCGGATCGAAATCGCCCAGGTTGCCGAGCAGGAAGCGGAACGTGTTGCGCATGCGGCGATACGCGTCGGCGAGACGGTCGAGGATCTCGAGCGAGACCCGGATGTCCTGCGTGTAGTCCTCGGCGGCCACCCACAGGCGCAGCACCTCGGCGCCGTACTTGGGCAGCGCCTCCTCGGCGGTGATCACGTTGCCGAGAGACTTCGACATCTTCCGTCCCTCGCCGTCGACGAAGAACCCATGCGTCACGACGCTCTTGTAGGGCGCCGCGTCGCGCGTGCCCATGGCCTCGAGCAGCGAGGACTGGAACCAGCCCCGGTGCTGGTCGGAGCCCTCCAGGTAGAGCTCGGCCGGCCAGTGGAGCTCCGGGCGCGTCTCGAGCACGGCCGCGTGGCTGCAGCCGGAATCGAACCACACGTCGAGGATGTCCATCTCCTTGCGGAAGCTCTCGCCGCCGCACTTCGCGCAGCGCGTGCCGGCGGGCAAGAGGTCGCGTGCCGCGCGTGCGTACCACTCGTCGGCGCCCTGGCCCTGGCGGAAGACCGCCGCGACGTGCTCCACGATGCGCTCCTCGAGCAGGAGCGTCTCGCACGCCGTGCAGTAGAACGCCACGATCGGCACGCCCCAGATCCGCTGGCGCGAGATGACCCATTCCGGACGGTGGGCGACCATGTTGTAGATGCGGTCCTCGCCCCACGACGGGATCCATTGCACGTCCCGCTTGATCGCCTCGAGCGCGTGGGCGCGGAAGTCGCGCTTGTTCAGATCGATGAACCACTGCTCGGTGGCGCGGAACAGCGTCGGATTCTTGCAGCGCCAGCAGTGCGGATACGTATGCTTGAGCGGGCGCTGCGCGATCAGCATGCCCACGCTCTTGAGGTGCTCGATGATCTTGGGATTGGCCTCCCACACGGTGAGGCCCGCGAAGTGCTCGACGTCGGCGACGAATCGCCCGGCGTCGTCGACCGGGTTGTAGATCCGGAGCCCGAGCGATTTGCCGAGCTCGTAGTCCTCCTCGCCGTGCCCCGGCGCGATGTGCACGAGGCCGGTCCCCTGGTCCATCCCGACGAAATCCGCGGCAGCGATCTTGCCCTCGCGCGCAATCCACGGGTGCCGGAAGCCGTGACCGACGAGCCGCTCGCCGGGCATGCTCACCAGCACGGTGTGCTCGCGGGCCGGCAACAGGCGGAGGAAATCGTCCATCAGCGCGCGCGCGACGATGTAGACCTCGTCGCCCTTGGCGAGCGCCACGTACTCCTGCGTGGGATGCACGGCGATCGCGAGATTGGCTGGCAACGTCCACGGGGTGGTGGTCCAGATCACGGCGAAGACACGGCGGCCGCCGAGCGCGGACTGAAGCTCGGTCGGCACGGACGTCATCGGGAACTTCACCCAGACCGACGGCGTCGTCTGCTCCTCGTACTCGACCTCGGCCTGCGCGAGCGCGGTCCGGCAGTACATGCACCAGTGCACCGGCTTGAGACCTTTGTAGACGAGCCCGCGACCGACGAAGCGGCCGAACTCGCGCGCAATGACCGCCTGGTACGCGGGCTCCATCGTGACGTAGGGGTTGTCCCAGTCACCGAAGACCCCAAGGCGCTTGAACTCGCCGCGCTGGATGTCGATGAAGCGCAGCGCGTACTCACGACACTTCCGGCGCTTCTCGACTGGATCCATCGCGTTGCGCACGTCGACGCCGGGCTTGTCGAGGCCGAGTTCCTTGTCGACCTGGTGCTCGATCGGCAACCCGTGGCAGTCCCAGCCCGGCACGTAGACCGCGTTGAACCCGGACATCGACCGCGATTTGACGATCACGTCCTTCAGGACCTTGTTGAGGATGTGGCCGAGATGGAGGTGACCGTTGGCGTACGGGGGTCCGTCGTGCAGGATCCACAGTGGTCGGCCGGCCGCCGCCTGGCGGATGCGCTTGTAGATACCGAACGACTCCCACCACGCGAGCATCTCGGGCTCGCTCTTCAGCAGATTCGCCTTCATCGGGAAGGCGGTTTTCGGCAGGTTTAGCGTGGCCTTGTAGTCCATGACCCGGAGCGTCATCGTACCACAGCGACGACGGGGACCTACTTGGGCGTGAGCGTTACGACACCCTTCGCGGAGTCGATGTTGACGTTGAACTGATCGATGAAGTCACGTCCGAGAGTACCGTCAGCCCCCTCGACCACTGAAAGTCCAATGCCCACCGCCATGCGTCCGGTGCGAGCCTCGCCGACCTCGAGGCTATCGATGAAGACGAACTGCACCGGCGTGGTTCCCGTCGCTCCTCTGATCTCCGCCGATGTCGTGGTCGGTGCCGCGATGCGAACGCCGGCGGCCTGGAGCGCGTGTGCGGCGACAAACGTTTTGTCGGAGCCGGTGTCGAACAAGAGCTTGGCGTCGGCGTTGCCGTTGATCCGGGCGTCGACCATGATGCGCTGACCGGGGATGAAGCGGATCGACGTCTCGCCCGACGCCTTGGCGCCCGGGGTCCCGGGCGCGGGAGTCCCCGCCGGCGAGTTCTTCATGCCGAGCGGGACTGCCTTCGAGCGATAACGGTCGGGGACGCTGTCGATCCCGTCGGCGTAGTGCGGCACGCCGTTGTCGTCGACCCAGCGATAGATCTGCGCGTCAGCCGGTACCGGCCACCGGAGCAGCAGGACGAGGGCTACGAAGAGAAGCGCCGTCCGTCGCATGGCGCGATCATACCGCACAGCGCAGCAGCCGATACACGACCATTTCCGCCGCGCCGGCCACCTCGTTGCGCTCGAGCCGAACGCGATAGATCGGCTGCAGCGTCTCCGTGCTCGCGGCCAGCCGAGGGAACCACGCCGGGAAGATGATCAGGTACTCCGGGCACGTCTCCGAGACGTACTCCATCACACCAGTCTCGCCGCGGCGGCGATAGGGAATGATTTCGGGCGTCACGAGCCCCATCAGATCGATGACCTCGCGGCGCGAGAAAAACGCGATCGCGCCGATGTCGTTCAGCGCGATGCGCGCATTCTTCGGCAGCTCTTTGTCCACCCAGTGCCCGAGGTGCACCTGCATCGCGTTGATGTTCTGCACCGCCCATCCGTAGCGCGTGGCCGCCGGCACGAGCGCGCCGATCGCGAGCGCGAGCCATGCGACGCCGGCCAGCGTCGGCGTCCTGCCGAGACCGCGCGTAGCCGGCAGCGTCGGCGCGTCGCGGTCGCCCGCCGGCTCCCTTGTCGCCGCACCCCGACGGCCGGCGAACGCCACCGCGATCGTGAGCACCGCCAGCGGAAGAAGATGGATCGAGTAGCGCCCCTCCTGGAACGCCGGACCGCGGTATGGCGCCAGGAATGCCATGGCCAGCGGGTGGGCCACTAGCGCGAGCGTGACGAGCCCCAGGGCGCGCCCGACCCGGCGCCACACCATGATCAGCGCCGGAGCGAGCGCGAGCGGCAAGAGCCAGTGAGTCGTCGCGAGCCAGACGATCCATTCCGTGAAGAACGCGAGCGGCCGGCGGACCCACAAGAGAGTCGCGGGCTCGCGGACACCGCCGAGCCAGCCGACGAGGCCGCCCTCCACCTTCGCGGCTGCCGTCGCCGGGTACGGCGTGCCGGCGGTCGCGAGGCTGAACGCGATGGCGGGGGCGGTCACCGCGACGGTCACGACCGCGAATACGGTTATCCGGCGCCACGTGAGCGGCCGCGACGTGGCGAGAAACGGGACGAGCAGCAGCGCCTCGGGTCGCGCCAGCACCGCGAGCGCCGCGCAGACGGCCGACGCGAGCGGACGGTCTTTCGCGTGGGTGAACAGCGCGGCCGCGACCAGCAGCGCGGCGAGCGAGACTTCCATACCGGACAGGGCGCCCCACACCATCGGTCCCATCCAGGACACCGCGATCGACGCGAAGAGGGCCGCATCGCTCCTGACGCCCCAGGCGAGAGCGGCCCGCCGCGTGACCAGCGCCGCGCCGATCGTGGCGATGATCCCGACCACTTTGGCCATCGTGAGTGAGGCGGATACGACCGCGCCGGCGCCCAGGAGCAAGGTCCACAACGGCGCCGTCGAGCCCGCCACCGGCACGCCGGGGTTGTAGGAGAAGCCGGCGCCGGCGGCCAGGTTCCGCGCGAACTGAAGATGGATCCAAGAGTCGTCGAGGGGAAAGCCGGCGGCGCCGGCGATCTGCCGCTCGCGCGCGAGGAAGAGCGCCAGCGGAAGCAGCGCGGCGCCGATTACGAGGAGGTCACCCTGCCACCGCCGGGAACGAACGACGCGAAACTCACCGCGCGCGGGCACGCGCGGCGCCGACGGCGCGGCGCGGTGGCTGCGCGCGCACGAAGGTGTAGTCCTCGTAGTCGATCGCCCTCTTGCCGAGGGGCAGCACGTAGAGATAGCGCCCGTACGGGATCTCGATCTCGATCAGACCCTCGGGGCGGACCGTCGTCGGACTCCAGTGGTCAACGAACCAGACGAGCCGCTCGATGGTGTACGGCAGATCGATCTCGACCTCGGGGATCGTGGCCATCGTGAACGACCGCCGCGACGAGCGGAAGCCCGGAACGAGCCCACCGACCTGGAGCTCGTAGATCGAATACTCCGGCAGATAGAACATCGCGTGACGGAACCACGGATACGAGCGCGAGTTCCCTTGCTCGGTGATGATCACGGTCGACTCTCCGGGATAGAGCCCGCGGATCGACTCGACGAAGCCGCTCACGACGTCCTCGTGCTCGCGCAGCGCCGCGGCCGTACGGCTGAAGATCCAGTCGAAGGCTTCGTCCTGGGCCTGTCGGACCCATGGCGAGCGCGGCGTGTCGAAGTCGCGCGGCGCCGGCCGCGCCGACACGAAGAACGAGCCGTTGACGAGCACCACCAGCATGACGACGGCGGCGGTGAGCGCGACCCGCGCCCGCGGATAGCGCAGCGACTCCGCCGCCTGCCCGAGCGCGGTCACGAGCACGCGCGAGAGGAAGATGATGAGCGCCGGCAGGAACGTCAACACATACCCGGCCTGACCGAAATGCACGAGCGTGTACACGAGGACCGGCGGGATCGTCCACGCGAGCAAGAACCACTCGCGGAAGGTCCAGCCCCAGCGCCGCACGTACCAGACGGCCATCACGCTCGCGGCCGCGAGCGGGCCCAGCGCCACCAGGACCGACTCCAGCAGGTAGCGGGACATCCGCAGGGTCACCTCGAACGGGCCGCCGACGATCGACGTCGGCTTGACGACTGAATCCGCGAGCTCCATCGACGCGGTGATGTAGCGCTCGAGGCCGCCGGTGAGCCAGATCATCGGCAGGAACCAGGTCAGGACGGACGCGGTCAGGATGCCGAGCCCCAGCACCACGACGCGCAGCCGCCGCACGCCGGCGACCACGCAGAGGAGCCAGAGCGGGAACAGCAGGACGAGCAACGACTGGCGCATGCCACCGGCGATGCCGAGATACCATGCCGCGAGGTACGCGTCCGTACGACTGCCGTTGAGCGCGCGAAAGCCGAAGTACGCCACCGTCGACGCGAACAGGGCCTCGCCCGTGTAGGTGAGCCCGACCGATCCGTAAAACCAGAAGAGCGGGCTCACCGCGAGCATCGCCGCCGCGGCGAGCGCGGTGGTCCGGTCGTAGACCGCCCGCGCCAGGTAGTAGACGACGAAGGTCGTGACGCCGCTGAACGCAACCGCCAGTACCACGTACGCCGCCGTCGGATCGTGGAGCCAGGCGTTGACGAGGCGGCCCAGCACTACGTAGAGAATGTAGCCGGGCGGGTGCGGCTGATGCTTGAGGACGTCGTACTCGTTGAGAGCCAGCGCGAACTGTACCGCGTCCCAGTTGTAGAGCAGGCGCGCGCGGTACGGGAGGCGCGAGACGATCGTCAGGAGCGAGAGCGCGGCGGCGAAAAAGAAATCCGAACGCGAGCCTACGTCTTGTTCTCCTCTGGCTTCTTCGCGGCGGCGGTGGTGTCCTCGGCCTTGGCCTCGTTGACGCCCTTCTTGAACTCCTTGACGCTCGAGCCGAGTGAGCGGGCGAGCTCCGGCAGTCGGTTCGCGCCGAAGAGAATCAGCACGATCACGAGGATAATCAGCAGTTCTTGGTAGCCCAGCCCAAACATATAGGACTCCTTTCCAGCAACGCCATACCTTACTCCCGCCCTACCCCGCGCGCAAGATGCGCCTTTCTCCGACGCGCGCGGTGACCCGCCGCTGATCGAAGAATTCGAGGAGCGGTATCGCGTACTTCCGGGAAATCCCGAGCAGGTCCTTGATGTCGCTCGGCCCGATATCCTTGCGCTCTCGCAAGAGCGCGACGAGCTTACCCTGGATCGCATCGAGCGCCCGGGCGTGGAAGAAGAGCGAGTCCTTGACGCGCACGAGCTTGCCGGACTGGACGAGGAGCTGGAAGAGCTCGTGTTCGTCGTCGCCCTTGACGCCGGCCCGGCCCAGCGCTTCCTCGGCGCTCGGCGGCGCGGCCTCGGCCCGGCTGAACTCGCTCTCGAGGACGTCGACGATGCGCTGCTGCTCCGACGACAGGCGCACCGCGTGCGAGGCCAGCCGCACCTTGTCGCGATCGATCTTGACGACGCCCTCGGCGTCGAGCGACGAGAGGAGGAAGCCGAAGACCCGCTCGTCGGCTGCCCCCGCACGGCCGCGGAGCTCCTCACGGGACATGCCGGGCTTGAGCGGGCTGGTGCGGTGAAACGCGGTCAGCTCGTCGACGACCAGGCCACGCAGCCGCGTGAAGCTGTCGGGATGGATGAACCAGTCGCGATCGATCGCGACCGCCCGACCGGCCGCCTGGAGCTTCTCGAGGAGCTCGCGCAGGCGCGCCGGGCCGAACGGCACGCGGCCCGCGAGCGTCGTCAGCCGCACGCCGCCGGCGCCGACGTGCCGGATATGCTCCTCCAGCACGACCTCGGGGCTCCCCGTCTGCAAGAGCGAGAGGTGGTCGATGGCCGCCGTGCCCTTGCGCCTGAAACGCGGCGGATCGACGTCGAGCAAGGTCCCGCCGCCGATCGTTACGACCGGTGAGTACGAGCGCACGACGAACCGGTCGCCAGGGCGCGCGACCAGCCGCGCCTCCAGCCGGAACCGCGCGAAGGCGGTGTCGCCGGGCGCCAGCTCGGTTCGGTCGAGCAGCAGCGCGCGCGCCATGATCTCGCTGGTCCCGACGTGGAAGCGCACGCGCGTGCGCGTCTTCACGGGGCGCGGCGCGTCGGGCAAGAGCTCGAGCGTGCCGTCGACGAGCGTCGACGGCACCAGGGTCCCGGGCAGGCCGACGACGTCGCCGCGCTCGAGCGCCGCGCGCTCGAGACCCTGCAGATTGATCGCCGTCCGCTGCCCCGCCCGCGCCGAGGTCACGGCATGGCCGTGCGTCTGCAGGCCGCGGATCTTGGCCTCCGCGCCCTTGGGATAGACCTCGACCCGGTCGTCGGTGGCGAGCGTACCCGCCGTCAACGTACCGGTGACGACGGTCCCGAACCCGCGAACCGTGAACACGCGATCGATCGGTAGACGCGGGAGCTGGTCCGTACCGCGCGACGGGACCGACGCGGCCAGCGTTCGCAGCGCGGCCCGGAGCTCGCCGAGCCCCTGGCCGGTCTTCGCCGACACCGGCAGGATCGGCGCGCCCTCGAGGAAGGTACCGCGCACCGCGCCGGCCACGTCCTCGCGAACCAGCTCGAGCCAGTCGGGCTCGACCAGATCGGCCTTCGTCAACGCGATCAGCCCGGCCTTGATCCGGAGGAGGGAGCAGATCGCCAGGTGCTCGCGCGTCTGCGGCATCACGCCCTCGTCGGCCGCGATCACCAGCATCGCCAGGTCGATCCCGCCCACCCCGGCCAGCATGTTCCGGACGAACCGCTCGTGGCCGGGCACGTCGACGATCTCGATCGTGAGCCCGTCGGGCTCCTCGAGGAACGCGAATCCTAGATCGATCGTGATGCCGCGGGCCTTTTCCTCGGGCAGACGATCGGTGTCGGTTCCGGTGAGCGCCTTCACGAGCGAGGTCTTGCCGTGGTCGATGTGGCCGGCCGTGCCGACCACGACGTGGGTCGGCGCCGTCGTGCTCATGCGCGCGCGGCCGCGGCGGTGAGCGCCTCGGCGAGGAGGCTCACCTGCGCCGGAAGCACGGTGCGGCAGTCGAGGAACAGGCGATCGTGCGCGATGCGGCCGACGACCGGCGGATCGCCGGCGCGCAGCGCCTCGTCGAGCCGCATCGTCGCCTCCGCGCTCGCGCCCACCGTGAGCCCCGCGGTCGGCAGCTCGACGGTCGGCAGGGCGCCGCCGCCCACCTTGGCGTGGTCGTCCACGACGCTCGCGGATAGTCGCTGGCGCACGTCGGGCGCCAGGCGCCGCAGGACCCGGCGCGCGCGGCCGCGCACCGCGGCCAGCGGCTCGGTGAGCATGGCGAGCGTCGGCACGGTCTGGAGCGCGGTACCTGCCTCATAGGCGTAGAGCGTCGCCTCGAGGGCGGCGATCGTGAACTTGTCGATGCGGAGCGCGCGGTTCCACGGGTTCTTCTTGAGGCGCGACACGATGGAGCGCCGGCCGACGACGATACCGGCCTGCGGGCCGCCCAGCAACTTGTCGCCCGAGAACGACACGAGGTCGACGCCGGCCGAGACGGTCTCCTGCACGGTCGGCTCGTACGGAAATCCCCACGGCCGCAGATCGACGAGCGAGCCCGAGCCGAGATCTTCCATCACGGCGATCCCGCGCTCGCGGCCGAGCTCGACGAGCTCGCGGGACGACACCTCGGCCGTGAAGCCGACCACGCGGTAATTCGAGGTGTGCACCTTCAGCAGCAGGGCCGTCTCAGACGTGATCGCGTCCGCGTAGTCTCTGAGGTGCGTGCGATTCGTCGCGCCGACCTCCCGGAGGACCGCGCCGCTTCGCAGCATGATGTCGGGGATGCGGAACTCGCCGCCGATCTCGATCAGCTCGCCGCGGGAGACGATCACCTCGCGGCCGTGCGCGAGCGTCTCGAGCGCCAGCAGCACCGCGGCCGCGTTATTGTTGACGACGAGGGCATCCTCGGCGCCGGTCAGCCGGCGCAGTACCGCCTCGACGTGACTGTAACGGGAACCGCGCTCTTTCCGGACGAGGTCGAGCTCCAGATTGGAATAGGCGGTCGCGACCGCCTGGAGTCGCTCGAGCGCCAGCGGGCTCAGGAGCGCGCGGCCCAGATTGGTGTGGAGCACGACGCCCTGCGCGTTGATGACGGGCCGCAGCGAGAACGGTCCGGCGCGCCGCGCCCGCTCCACGACCCGCTCGGCCAGTACCTCGACCGTGGCCGGCGCGGTGCGCTCGGCGATGACGCGAACGCGTTCCTGGTCGAGCGTTTCGCGAACGAGCGCAGTCAGGCGGGCCCGCGTGACGCCGTTGAGGTCCTCGTGTCCCGCGAGACGGCGCAGGAGCTGGTCGACAGACGGCAAGCCGCGAAGCGCCGTCGCGCGATCAGCGCTCACCGAGTGCGGCCTCGACCTTCTGCCGAACGCGGGCGACCACCTCCTGAGCCTCGTGACGCCACGCCTGGGCCGTCCACTTGCCCTCGCCCGACTGGCGCCCACGCCGTACGGCGTCCTCCACGAGCCCGGCCCAGAGCTCTTCCAGATCCGTGGGCGAGAGCCCCTGACCGCGCAGCGCGTGGGTCCACTCGCCGGCGAGGTCTTCGATGAGGCGGTCCCGCTCGGCCGCCAGGCGACGCGCCTTCCGGATGAGATCAGCCAGTCGCGAGGGCACCGTTACTCCTTCACCAGCTCGCGCACGGCGTCGAGCAGGTTCGCTTCGAACCGACCCGTCGAGGCGCACTGGTAGACGGGCGTCGGGCGCAGCGTACCGCTCGAGCCCTTGCGCTGCATGTGCGTTCGCATCTTCGAGTTCATGAGGACGCGGGTCCACGTGCCGTTAGGCTCGGCGAAGAGCGTGAAGGACACCAGCGCCTCGCCTTCGACCAGATCGCTGCCGACGCGGCCGCAGTCGGCATAGACGCCGATCGGCGCGATGAAGTCGTCCGAGGCGATGACGCCGGAATCCCGCGCGATCGCCCGGATCGGCACGTTCTCCCGCGCCAGCGCTCGCACCATGGCGGCCCAGGTCGCGTCATAGCGCGCGGCGACCTCGGCCTGGTACGGCGGCGGCGCCAGCGGCGAGACATAGAGCCCGGAGCAGGCGCCGAGCAGAACAGTCACGCCAGCCAGGGCCGTGCGGCGCGCACAGGCCACCGTGGTCGAGCCGCCGGCGCGGGGGGCGCGGCTATTTGTGGTGGTCGATGCCACGGTAGGCCTCGATGAACCGGATGATTCGGCCTTCGTCGAACTCGTCCATCGGGTCGAGCCGGGTCCACGCTGTGAGCGCGATCTTGTGCTTCATCCCCGGATAGGGAGCCAGGATGACCTGCCGGTCGTACTTGTCGACGATGGCCTTGAGCTTTGCGACGAGATCGGGACATTCGCAGTTGTACTGGACGACAACACCGCCGTCTTCCAGATTGTGCACTTGCAATTCGCGGACGATCGGCCGCGTGTGGACGCCCCAGGGGGCGATGTACGGCAGGTGCGGCCCCGACGTGGGCGGATCCGAGTTGTACTGCTCGTGCGGCGTATCCGCACTGGAGACATGGAGGTTCCCCTGATCGGCGAACTGCACCCCCGGGAGATTCGCTTGCGCCCGGTAGGCGAAGTACCCCACAACGGCCGCGATCAGTACGGTGGCCACGACGACGATGACGGTCCGTTGGTTCTTCGCCGACCGTCGGGGTGTCCGTGCGCGCCGTTCGCCCTTGGCCATGTCGCTCCTTTGGCGGAAGCGTATGGGAGTCGAACCCATCGACCGTTTGTCTAGAACGGTCCACCGGATTTGAAGTCCGGGAGGCCCACCGGGTTCCTAGACGCTTCCGACGCTACAACG
>Ga0075423_10001457_pt1 | contig 20870 bp, 17 predicted proteins | sample SoiMethybrSBSTD2_FD_80114 | JGI IMG/M metagenome (GOLD analysis project Ga0075423, IMG submission 80114) | Bulk soil microbial communities from a Populus tree surrounding site in Tennessee, USA - Soil MetaG P. TD hybrid SBSTD2 | ecosystem: Environmental > Terrestrial > Soil > Tree plantation...
CTGCTCGGGCGTCATGCCTCGAGCGATCAGAAAGGCAACCAACTCGTCGAGGTGATACGAGATCTCCGCGTCGACATCGGCACGCGGGTTGGGCCCCCACAACCGCAGATACCGCCGCCACATCGGGGTCCTGGCCATGGCTAGGATGTCTGAAGAACTTTGAAGACGGCAGTCGCGAATTCCGTCCACCCGGACGATTCGCGCTGCAAGTACTCGCGGCCGCGGCGTGTCAGCCGGTAGTACTTCACCTGACGGTTGTTGTCGGAGACGCCCCACTCCGCTTCCACCCAACCGCGCCGCTCCATGCGATGCAGCGACGGGTACAGCGATCCTTCTTCGATGCGCAGCACGTCGCCGGTCACCTCCTCGAGCCAGCGCGCGATGGCGAACCCGTGCTGGCGCCCGTGCGTGAGCGCTTTCAGGATGAGGAGATCGACGGTGCCCCGCAGCATGTCGGGGTTACGGGCAGGAGTATCGTTTCCCATAGACAGCTTATATGAGCGTTGACTATACGCTCACTCACATAGACTGTCAATGGGAGCTGCGGCCAACGAATCACGTTCGCGGTCGCTGTGAGGGCTGGTGTCTCGCGGAGCCGGCCGACTCGGTCGCCAAAGCACTGGTCCATCCCGACTAGCCACGAACGTGGGCCGCTCCCTAGGCCGGAGTCGAGACACCGGCCCTCGCAGCACCGCCGATTCGGCTCGAGACGGATGCTATCGACGTGCGCTGGCGTCGCCGTCGAACTCGCCGCGGGGCGCGGCCTGATCGGGACCCACGCGACCCACGACGATCTCGGCGCGCGGGTAGCTCTCGGGCCGCACCGGCACACCGGCCATGCCGCGCAGCATCGCCACCTGGCCGACATGAGTCAGCGCATCGGCGAGCGGACCCTGAATCAGTTTTTCCATGGAGCCGGCGAACGTGTCGGACGCGAGCTCGCGATCGAGCGCCGCCAGGTGGTGGAAGAAGCGCGACACCTCGACGTTCCAGTCGTTGCTGCCCTCGGCCTTCCAGACGTACTCGCCTCGGGCCAGCGTGACCGCCCAGGCCATCAGATCGGCAAGGTGCGCGACGATCTGCACTGGCCGCCGTGAGGCATCGCCGAACGATCTCGTGCCGAAGTCAGCTGGCACATCTCGCAGCGCCTTCGCGGCGCGATAGGCCAGCGTGGCAGTCAAATGTCGAAGCACGGCGCGGGTATTGACGTCGGAAACGAGGGCGGTCTCAGTCATAGGGCCTAGTGTAGACTCACCGCCACTATGGACATGCGACGCTCGTACTCGACGGTTCGTGGCCTTCTGTCGTGGCTATCGATGCTCCTCGTTGTGGCATCGAATCCCGTCTTGGCGCAGGACGCATGCAGCGCTCTGGCATCCGCCTCGATTGCGCACACGTCCGTCGCCTCGTCGAAATCGATTCCGGCGAACGCGACCGCAGGCACGCCGGCCTTCTGCGAGGTGCAGGCGACGATTTCGCCGGTCGAGGGATCGCACATCGGCGCGGTGTATCGGCTGCCGGCCAATTGGAACGGCAAGGTGCTCGGCATCGGCGGCGGTGGTGCGTCGGGCAACGTCACCCTTCAGGGCGCGGCTGCTGGTCTCGCTCGCGGCTACGCGATCGTGCAGAACGATCTCGGTCATCCGAGCACCGGCGCCACTGACTGGTCGTTCGCGATCAAAGGTCCGGGGCAACCGAACAGCGAAGGCATCATCGACTTCGGCCATCGCGCCACGCACGAGGCGACCGTCGCCGGCAAGGAGATCGTGGCTCGCTACTATCAACGAGCTCCACAGCACTCCTACTGGCAAGGGTGCTCGACCGGCGGACGCCAAGGTCTCGCGGAAGTGCAGCGCTATCCCGCCGACTACGACGGTGTGATCGCCGGCGCACCCGTCTATACGCCACTCACCTACTCGAACGCGATGCTGCGCGTGCAGGCATTTCACGCCAAGCCCGAGAGCAATCTTCTGCCTGCGCACGTGCCGCTGATTCAGAAGGCCGTGATGGCGGCATGCGATGCGAAGGACGGCGTCGCCGATGGCATCATCACCGACCCGCGTGCGTGCGCATGGGATCCGGGCGAGCTTGCGTGCAAGGCCGCGCCGTCTGAGAGCTGCCTCACGCCGGCGCAGATCGAGACCGTGCGCCGCGTTTACGCCGGCGTGAAGACGAAGAACGGAAAATACGCCGCGATGCCGTTGATGCGCGGCGGCGAGAGCGACTGGGTGGCGCGCATGATCGGCACGCCGCAGGCGCCGCGCGGCGTCAACGCAGTGCTCGGCGCACCATTCCTGTCGTATCTGGTGAAGGGCGATCCGTCATACGACTTCATGACGTTCGATCCCGATCGCGACATGCCGTTGCTCGAGGCCGGCCTCGCCGCGCACGTGCATCAGCAGAACGCCGACATCAAGGAGTTCGTGTCAAAAGGTGGAAAGCTGCTGCTGTGGCACGGATTCAACGATCCCGGCCCGAGCCCGCTGTCGACGATCGAGTACTTCGACGCGGTGCGCGCAAAGGTGCCCGCATCCAAGGAGTCGATTCGGTTGTTCCTGCTGCCAGGCGTGCTGCACTGCGGCGGCGGCGCGGGCCCCGATCGATTCGATTCGCTGACGGCGCTCGAGACCTGGGTGGAGAAGAGTACGCCGCCCGCGTCGATGGTCGCGACGAAAGCGAACTCGCCGATCTCGCGGCCGCTGTGCCCGTATCCGCAGCTGCCGCACTACCAAGGATCGGGCGACACGAACGACGCGGCCAACTACTCCTGCGCCGCGAAATGACCGCAACCGGGGCGACCGCGCAGCCGGCCGTCGGCGCGTCTCGCATGCGCCGAGTGCTCCGCGTGATCCGCCGGATCGTCATCGGCCTGATCGCCCTAATCGTTCTCGTACTCGTCGTGGGATCGGCCTATCAACTCGTCGTCGGCAATGTGCCCGACGGCCGTTACGCCGTTCCATGGCGCCTCGTCGATATCGGCGGGCGTCTGCTTCATGTCAATTGCATGGGGCAGGGCACGCCGACGGTCATCCTCGAGGCGGGGCTCGGATCGGGAGCGGTGACGTGGCAGCACGTGCAGCGACCGATCAGCGAACTCACACGCGTCTGCTCGTACGATCGCGCCGGCTACGGATGGAGCACCAGCGGTCCGTCCCCACGTACATCCGCACGGGTGACCGACGATCTGCATCGCCTGTTGGAGAAGGCCGGCGTGCAGGGCCCGTTGGTGCTCGCCGGCCATTCGCTCGGCGGCCTGTTTGCGCGGCACTACGCCGCGACGTATCCGACGGAGATCGCGGGCATGATTCTCGTGGACTCAACGCACGAGGATCAGGACAAACCGCCCGCCCCGTTGCGGGTCGTGTTGAAGATCTTGACGCACTCCGGAGTTCCGCGGCTGTTCGTCGGATTCGGCGATCCCGCGCTCGACGCGATGTATCAGAGCAACCGAACACTCGCCGCCATTGACGGTGAGTTCGCGGGGCTAGAGGAGAGCTCGAACCAGACACGAGACGCGCGCTTCTCTTTCGGGAGCAAGCCGCTCATCGTGCTCACGTCTGGGAGCAACGACGAAGATCCCGATTGGCAGCGACTACAGAAGGAGCTGGCAACGCGGTCATCCAACGGCAAGCGCATCGTGGCGACGGGAAGTGGCCACTACATTCAGGACGATCGACCCGAATTGGTGATCGACGCTGTTCGTGAGGTCGTCGCGCAGAGTCGCGCTCAGCCAGGCCAGAGTGCGGCGCGGCCGAACATCGTGCCTGACGAAGCCGCAGGTCTTGACGGAATTGTTCGCGCTCTGATCACCGCGTTCGATCAAGTGGACGTCGTTGCACTCGGCGACGATCACGGAGAGAAACTCGACTCCGATGTGCGAATCGCCCTCGTGCGTCATCCCGACTTCGCGAAGAAAGTGCGCTTCATCGTGGTGGAGTTCGCCAGCACCGCTCAACAGGCGACGCTCGATCGCTACATCCAGGGTGAAGATGTACCCATCGCGGAGCTCGAACGGGTGTGGATGACCACAACCGATCGATTTGGCGTGTGGAAGTCGCCCGTGTATCCGCGCTTCCTGGCCGCAGTGCGCGACGTCAACCAGAAGCTTCCCGCCGACGCGCGCATTCGAGTGCTGGCAGGTGATCCGCCCGCCGGCTCGTCGCCGACGACTCGCGATCCGACAGCAGTCTCTGTTTTGAAGAAGCAGGTACTCGAGAAGCACGGCAAAGCGCTGGTCATCTACGGAGCGGCGCACTTCTACCGGAAAGAGGTCAACCAGATCCTGCTGACCAACGGAGGCGGAATCACCACGCTCCTGGAGGCCGAGTATCCAGGTCGAACGCTCGTGGTAATGACCGTGGGCGGTCCCGGCCCTGAGTTTCAGAAATTCGACCGCGCCTTGAAGATGGCGGGGCGTCCGGTGCTCGTATCGCTCCAACGATCGCCGTTCAAAGATTTCACGGCGGAGGAGTTCATCGGCCAGAAGATGCTGAACTGCCGCGGCCCAAACGGATGCGTCAGCGCGTTCCAGGGCAGCGATGTGACACTCGGCCAACTCGCCGATGCGTGCGTCTTTTGGCGAGCCACGAAGTAGCCACGAAGGACACGTCGATCACGCCACGAAGGGCACGATCACGACGATCACGCGGAGGCTGAAGCCTCCGCTCTACGCATACGCAATGCGATACCACCTGCCGCCATCGTCGCGATCAGCGCCGGAATCGCGGCGGCCCAGAAGACTTGATGCACCGCCGTGCCTTGCGCCAGCAGCAGCCCGCCGAGTACCGGACCCGTGATCGATCCGATGCGACCGATGCCGAGTGCCCAGCCCACGCCTGTCGATCGGATCGCGGGCGGGTAGAAATCGGCGGTGACGGCGTGGCCACCGTTCTGGCCGCCGATGATCCCGAGACCTGCGGATGCGATCGCGACACCAAGCAGCATCGGCGACGCACCGGACGCGCCGATGAGGAACACGGCGATCGCCGCCCACAGGTAGCACGCGGCAAGCACCCAGAACGAGAAGACGCGATCGAGGATGAAGCCAAGCACGATCGCGCCACCGATGCCTCCCACCTGAAACAGCGCGGTGAGCCTGATCGCCGTCGCCACCGGAATCCCGGCGTCGTTCATGATTGTGGGCAGCCAGCTATTGAGGAAATACAGGTTCAACAGGTTCGCGAAGTAGATCACCCAGATCAGGAGCGTGGCGACACCGCGTCCGTCGGTGAAGAGCTGCGCGACCGAAGAACCTGCAGCCGCGGCTCGCTTCGAGTCGGGAAGCCATCTGAACGCGGCGATGGCGATCGCGATCGGTGCGCTGCCGCCGAGCACGAACACCGACTGCCAGCCGTATGAGGGAATGATCGACGCGGCGACGAAGCCGCCGACCGCGGCGCCCAGCGAGAACCCGCAGATCATCGTCGTCACTGCGGTGCCGCGCAGGCGATGCGGCATCGTTTCCGAGGTCAGGGCGATGGCGTTGGGCATTGCGCCGCCCATGCCGAGACCGGTGAGCGCGCGGAAGATGACCATTGATTGGATCGATTCGGCCGTAGCGGTGAGCAGCGATCCGACGCCGAAGACAAGCGCGCACGCGATCAACACCGGACGACGGCCGATGCGATCGGCGAGTGAGCCGCTGGCGATCGCTCCGAACATCATGCCGACCAGACCGCTCGAGATCACCGGACCGAGGACGCTGCGCGGGATGTGCAGCGCCGCACTCAGCGCCGGCGCGACGTAGCCCATCGCCTGCGCGTCGTAGCCGTCGACGAACACGATGAGGCCGCACATCACGGCGGTGAGCAGCTGCCGTCCGCTGACTGCCTCAGTCGTCGTGTCCGGCTTGAGCCGGACCGTCATTTGAGTAATGGGATGTCCTTGGCCGGCTCGGGCCGCGACTGAACGAACGCGTAGATGTTCGCCAGATCCGCATCGGACACGACCTTCGCCGTGTACGGCGGCATCTGGCCGGTCGGTTGCCTCACGTATCTGCTGAACGCCACAAACGCGATCGGACGCGGACCCAGTCGCGGACCGGTTGCGCTCGATCCCTGCGCCTCGTAGCCGTGGCATTGATAGCAGCCGTCGGCCACGAAGAGCTTCTTCCCCGCCTCCGCACTGCCGCCGGGCGCAGTAGCCGCCGGGCGCTGAGGTGTCTGTGCGTACGCGGTCACCGCCACGATGACGAACGCGCCGAGAAGCATGCGTCTCATGTGCGCTCTCCTACCGCGGCTGGGTAATGACGTCGATCAACGACGGCTCGCCCTTCTTCACAACTTCGATCGAGCGCTTGATCGCGGGCCCGAGATCGCTCGGGTTCGTGATCGGCCCCTGCGCGTGCACGCCCATGCCTTGCGCGATCTTCGCGAAGTCGACGTTCGGGTTGTCGATCGTCGTGCCGATGTGCGCGCGCGTGATGCCGCGCTGATGACGGTTGGCCATGCGCTGCAGGTGCATCAGTTCCTGGTGATAGGCGCGGTTGTTGTGCATCACGGCGAGGAGCGGAATGCGGTGATGCGCCGCGGTCCACCACACGCCAGGCGCGTAGAGTAAATCGCCGTCGCCTTGGATCGTCACCGAGAAGCGGCCGTGCTTCCTGTTGGCGAGCGCCGCGCCAATCGCTGCCGGCGCGCCGTATCCGACACCCGCGCCGCCCGAGCCGCCGAGCGACTGATAGTGCTTCTCGAAGTTCCAGAGCCGCGCGGTCCAGTCGCTCATGATGCCGCTCTCGGCGACGAGCGACCAGTCCTCGTCCTTCACCGCTGCCCACAACTCCATCGTCAAGCGCGCCGTGCTGATCGGAGAGGCGTCCCACCCGTATCCCGCTTCGGCGCGCGATCGCACGAGCGCGGAGGCGTGCGACTCCGCGAGCTTCTTGCCCCGCTCGGCCAACGCCGTGCGGCGATCGGCCGCCAGCGCGCGCTTGCACGCGTCGATGAGCGAGGGCAGCGTGGCCTCAGCATCGGCGGCCATCGCAATGTCGACTTCGGGATAACGCTGGAAATCCTGGTAGTTACCCTTGGTGTTGAGATCCAGCGCAGTGATGCTGATCAACTTGGTTCCGGCCTTGGTGATCGGACGCGACGTGCGCACCAGCGAATCGCGAGCGGCATTCACCGTGCCCCAGAAGTCGGTGAGCTCGAGGCCGAGAATCACGTCGGCATTTGCGATCAGCTGGCGCGCGTTGGCGCTTTGATTGAGCGGATGCCGCGTGGGAAAGTTCATCCGCCCGCCTTGATTGATCACGGGCGCCTGCAGCGTTTCGGCGAGCTCGATGAGACGCGCGAGACCGGCCGCCGTGCGTGCCGCGCGATCGGCGACGATGACCGGATTCTGCGCGCCGGCGAGCAGCTTGGCGGCTTCGGCCACTGCGCCCGAATCGCCTTGCGGCGCCGACGCGCGCGTGAGCTTCGGCACGCGCAGGCGCGCGGTGATCTCGTTCGCGATCGGATCTTCCTGAAGCCCGCCGTCGAGCACCAGGAGCACTGGCATCATCGGCGGCGTCATCGCAATCTTGTAGGCGCGTACCGCCGATTCAGCGAAGTGTGGCAGCGAGATCGGCTGGTCGTCCCACTTGATGAAATCGCGCACCATCACGGCGGCGTCCTGCACGCTGTGCGCCCACTCGACCCCCGGACGCCGCAGCGTCGCGTCGAGCGTGTTGCCGGCCATGATGTACACCGGCACGCGATCGCAGTAGGCGTTGTAGATCGCCATCGCCGCGTGCTGCATGCCGACGGTGCCGTGACACAGCACCGCCATCGGCTTGCCTTCGGCCTTGAAGTAGCCGTGCGCCATCGCCACGGACGATTCCTCGTGGCAGCAGGTGATGAATTCGGGCGCGGAGTTCCCGCCGTAGTTCACGATCGATTCGTGGATACCGCGAAAGCTCGATCCCGGATTGGCGGCGACGAACTCGAAATCGAGCGACTTGATCACGTCGACCATGAAGTCGCCACCCGGCCGATCGGTGGTGACCACCTCGACGGTCGACGACGGGTCGGTCTCGCGCGGCGGCGTGGGCGCCGATGCCAACGCCGGCGCCGCACTCTGCGCCTGCGGCTCCGCGCTCGCCGCCCCCGGAACGAATGCGGCCGCACCCGTCACGGCCGCACTCTTGAGGAAACCGCGACGATCGACAGAAAGCTTCTCGGACATGGGCGCGAGTCTACACCTCTTGGTCCTTGGGCCTTAGTACTCGGTGCTTGGTCCGTCCATGGTCCTTGGGTCCGTCCTTGGTCGCCGGTCCTTGGTCCGCTTCGTGACGGGAGGTCGTCGTCAGAACTTGATCCGCAGCCCGATCTGCGTTTGGAACGGGTTGAATACGTCCCGGGGGGTGCCGAAGCCGAGGCTCGCCGGCGGCGGTGTGCCCGGGTAGTCGAGGCTGCCCCACACAGTGTTGATGTCCTTGATATTGGTGCGGTTGAACAGGTTGAAGAAGTCGACCAGCATGTCGAGCTTCATCGACGTCGTCATCGCGAACTCGCGGCTCACGCGCAGATCGACGCTGGCGTAGCCGGGGCCCTCGTAGATGTTGCGCCCGATGTTCGACGGACGATCGGAGTTCGGGTTGCCGTCGCCGTTGGCGTCGCGGCCGACGTAGATGTTGAACGGCCGCCCGCTCTCGAGCGAGATCAATCCGCTCACGCGGACGTTGCCGACGACTTGGCCGATCGCCGTCAGCGTGAACCGATGGCGCACGTCCTGGCGCGATCGCGCCATCTCGCTGTCGATGTCCTGCCCCTCGGGAATATCGGCGAGGTTGGCCAGCGAATCGACGTTGGTGCGGACGCGCGAGAGCGTGTAGCTGCCGTGAAAGCCGACGCGCCCATCGAAGCGCCGCTCGAGCTCGAGCGTCATGCCGTGATAGTTCGATCGCCCGGTATTGGTCTGCACGAAGACGTCGCCCAGCTCGGGAAAGCGACGGCCGCCGACGAACGAGGGCTTGCCGGACGGCAGCGTGCCGGTCTGAATCGCATTGAGATTGCCCGTGTGTCCGATGATGTTGCGCGCACCGAGATAGAGATATCCGGCCGAGACCGCCATGCGGCCACCGATCTGGTGCGAGACCTGTGCGCTCGCTTGATGGCTGTACGGCGTCTGCACCGCGCCATCCAGCGTGTCGGCGAGCGACACACTGCTCGTCGTCGGCACTTGCCCCGTCGTCAGGAACGCGATCGCCGCCGCCGGCGCCGCCGGCCCGGCGACTGTGCGCTGCTGGAAAGGCGGATCGACCGGTGCCACCGTTGGAAACAGCAGGTGTGAGTTCGGCAGCGATCCAGCGCTGGAGTTGTACGATGCATCGAAGAGCTGTCCGACGCTGCTGGCGAGACGATCGGCGAAGACGCCGTAGCCGGCGCGGATCACGCCCTTGTCGTTGTATGCGTACGACAGACCCACGCGCGGTTGCACGTTGTTCATGTCGCGCTTGGTGATGTAGCCGCTCGGAAACAGTTCGAAGTCGTAGCGCATGCCGTAGGTCAGCGACAGCCTGCGTCCGGCCTTCCACTGATCCTGCGCGTAGAAGCCGTACGAGCTGTAGTTCATCGACCATCGCGTGGCGTCCTGCCACGCCGGTGAGGGCGTATCGGACGTCCACGCCGTATCGATACCCGGATACGTCGCGGCCGACTTCAGATATGGCCACCAGAAGACCACTGGCGTGAACGTTTCGAACGCAGCCAACGACGGAAAGATGATGCGCGCGGGAAAGAACGCATGGAATTCGGAGACGTCGCGCAGGAAGTTCAGATCGACGCCGCCTTTCAGTTGATGCGATCCGGCCGTGCGCGTCAGGCTGTCGGAGAACTGCAGCCGCCGCTCGCTGTAGTAGTCGACGTCCGAGGTGCTCTTGCCCATGATGATGAAGTTCGAGATGTCGATCGCCGGCTCCTTCCGCACCGAGGGGAAATCGAAGCTGCGATACGCACCCTGAAAGCGCGCCTCGTTGATGAGCGTGGGCGAGAACACCGAGAGCACGTTCTCGACAGCGGCAAAGTCCTTGGTGAGGTTGTCGCGCGCAGTGCTGGAGGTCGGCGAGGCGCGTCCGCCGCCGCCGAGGAAGTTGTCGGTATCCGACTGCAGGAAGTTGGCGCGCGTCGAGAAGGTGTGGTTCACGCCGCGTACATCGATCTTGCCGAGCACCGAGTTGTAGTGGTTCAACTGCAGCTGATTCGTCGTCTCGGGCGAGAGATTGAACTGCCGGCGCACGACGTTGATCGCATCGATGTTGTCGAGGACGACGCGCGAGAAGCGATTCGTCAGCTCGCGCCGCTGGCCCTCCCAGTTCGCGAACAGAAAGACCTTGTCGGGCGACAGCGGCGTTCCCAGCGTGATACCGAACTGGTGCTGGTGCAGGCGATCGGCGCCGGGCGTGTTGAGTACCGATCGCGCGCCGAGCACATCGTGCATGCCGAAGTAGTACAGCGATCCATCCGTCTGATTCGTGCCCGACTTGGTGACGATGTTCACGAAGCCGCCAAGGGAGCGGCCGTACTCCGCCAGATAGGTGGAGTTGAGCACTCGGAACTCCTGCGCCGCTTCCTGCGACGGCGTCGCGCGCGGAAGACCCGTGAACGTCTGCACGTTGTCGGCGCCGTCCACCTGCACCATCGTGTTCAACTCGGGTTGTCCGGCAAACGACAACCGCGGTGCTGCCGCCGATCCGACGCCCACATCGGGCTCCTTGAACGCGCCGCCGCCCACGTTCTCACGGCCGGTCGCGACGCCACTCGATAGCTTCACGAAGTCGACGAAGTTGCGGCCGCTGATCGGCAGCGACTGAATCTCCGTCGCCGTGACGACGCGACTGAGATCCATCTTGCCCGGCTCGATGAGCGGCGCCTCGCTGCGCACGGTGACGACTTCCGACACCGCGCCGAGATTCATCGTGAGATCGACTTGCGTGGTGCCGCCGACCGTCAGCACGACGCCGGTCCGCACGGTCGCTTTGAACTTCTGCAGCTCGGCGCGCACGTCGTAGACGCCTGGATCGAGCGCCGCGATCCGATAACGGCCGGCACCGTCCGTGGTCACCGTGCGCGTCGCCCCGGTCGCTGTGCTCTTGATCGTGAGCGAGACGCCGGGCAGCGCGGCACCGGTTTCGTCGGTCACGGTTCCGTCGAGCGTCGCCGTGGCGACTTGCGCAATGGCCAGGTTCGTCAGCCGAAAGAGGATGACAAAGGTAAGCGCTCCCGCTAAACACAGATGTGTCCGTGTGCTCATCGCCGACCTCGTGAAAACTGGAAGACTTGCATAGACAGAAGGCCCTTTCAATACGGGCAACCCCTCAGCCTCGAGGGCCGTCAAAAGCGAATCATGCGAAGTCGCGCGGCCGCAGCCGTTCTAGCAGCGATCACCCTTGTGGCTGTCACCACGCTGGCTGAAGCGCAGCCGGTGGCGAAAGCGGAAGCCTGGAAAGACCCGTCGCCTCACGCGAGCCAATTCATTTCGGTCGCACAGGACGTGCGGCTCGAAGTGCTCGATTGGGGTGGTAGTGGAAGACCGTTGGTACTGCTGGCTGGCGGGGGCGACACGGCGCACGCCTTCGACGACTTCGCGCCCAAGCTCACCAGCGATTTCCATGTCTACGGCATCACGCGCCGCGGTTTCGGCGAGTCGGGATTTGCGCCGGTCACCTCGGGCGCCGCCACGTTTGGCGACGATGTCGTCGCCGTGCTCGACGCGCTCAAGCTCCCGAGGCCGATACTCGCCGGGCACTCGATCGCCGGGCAGGAGTTGAGCTCGATCGGGACGCGCTATCCGAATCGCGTCGCCGGCCTCGTGTACTTCGATGCCGCTTATCAGTACGCCTTCGACAACGGCAAGGTGCCGACGTTCGACGAGATCTCGGCGATCGGTTTCCCGCAGACTGCGCCGCCGACTGAAGCCGACCTTGCCACCTTCGATGCGCTCCGTCAGTACTACATGCGGGTTCTGGGGTTCACGTACGCGGAAGGGGAGCTTCGTCAGAAGCGTTCCGTCACTCCGGAAGGGCGGGTCGGGCCGCCGCGAGCCTTTCCCGGCGGTCGGAGCCTGCTGACAACCGTGACGAAGTTCGTCGAGATTCGGGTTCCGGCGTTGTTCCTCGTGAGTTCCCAGAGCGCGGGCCGGTGGGCCGAGTCCAGCACTGATCCGAAGATCAACGAGCAGATCACCGCAATGACCGCCCTTCTGGAACGGCAGGCGAAGTCCATTGCGGATGCACTGCCCACCGCGCATGTCGTACAGCTGCGAGGCTCGAACCACTACGTGTTCCTGTCGAACGAGGCGGACGTGCTGCGCGAGATGCGCGCGTTCGTTCGCGGCCTCCGCTAAGCCCCCAACCTTCTGGCCTTGACACTCGTCCAAGTGAGTGCTAGGTTTTTGGCATGGTGCTGATTTCTTAGCACGACGTCGTAGAGCGCCGGCTGGAGCCGGCGCGGCCCGCGGAGGCTGAAGCCTCCGCTCTACGAAGGGGATTCATGACCCGAGCCGCCCATCACGACCTCAGCCGCCGCGAGCGGCAAATCGTCGACGCGCTCTACAAGCTGGGACGCGCCTCGGCCGCCGATATTCGCGCCGAGATGCCGTCGCCGCCCAGCTATTCCGCGGTCCGATCGCTCCTGCGCATTCTCGAAGAGAAGGGCCACGTACGTCACGAGCAGGACGGACCGCGCTACCTCTATGCGCCCGTCGTCGCCCGCGACAGTGCCAAGCGATCGGCGATGCGGCATCTGCTCCAAACCTTTTTCGACGGCTCGACGTCACAGGCGATGTCCGCGCTGCTCGACGTCTCCTCGTCCCGCTTGGACGAGGCCGAGCTCGATCGACTCAAGCGCATGATCGATCAGGCGCGCAAGCAGGGAGCGTAACCGTGATGATCGATTCGTTCGTCGCCGACGTCCTCGTCAAAGTCACCATCGTGTTGATCGCCGCCGCGATCGTGGCGCGCGCGTTGACGTCGCGCTCCGCGGCCGTGCGTCATCACGTGTGGGCGCTCGCGATCGCAGCATCGCTGGCCTTGCCGCTGCTGACATCGGTGGCACCGCACTGGACGATCGCCGTCCTACCTGCGGACCCTCGCGCAGCGCACGAGAGTGTGCCCACGCTTTCCAGGCCGCAGCCGCACGACGACACCACCGCCCTGTCGGCACCGATCATCGTCGAGCGCGCTCCGAGACAAACCACCAACACCGTGGACGAGGCTGCTCCGATCGGCGCGGCCGCAGGGTTGATACCGGAGTCGACAACGTCGCGATCGTCGATGAGCCCTTCCGAAATCGCCGCGTCGATCTGGCTCGCGGGCGCGCTGCTCGTGCTGGCGCGCTTCGCATTCGGAACCATCCGCGTGTGGTGGATTGCACGACGGGCACAGCCCGCGGGCAGCTGGGCGCCGCTCGCACACGATCTCGCGCGATCGCTGGCGCTGAACGGCCGCGTCGCGTTCGTGAGCGGAGACGAGGATGCGATGCCGATGGCGTGGGGCCTCATCACTCCGCACGTGCTCCTGCCCGCTGATGCCGACGACTGGTCTACCGATCGCCAGCGGGTCGTCCTGCTTCACGAGCTGGCGCACGTCAAGCGGCGCGACTGCCTGACGCAGACGATGGCGCATCTCGCATGCGCCGCGTATTGGTTCAACCCGATGGTGTGGATTGCTGCGCGACGTCTGCGCGCCGAACGCGAGCGCGCGTGCGACGACCTGGTGCTGGCGGCGGGCACTCGCGGATCCGATTACGCCGATCACCTGCTGGACATCGCGCGCTCGCTGCGCAGCGGTGCCTGGCCCACATGGTCTGCGGTGACGATGGCCCACCGCTCTCAACTCGAGGGACGACTCATGGCGATTCTCAATCCAGCTCTCCCCCGCCGTTCGCCGACGCGCGCCGCGGCCGCCGTCGTTGCCGTGACGGCATGCGTGTGTGTCACCACACTTGCCGGCGTGCAGCCGGTCGCGAAAGCGGAAGCCGCCGCGCGCGCCGAAGCGGCGCCAGCGGCTGTCGCGGTCACCGCCGATGATCCGGTCGAACAGAGTCGTCCGTCGCAGCCGGCCGCTCCAGCACCAACGCCAGCGCCATCCCCAACTCCGGTGCCGGCGCCAATCGCGGTGCCGACCATCGTCGCGCCGGCACCCGCGCCAACTCCGAGAGCTGCGGCCATACCGCTTCCAACGCCTGCGCCGTTTGTCGCCGTGGCTCCGTTCGACAATGCGGTGCCCTTTCCTGCCCCGCTCGTCGATGTCCCGTATGCGTTCTCACAAACACCGCCGCCAGGGAGCGCGCCGGCGAGGGGCAGCCGCAGCGAGGCCGACCCGAAGGTCGTAGCCGCATTGAGCGCTGCGCTGAAGGACGAGAACAAAGAAGTGCGCCAACAGGCGCTGCATGCGCTGGTGTCGATGCGCGCGCCGATTCCGACCGATGTGTTCGTCAGCCTGTTGAAGGACAGCGATCCCGATACGCGGGCACAGGCGCTTTACGCCCTCGGTCAGCAGCGCGACCCGAAGAACCTCGACGTCATCGTCGCCGCACTGAAGGACAGCAATCGCGAAGTGCGAGCGCAGGCGACGTTCGCGCTCAGCCAGATGCGCGACCCACGCGCTGTGGATCCGCTCGCCACGGCGCTCAAAGACGCCGATCCAGAAGTGCGCTCGCAAGCCGCGCATGCGCTCGGCCAGATCCGCGATCGCCGCGCGATCGATCCGCTGATCGCGGCACTGAAAGACTCGAACGCGCAAGTGCGCTCCCAGGCCGCCTTCGCGCTCGGACAAATCCGCTAACAACTCAGTCGTCGTGTCCGGCTTTAGCCGGACCCTTCGCCTGAGTGCTGATTTTTTAGCATCGGAGTGTCGTTATGCCTTGCGCGGATTTCTTCAAAGCCACGATCGACATGCTGTGGTCGCTCGTGGGCGTGGCGATCACGCTGGTGTCGTCGCTGTTGCATCAGCCGTCGGGATTCGCTGAGACGTCGGCGCCGGCGCCAGCGATTGTGCTGGCGTCGATGGTCCAGGCACCGAAGGTCGACGATCTCGTCACCAAGCTGTCCGCCGCCGATCCGGCCGATCGTGTGATCGCGGCCTGCGAACTACAGCGGCTCGGCTCCGATGCGCAGCGCGCAATTCCGGCGCTCGTCGATCGACTCGCGGACGGTTCGCCAGTGGATCCAACGGTGTGTGGAAAGGATCGGTTTTGGTGGTCGAAGGACATCGACCACCAGACCACGCCTGGGGAGGAGGCCGCAGCGGCCCTGGTCGCGATCGGAACCGAAGCGTTGACGCCACTAATCATGTCGGCGCGCGCACCGCAGTGGATCGCCAGGCGCAACGCAGTGTGGGCGTTGGGCGCGCTCCACGATCGGCGCGCGATCGCACCAGCGGTGATGGCGCTCGGCGATCGCGAGCCGCCGGTGCGCCGAGTGTCGGCGTGGGCGCTGGGCGCGCTCGATGCGGACGAGGCGGTTGGCGCGCTGATCGACGCACTCAAAGATCAGGATGCCGAGGTACGCGCGCAAGTCGCCTGGGCGCTCGGCGCGATCGGCGATCGCCGCGCGGTCGATGGATTGATCGGTGCGCTTAAAGACAGCGCCGAACGCGTGCGGTCGCAAGCCGCGTGGGCACTCGGGGCGCTCCGCGATCGCCGCGCAACCGACGCACTCGCGGGGCTGCTCAAAGACCCCAGCCCGCGCGTTCGCAAACAGGCCGCGTGGGCGCTGGGAGCGATCGGACGATAGATCCGTAGGATCTGCAGTTCAAAGTTCAGGCCGAACTCTGGACGGCAGCGTTACTTCTTCCGCGTTCCCTTGATATCGCCCTCGACAATCGTCAGCAGCAGCTCCTTCGCGGGCCCCTTGCCGTCGGTCACGAACGTGACCGTGCCGCCGGTCGAAGGAAACGAAAACCGCGTGTCGGTCTGGGCGAACATGGCCTGCTTACCGCCGCCGTTGCTCAATTCGATCTGGAGCTCGTCGCCGTTGAGCGAGACGGTCATCGACATGCCCAGCATCGCCACGTCGTAGACACCGACGTAGCGCGCCAGCACATCGCGCGAGACCTTCTTGCCCTTACGTTCGTCGTTGACGTGGCCGACGAGGCGCTGCGCGTCCTTCTCGTTCTCCAGACACACGCTCTCGATGAGATCGGTGTCGGGCAAGAAGTTCACCGGTACTTCGATCGTGAACGGCTTGGTGTACGTCTTCGGATCGTCGTACGTGATCGACAGCTGCATGTGCCCGTAGTCGGTGCGTCGAAAGCGCTCGGTCACTCGCAACGCTTCGGTGTGCGGACGCCCCATGAAATCCAGCCAGGTCTTGTCATTGAAGCCGGCCGTCTCGACGACGAAGGTGTCGCCCTCCCAGCGGCCGATGGAATAGCCCATCCACGTCGGCTGAGGATCCTTCGGCAGCGCGCGGCCGTCGGTGAAGATCTGACGCGTGGTTCCCGGCTCGTGCAGGATCACGGTCATGGTCGGCGTCTGAATCAGACGGAACGGGTCGAGTCCAGACAGCGACGCTCGCGGTCCATCGGGCAAGCAACGCACGCCTGGATCGTCGGCGCCGTACCGCTCGGAGCGCGCCTTGTATACCTTCTCCGCCCACGGCAGCATCGGCGTATCGGTGATGTTGGTGGCGAATCCGAGACCATCGATCGCCCATATCCCCGACAGATCGGGTTTTCCGTCTGCGGTGCGAGGCGCGGGCGCGGTGAGATTCGGCTTGCCGTCCGCGGTGCGCGGCATGCCAGGCGTTGGGATGTTCAGCCACTGAGCGAACGCAGGAGTGGCGATCCATCCCGCGATCAGCACCTGCGCAAATACGAGGAAACGAGCACGTGCGGTCATGACATCTCCCGGACGCACACACGGCGTGCCTTCTCTAAGATGGTGATGCGGCTACTCTACGCGTTTCCTCGCCGGAGTTCACGCCGTCATATAGCCTCTCCAGATCGCGCCTGCCACGAACAACCCGAACGCAATCAGGGCACACAGCAGAACGGTGATGACCATTCCGATCGTGTCAGACCCGAGGCGCCGCGGACGAGGGCTCGTCATCGCGCCTCCACTAGAAACCGAGGACGCGCACAGGGATTTTCGGAGCGAGGGCAGCGGGGTCCGTCGCGGTCTCGTCGGGAGTGACGATGACTGGACACTTGGAATCCGTGGTCCCCTCCCAACTCAACTCGCCGTCAATCGGGCCGGCAGCCATCGCTGCGACGAATCGCACGGAGGCGCCCGGCGGGATGTTCAACGCCGGAGTGAACACGAACGACGCCGACGCGCGGGCGGGTCTTGGGAACACAGAGATGTTGAGGGTCTTCTCTCCAACTTGCGCCTTATTCGCGAGGACCGTCAGCTTCACTGAGTAGAGTCCGCTGCTCTTCCTCGCAGTGAAGCCGAGGTCGACTTGGCTCACCGTCGCACGCGGATAGCTCGCGATGTAGAGCGTCCGCTTCAGATCCGAGGCATCGTCGCCCTGCTTCTCGCAGTTGAAGATCTCGGCGGGGTTGATGGGCGGTGGCAGCGCGATGACGATGTTGAGATCCAACACCGCATTCGCCCCTTCATACGATGCCCGAGCAATCGCCTGTCCACCCTTCACTCCGGTGGCCATGCCGGTGCTCGAGACCATGAGGATGGTTTCATCCGACGTCTCCCACTTTGCCAGATTCGTTACATTACGTGACGAGCCGTCCGAGAAGCTGGCCGTGGCGGTCAGCTGCGACGTACCGCCGGAGACGGGCGGCGCCCCAGTGATGGACAGGCTTCGAACCGTCACGACCGCAGTGACGGCGGCCGCGGTGGCGTCGGGAGCGTTGATGTTCTGACGGTTTTCGGGGTTACAAGCGATGGCGACGAGCGCGGCGAACACGATCAAGGGAATGCGGACCATGGCGTTTCCTCCGCAGCCACAGTGAGGGCGCGGGCGGAAGGAAGTCCATGCACGGCGAATCAATTGACGTACATCTGTCGTTGTCCTCGCAACCATCGGCATGTCAACGAGATGTGACGCGGCGTCACCGGCGCGATCGCTTGACGGTAAGCGCCGCGCCGCACTAATGTCGGCCGCACTATGGCGCCCTCCGAACGGCGCATCGTGCGCTTCGGCGTCTTCGAAGTCGACCGACACACGGGAGAACTCCGCAAGCACGGCGTCAGAATCAAGCTTCAAGAGAAGCCATTCCAGCTGCTGCTCCTCCTGCTCGATCGTCAAGGCGACCTGGTCACACGCGAGGAGGTGCGCGAGGCGTTGTGGCCGGCCGATACGTTCGTCGACTTCGATCACAGCCTCGGTACGGCGGTCGCGAAACTTCGGGCGGCGCTCGGCGACTCGGCCAAGAATCCGCGATTCGTCGAAACCGTCGGCGGCCGCGGTCATCGATTCATCGCGCCAATCGTTGCCCCACCTGAAGACGCCGTTCCCGTCGTCCCGGTAGAAGCGGTCCCGAACGTCCCTGATGAAAACTTGGCCGTCGCGCCGGCCGAGCAGACGGACATCGAGTCGACACCGGCGATCGCAGCGAGTGAACGCCCACGACGAGTGGCCGCGAGCATCCTCGCCGGCCTGCTTGCGGGCGCGATCGTCCTTGCCGTAGTCCTTGGGCTGGACGTCGGCGGGGCACCGGCGTCACTGCGCCGCTACACCAACCCGGCCGTCCGCGCGCTGGCCGTACTTCCGCTGCAGAATCTCTCCGGCGATCCCGCGCAGGAGTACATCGTCGACGGCATGACCGAGCAGCTGATCACCACGCTCGCGCAGCTGCGGGGCGTCGAAGTGATCTCGCGGACGTCGGCGATGCAGTACAAGCAGACGCGCAAGCGGCTGCCGGAGATCGGGCGCGAGCTGAACGTCGATGCGTTCGTCGAGGGATCGGTGCAGCGTTCGGGATCGCGCATGCGGATCACCGTCCAACTCGTGGATGCGCGAACCGATCAGCATCTGTGGGCGCAGAGTTACGATCGCGATGTCGGCGATGTCCTGTCGATCGAGAACGAGATCGCGCGATCGGTCGCCAACGAGATTCGCGTGCAGCTGACGCCCGATCAACAACACCTGCTGACGCGAACGCATCCTGCGGTGCCGGCCGCGCAGGAGGCGTACCTCCGGGCTCGGTATCACTTCAACAAGGGCGAAGAAGCGGAGATTAGAAAGAGCATCGACGCGTTCAACGAAGCCATCGCGCTCGACCCGCAAGACGCGCGCAGTCAGGCCGGGCTCGCCAACGCCTACGTCGCGCTGAGCGATTTCTACGAGCGTCCATCGGAGATGCTGCCGCGGGCGCGGCAGGCGGCGGAACGCGCGTTGAAACTGGATGACTCGCTGGCGGACGCGCACACGGCGCTCGGCGTCGTGCGCTTCTTGTACGACTGGAACTGGAGCGGAGCCGAGGACGAGCTGAAACGGGCCACCGCACTGAACCCCGCATCGAGCGATGCGCATGCCTGGTACGGGACGTTCCTCGCGCAGATGGGCCGGTCGCAGGAAGCGCTGTCGGAGATGCAGCGCGCGGAATCACTCGACCCACTGTCGACCTCGGTGCACATCGGTACTGGGTGGGCGCTCTATCTCGCGCGGCGCCCGGACGAGGCGATCGTCGAGTGGCGGAAGGCGCTGGAAATCGAGCCCCATCTCGGTGTGGCCCATGTCTCCATCTGGCAGGCCTACGTGCAAGGCAACTCGAAGGGCGCTCCGCTTCCGGCGATCCACGCCGACCCGCACGACACCAGTCCGCTGAATCTGGCGACGCTGGCCGGGATCTATGCGACATCGGGCCAGCGCGCCGAAGCGGAAACCATCCTCGCGCGATTGAAAGAGCTGTCGAACCACCGATACATCTGTCCGTACGAACTGGCCGTTGCCCATGAAGCGCTCGGCGATCACGACGAAGCGTTCAAGTGGCTGCAGAAAGGCGTCGAGGATCGGTCCACGTGTATGCCCGACCTGAAGGTCGATCCGCGCTTCGACGGCTTGCGTGGGGACTCGCGCTTCACTCAGCTTCTGAAAGCAGTCGGGTTCGAGTAGGACTCCTATGACCAACGTTCGACGCGTGTTGGGTCTGATCCTGATCGGCGTGGTTGCGCTCGTACTGTTTGCTGGAGGGTGGCTCGCCGGCCGACTCGGGATCGGGCGGGTCGTCGATCCGGCATCGTTGACGGAAGCGGAGCGCCAGTTCACCGAGCGTATGAAGGACGTCGCGATGGTCGGCACGTTCAGCATCGATGGCCGGGAGGGGCGCAACCGCATTCCCGATCGCTATGAGATCGTCAGTGTGGAGAAGATCGCGAGCGATCAGTGGCGGTTCAACGCGAAGATGAACTGTTGTGGCCTTGCCGGTTCGCTCGCGATTCCAATTGCCGTGCCGATGCGATTCGTCGGCGACACACCGATGATCATGATGACCGATACCAGTCTGCCGGGGATCGGTACGTTCACGGTGCGTGTGTTCTTCTACGGCGATCGGTATGCCGGCACGTGGCAGCACGGTCGTGTCGGCGGACAGATGTCAGGACGGATCGAGAAGAAGACGCCGTGACGTTCGACATCGCGCGAGAGGCATGAGCGCGTGCCCCTAGCGCCCGCCGGTGACTCGATCCACGATGGCGGATGGACGATTCATTGCACCTCATCGACAAGGCACCTGCCGTCGAGATCACGTACATCGGTGGACCAACGGCGATTATCAGCATCGCCGGCCTCCGGTTCCTTACCGATCCGACTTTCGACGTGCCGGGCCGGTATCGATCGGGATCTCTCCTGCTCGAAAAGACCGAAGGGCCGGCCATCCCGGTCGGCGACATCGGCCGCATCGACGCGGTTCTCCTGAGCCACGACCAACATGCGGACAACTTCGATCCCGCGGGTCGCACCCTCGCCGAACGCCTGGTGACGCTGACGAC
>Ga0075423_10001458_pt1 | contig 20864 bp, 19 predicted proteins | sample SoiMethybrSBSTD2_FD_80114 | JGI IMG/M metagenome (GOLD analysis project Ga0075423, IMG submission 80114) | Bulk soil microbial communities from a Populus tree surrounding site in Tennessee, USA - Soil MetaG P. TD hybrid SBSTD2 | ecosystem: Environmental > Terrestrial > Soil > Tree plantation...
GTCGAAGCGCGCGAGGAATCGCTGCACCTCGCCCCAGAACTCGCGCCGCGCGAGCACCGCGCCGAGGTACTGCTCGGCGGTGATGGTCTCGCCGAAGCGCAGCAGCTCGACGAGCGCCGGGTCGAGCAGCCGTTCGCCGGCGTCGAGCCGGTCGCGATAGGCGGCGAACGCCTCACCCGCGGCGAGGGTTCGGTAGATGGGCTCGGGGTCGTCCCAGGTGGGCACGACCACCTCGACGTGGCAGCCCAGCGACTCGAAGCGCACCGCCGCCTCCGCGCAGAGGTCGCCGACCTCGGGCTCCACGCGCCCGTGGCCGAGGTCGGCGGACCAGGCGACGGACAGGCCCGCGATGCCGTCGTCGCACGCGGCCAGGAAGGGCGGCCCCTCCGCCGCGGGGAGCGAGTGGCGGTCGCGATCGTCGGGCCCCGCGAGGACGTCCAGCATGAGCGCGGCATCGCGCACCGTGCGCGTGAGCGGTCCGGTATGCGAGAGCGTTTCCCAACCGGGCAGGCCGGGACCCGACGGCACGCGCCCGAACGAGGGCTTGAGCCCGTAGATGCCGCAGAACGAGGCGGGAATGCGGATCGACCCGCCCCCGTCCGTGCCGAGCGCGAGCGGGCCGAGCCCGGCGGCGACCGCGGCCGCTGCGCCGCCGCTCGAGCCGCCGGGCGTGCGCGCGAGATCCCACGGGTTGCGCGTGACGCCGAAGAGCGGGTTGTCGGTGGCGCCCTTGAACCCGAACTCCGGCGTGTTGGTCTTGCCGACGATGATGGCGCCCGCTCCGCGCAGACGCTCCACCGCGACCGCGTCCTCCTCCGGCACGTGATCGGCGAGGAGCCGGGAGCCCGCGGTGGTGCGGAGACGGCGCGTGAAGATCAGGTCCTTCACCGACACCGGGACGCCGTGAAGCGGGCCGAGCGGCTCACCCGAGAGGATCGCCACCTCGGCAGCGGTGGAGGCGTCGCGTGCCTCCTCGGCGGCGACCGTGCAGTAGGCGTTGATGGCGGGGTTGACGGCGGCGACGCGGTCGAGCAGCGCCTCCATCACCTCGACCGGCGAGATCTCCTTGCCGCGGATCCGTCGCGCGAGCTCGAGCGCGGATAGCCAGGCCAGCTCGGCGGCACCCATGTCGAGACGCATTGTAACATCGGGGGCGCGATGGACCGTGCGCGCGTGGAGCGGATGGCCGAGGCGCTCGAGCGCCCCGAGGTCGCCGCTCACGATCCCGAGCGTTTCGGCGCGCTGCGGCGCGCGCTCGACGGCGCCGACCCGCCCCTGAGCGCGGGCCGCCACGGCGCGCTCGTCGGCTACACCGCCGTGGCGCCGCGGCGCCGTCTCGTCGAGCTGGACCGGCGCGGTCACCTGACCGCCGCCTATCGATGGCGCGACGACGGCGGGCTCGCGTGGGCCAAGGTCCGCAGCGCGCACGGCGACTGGATCGGCGTCGAGCCGGAGGCAGGCGCCCCCGCAGCGTGGGGCGCCTCCGACGCGCTGTGGCTCCTCGAAGGCGACACGGCGTGGAAGCCGCGCGCGCCGCTGACCGTCTTCCAGTCGGTGGACTGGGCCCGTCTCCAGTGGATCCCGCCGCTGGCCGCGCCGTCGCGCCTGCCGCCCGGCGCGGGCACCGCCGTGCTCAACCTGCTCGCCGGGCTCATGAAGGATCAGGGATTGGCCCGGGTGCGCTACCGCGGGCCCTATCCGAGCGAGTCGCTCTTCACCGCGCTGCTCGAGTGCTTCCGCCACGATCCGGAGGCTCCGGATCCGCTCGATCGCTTCATCTCCGAGGAGGGGCTGGAGTGGCTGCCCGCGCCCCACGAGCGCCACTGGGTCGCCGACGGCGTCTGCGCGCAGCTCCGCCAGGAGCTGGACAAGGTCGTGCTCGACGGGATCGCGTTCTATCGGCCGGACTGGCAGGGCATCGGGCGCCGGGAGCCGCGCATGATCCGCGCCGAGGGGGAGCGACGCGTCTGCTCGCTGTGGGCGCTCGGCCGCGCGCTCGAGGATCGGGCCGTGCTCGCCATCGATGGCGAGGTGCTCGCCCGCCCCGCGCCCCGCGACGATGCGCGGGCGCCGGCGCCGCTCGCCCCCGTGTGGCGCCCCGCCCTCGCCGCCCTCGTGGCGCGCGAGAGTGCGCCCGCGCTCGGCGTCGCCATCGGCGAGACACTGGACGAGCTGGCGCTCGAGTGGGGCGCGGTGCCGGGCGATCTGATCCGCGTGAACGGCGGGACCGCGCGCGTGCGCCGCCAGCTGCTCGACGAGGGCCTCGCGTGGATCGGCGAGGCGCCTCCCGGGGTCGCGCGCGGCGAGCGTGCGGGCGCGCTGGCGCTCGAGGTCGCGCGGCTGCTCGCTCCCGAGCTCCGCCGCCGCGCGGAGGCGCGGCTCGCCGCGCTGCCCGCGGACGAGCAGCAGCGACGCTGGGAGGCGAGCGCGGCGGCGGAGACGCCGCTCGGCGAGCCGGTGGGCCGGCTTCTCGCGCTGCTCGCGCGCGGCGGCGGCTGACGCGCTAGCCGGGAAAGGCGGCGAGCCAACGGCGCGTGCGCCAGGCGGCGGTGCCGGCCGCCGGCGGCGCGGCGGCCCTCGCGAGATCGTCGCGGAGGCGCAGAAGGTCCGCGGCGGTGTCCACGTCGTACCAGGGCGGGAGCCGATGCACGCGAAGCCCGAGCCGCTGGGCGCGCTCGCACGTGACCGCGAGCACGTCGGGCGCGCTCCACCGCATGTCGGCGAAGAGCGCCGGCGCGGGCCGCGCCAGGCCGATCAGGTAGTAGCCGCCGTCCTCGGCCGGCCCCAACACCACGTCGGCGCCGCCTCCCGCGAGCACGCGCGCCGCCTCGGCGAAACGCGCGGCCGGCAGCGTGGGCAGATCGCTCCCGGTAACCAGCGCGGCGGCGTGACCCGCCTCGAGCAGATCCGTCACGAGGTTCGCCATGCGCGCGCCCAGATCGTCGCCGTGCTGGGCGAGGCGGCGCATGCCCGGCGCGAGCCCCGCCATCGCCGCCGCCGCCGTCGCCGGCGAGAAGGCCGCTATGACCTCGACGCCCGGCACCCGGCCCGCCGCGTCGAGGGTATCGAGCACGAAGCAGCGGTAGAGCAGCGTCGCCGCCTCGGGGCCCAGCGAGGCGTGCAGCCGGCTCTTGACCGGCTCGCGTCCGGGGACCCGCAGCATCACCGCGAGCGCTATGTCGTGGGGACGAGGCGCCAGATGCTGGAGTATAGCAGCCGCCTCGCGTGAACGGCCGGCCCCGGGGCCCTGACCCCGTGGTATAAAGGGGCGGTTTTCACCGGCCCAGGAGGCGCGATGCCCGAATCCATTCCCGCCACGCTCGTGATCGATACCTTGAAGGACCTCTTCCGCGAGGCCCGCGCCGCGCACGCCAAGGAGGTCGCGGAGCCGCCGCTCCACAGCCATCTCGGCTGGATCCTCAGCGTGCCCGATACGCACCAGAAGACGGTGCTCGCCGCGCTCGACAAGGAGGAGTCCATCCGGGTGGTGACCTGCGCCACCGAGGACGAGGCCACCGCCATCGGCGCCGGCCTCTACATGGGCGGCGAGCCGGTGGTCCTGATGATCCAGCACGCGGGCCTGTACGCGTCGATCAACACCCTTCGAGGAGTCGCCATGGACGGCCGGGTGCCGATGTTCTACATGATCGGCCTGCTGAGCCGCGAGAAGGACAAGGACCCGCGCGAGTCACGGCACTCCATGGTCCGCTACTGTGAGCCCCTCCTCGACACCTTCGGCGTGCCGCACGCGCGCCTCGAGGGACCGAACGACGTGCACCTGATCTCGGAGTACTACCGGCTCAGCCGCGAGCGGCGCGGACCCGCTGCCGTCCTCGTCGGGCTGGAGACGAGCTGATGGCCTCCGGCACGGCGACCGACACGAAGCCCATGAAGCCGGAGGACGTGCTCCGGGTGATCGCGGCGGTCCGCGGCCGCGCGATCTGCGTGCCCACCATGACCACCGCGCCCGCGTGGCGCTCAATCGCGCCCGACGATCTGTCGGTCGGCTGCGTCGGCTTCATGGGCGGCGCCTCGTCCATGGGGCTGGGCCTGGCCCTCGCGCGCCCCGACCGCCGCGTGATCGTCCTCGACGGGGACGGCTCGCTCCTCATGCAGCTGGGCTCCCTCGCGACCAATGCGGGCGCGGCCCCGCGCAACTTCATGCACCTCCTGTTCAAGAACGGCGTGTATCACACCTCCGGCGCGCAGGGCATCCCGGGCGGGCTCGACGTGGACTTCGTGATGATGGCGAAGGGCGCGGGCTATCGGGTCGTCACGATGATCGACGATCTCGAGGACTTCAAGCGCCGACTCCCCGAACTGCTCACCGCCGACGGTCCGGTGTTCGTGGAGCTGCACACCGGGCTCGCCGAGCAGACGCCGATGACGGCGCGCGGGGGCGTGGCCTTCCCCCAGCAGGTGGAGAACCTCCGGAACGCGCTCCTGAAGCCCCGCGCGCGCTAGCCGCGCGCGATCTCGCCGAGGACCTTCTCCAGCCGGTCGGGGTCGACCGGCTTGGTGAGGTGGCGGTCGAAGCCGGCGGCCTGCGCCCGGCGTCGATCCTCGACCTGCCCGTAGCCGGTCAATGCGATGAGCGCGACGCCGCGCGCCTCCGGCCGCGCCCGCACGCGCCGCGCGAGATCGTACCCGTCCATGCCGGGCAGCCCGATGTCCACGAGCATGACGTCCGGCGCGAAGGCCGCGAGCTTCTCGAGGCCCCCGGCCGCGTCCTCGGACGTCTCGACCTCGTGACCGGAGAGGCGGAGGAGCACGCTCAAGGTCTCGCGCGCGTCGGCGTTGTCCTCCACGACGAGGATCCGGCGGGGGCGCGGCGTCGCCGGACCGAGCTCCCCCTCCGGGGCCGGCGGGGGCACGTCCTCCTCCGCGAGGACGGGCAGGCGGATGCTGAACTCGCTGCCGCGCCCCGATCCCGCGCTGGCCGCCGCCACCGAACCGCCGTGCAGCTCCACGAGCCGCCGCACCAACGTCAGCCCGAGCCCGAGGCCGCCCCGCGTGCGGTCGAGCGCCTGCGGCTCCTGCACGAAGAGATCGAAGATGCGCTCGAGGAGGTCCGCGCGAATCCCCTCACCGCTGTCGCGCACGCGCAGCACGGCATCTCCCTCGACCCGCTCGATCCGCACCGTCACCTGCCCACCTGGCGGTGTGTACTTGAGGGCATTGTCGAGGAGGTTGCTGACCACCTGCTCCAGGCGCGCGGGATCGCCGCTCACCCGGAGGGGCGGCCCCTCCACGGTGACGGCGTGGTGCCGGGTGCGCCCGGCCTGGACGAGCGCATCGAGGCAGCTCTGGGCGAGCGCGCGCAGATCCAGCGGCTGCCGCTGCAGCGCGATCTTCCCCGACGTGACGCGCGCCACGTCGAGAAGATCGTCGACCAGCCGGCTCAGGTGCGCGGTCTGGCGCCCGATGACGCCGAGGAGTCGCCGCGTGTCCCCGTCGGCGACCAGACGGTCCAGGACACCCAGTGTGTTGGTGATCGTGCCCAGGGGATTCCGGAGCTCATGGCCGAGCATGGCGAGGAACTCGTCCTTCGCCCGGGTCAGCGCCTCGGCTTCGCGCCGCCGGCTCTCGCGCTCGGCGTCGTACTGCTTCCGCTCGGTGATGTCGAGGGAGACGCTCAGTACGGCGGGCTCCCCGGCGTAGGTCACGACCTCGGAATTCACGAGCAGATACCGGTGCTCGCCCGTCTTGGTGCGGAACGTCGCCTCGAAGTCGCGCGCCTGCCGGCCCGCGCGCAGCATGTCGAGCAGGCGGTCGCGTTCGCCCTCGGCGACCCAGAATCCCAGCTCCGGCTTGGTGCGCCCCAGCATCTCCTCGCGCGTATAGCCGCTGTGCCGCAGCGCCGCCTCGTTGACGGCGAGGTGCCGGCCGTCGCGCAGGCTCACGATGGACATCGGCAGGGGATTCGCGTTGAAGGCCTGGGCGAAGCGCCGCTCGCTCTCGCGGAGGGCGGTCTCCGCCCGCACGCGGTCGGTGATGTCCATGAGCGCGGTGACCACGCAACGCTGGCCCTCGATCTGCACCATCTCGGCGGAGGCGACCGCCCACACCTCGTCCCCCCGCTTGGTGCGGAAGCGCGCCTCCACGCCCCGCACGGGCTGGCCCGCGCGGAGGGCGGCCAGGCCCGCTTCGCGCTGCGCCGGGTCCATCCAGAGCCCAATCTCGGGGACGGTGCAGCCGATCACCTCGTCGCGGTGGTAGCCGGTGACGTGGAGAAAGGCCTCGTTGACGTCGAGGATGCGGCCGGTCTCGACGTCGGTGACGGTGAGAATGGTGGGCGAGATCTCGAACGCCGCCCGCAGCCGCTCGCTGGCGCCGAGATCGCTCACGATCGGGGGCGGCCCGTCACGACCACTTGCGGAAGACCTCCTTCAGGTCCTTGCCCGGGATCGTCTCCCGCATCCAGGTGAACCCGCCGCGGTCCTTCATCTCGCGGGCGCCGCGGAGGAAGGCGGCGAGGGCGAGCCGCGAGAGCGAGCCGCCCACGCTGATGCGCTTCACGCCCGCCGCGGACAGCTCGGCCAGCGTCAGCGCGGGATCGCCGTGGCTCATCACCACGTTGACCGGCTTGCCGACGGATGACACGACGGTGCGGATGGTGGCGAGGTCGCGGAGCCCCGGCGCATAGAGCACGTCGGCCCCCGCCTTCTCGAAGGCCTGGAGCCGGCGGATGGTGTCGTCGAGGTCGAGGCGGCCGTGAATCATGTTCTCGGCCCGCGCGGTGAAGACGAACGGCACGGGCAGCTTGCGCACCACCTCCACCGCCGCGTGCACGCGCTCCACCGCATGGGCGAAGTCGTAGATGGGCCGGTCGGCCTCGCCGGTGGCGTCCTCGATGGAGCCGCCGACCACGCCGGCCTCCGCGGCGAGCCGGAGCATCTCGGCGGCGGCGCGCGGCTCGTGCGCGTACCCGTTCTCCAGGTCGGCGTTCACGGGCAGGTCGGTCGCCTCCGCGATCACGCGGCAATTGGTGAGCACCTCGGCGCGGCTGACCGCATTGGTGCCGTCGACCTTGCCCAGCATGTTCGAGAGACCCAGGCTGGTGGTGGCCAGCGCCTCGAAGCCGAGGCTCGCGAGGAGACGCGCGGTGCCCGCGTCCCAGGGATTGGGAATGATGAAGGCCTCCGCCCGCTCGTGGAGGGCCCGGAACGTCGCCGCCTTCTGCGCCTGCGTAGGCATCGCTGACCTCGGGGGATTGTCTCCCGCTCGTATGATCGCATACCATCCCAGGAGCCATGAAGCTCGGCGTGTACCTGAACGCGCAGCATCCCCGCGGCGACGATCCCGCGCGCCGCTTCGCGGAGACGCTCGAGCAGGCGCGCATGATCCGCGCCCTCGGCTTCGACTCCATCTGGGGCGGCGAGCATCATGCCACGCCGGGCTTCCACTATTTTCCGCTGCTGCCCATGCTGCAGCGCCTGGCCGCGGAAGCAGAGGGTCTCGCCTTCGGCACCAACCTGGTCCTGCTGCCCCTCCACAACCCGGCCGAGATCGCCGAGATCGCCGCCTTCCTGGACGTCACCACGGGCGGCCGATTCACGCTTGGCGTAGGGCTCGGCTATCGCAGCGAGGAGTTCGCGATCTTCGGCGTGCGGATGGCCGAGCGGGTGAGCCGGCTCATCGAGGGCGTGGAGCTGATCCGCCGGCTGTGGACCGAGGACGAGGTCACCCACCACGGCCGCCACTGGACCCTCGACAAGGTCACGATCCGCCCGCGCCCGCTCCAGACGCCGTGCCCGCTCGTCCTGGTCGGCTCGCAAGTGCCCGCGGGCATCGAGCGCGCCGCGCGCATCGCCGACGGGTGGCTCGTGGTGCCCGTGCCCACCGTCGACGAGTTCGCGCGCCAGGTCCGCACGTTCGCCGCGGCGCGGGCGGCCGCGGGCCGGCCCGCCGCGGCCGAGATCGGCCGGCTCCTCGAAGTCTCCTGCGCGGCCGACGAGGACGCGGCGATCCGGCGGGCGGCGCCCTACCTGCTGGAGAAGTACGCGGCGTATCTCTCGTGGGGCATTCCCGGCATCACGCTCGACCCCAAGGCGCCGCCCGAGGAGCAGCTGCGGCGGCTCGCACGCAACCGGTTCGCGGTGGGTTCGCCCGCCGAGGTCACGGAGGCGCTGCTCGCGCAGGCGAAGGCCGGCGCCACCCACGCCACGATGCGCGTGAGCTGGCCCGGTATGCCGCAGAAGGACGTGCTCGCCGGCATCGAGCTCCTCGGCACCACGGTGCTGCCCGAGGTGCGGCGCCGGCTCGCCGCGGGCTAGCGGGCCGGCGCCGGCATCAGCCCTCCATCGCCTGCCGCATGAGCGCGGCGGTGGCGGCGGCGAGCGGATCGGCCGTCGCCTCGAGTCCCTGGATGGCGCCCGCGCGGTCCTCGGCGCCGCGGTTCTGACTGAGCTTGGCCTTCCCCTCGAGCCGATCGATGGGCAGCTCGAACGCCACGATGCCGCGGATCATCCCGTCGACGTAGTCCGTCGGCAGCGCGTCGAAGCGCCAGGGCTCGGCGCGCCCGTCCTCGTACGTCTTCACCAGCCGGTCGAGCAGTGCCTTCACTCTCGCGGGCTCCTCGACGACCACCGGACGGCCGTAGGCGTGCACGGCCACGTAGTTCCAGGTGGGCACGCTCGGGTGAACGCGGTACCAGCCCGGCGAGACATAGGCGTGCGGGCCCTGGAACACGGCGAGGGTGGGCGCGCCCTCGGCGAGCAGTCGGGCGTGTGGGTTGGCCCGCGCGAGATGCCCCACCAGCGTGCCGCGCGGGCCGCGGTGGCCGTCGAGCAGCAGGGGCAGATGCGTGGCGAACGGCGCTCCGTCACCGGCGGTCGACGCCAGCAGCGCGAAGCTCTCGCGCTCGATGAGGGCGTGGCACCATTCCTGGTCGGGCGCGTCGAAGTGCTTCGGCACGTACATGCGATGGGCTCCTCGCCTATACTCTGCTCTCGCGGCTCATCCGATGACCCTACGCCTCTACCTCGAGGACGCCTACCTGCGTGAATTCGACGCCCGCGTGGTGGCGAGCGCCGACGGCTGGTGGGCGCTCTCGCACAGCGCATTCTATCCGGGCGGCGGCGGACAGCCCCAGGATCGCGGCCAGCTCGTCGTGGAGGGCCGGCCGCTCGCCGTCACGGCGGTGCGAGAGGACGAGGGCGGCCGCCGGCTCTGGCATCACGTGGGGCACGAGGCGGCGGCGGGCACCGCGGTCCGCGGCATTCTCGACTGGCCCTACCGCTACGCGCTCATGCGCCATCACGCGCTCATGCACGTGGTGAACACGGTGGCGCAGCGCCACTTCGATGGGCTCATCACCGGCGTGCAGCTCGGCCCCGACCGCTCGCGCATCGACTTGCGCCTTCACGCGAGGTTCGATGCGGCGGCGGAGCTGGAAGCGCGCGTCAACGATGCCCTCGCCGCCCCCCGGGGCATCGCCGCCACGGTCATTCCCAAAGCCGAGTATCACGCCCGCCCCGACCTCGTCCGCACCCTCAACGTGCGGCCGCCGATCGTCGACGGCCAGGTGCGGGTGGTCACGATCCACGGCTTCGACGCCCAGGCCTGCGGCGGCACCCACCCCCACGACACCGCGGAGATCGGTCGCGCGCACATCGTCAAGCGCGAGAACAAGGGCCGCGACAACAAGCGCTTCTACTGGACGCTCGCCCCGTGAGCGCGCGGCATCAGAACATGCCGTTGCTGTTGGCCGCCTTCTCCGGGATCGGCTGCACGACGTCCCAGTGCTCGACGATCTTGCCGCCCTCGAGCTTGAAGATGTCCACGATGGCCGAGCCGCGCGTGCCCGGCTCGCGCACCGCGTGCACGTGGAGGATCACGTAGTCGCCGTCCGCGAACACGCGCTTGATCTCGCTCCTCGACTGCGGAAACTTCTCCTTGAGGAAGCCGAGGAAGGCCTTGAGCCCCTCGGGCCCGTCGGCCGCCCCGGGGTTGTGCTGAACGTAGCGATTGCCGAAATACTTCGACGCCGCCTCGAAGTCCTTCTGGTTGATGGCCTTCTCGTAGAAGTCGACCACCACCTTCTTGTTGGCCTCCTCCTGCGCGGTGCCGGCGGCCCGGGCGGGCGCGCCGGGCGCCAGCAGGGCGGCGGCGAGCCACCCGAGTGCGAGAACGATCATCGGCCTCCTGATCATGAGCCCAGTACCTCCCAGGTCGAGGCTGCGATCTCGACCTCCTCATCGGTTCGCATCACCCGGACCGCCACCCGCCCCGTCGAGATGAGCGCGGCGTGCTCGGCGTTGCGCGCGGAGTCCAGCACGATCCCGAGGAACCCGAGTCCCTCGCACGCTCGCGCCCGGATCACCGCGCCATGCTCGCCGATGCCGCCCGCGAACACCAGCGCGTCCAGCCCGCCCAGCACCGCGGCGTGGGCGCCGATCGTCTTTCGCACGGCCTGACAGAAGACGGCGAGCGCCTCGGCGGCGCGGACGTCGCCGGCTTCCCGGTCGAGGAGATCCCGCACGTCCGCGCTGGTCTCCGAGATCCCGAGCAGGCCGGAGCGCGTGTTCACCATCTCGTGGAACTGCTCCGCCGTCATCCCCTCCGTGCGCGCGAGATAGGCGACGAGGCCGGGATCGAGATCGCCGGACCGCCGGCTCATGGGCAGGCCCGCGGTGGGCGTGAAGGCCATCGTGGTGTCCACGCTCTTCCCGTCGCGGATGGCGGTGATGCTCGCGCCGTTGCCGAGATGCGCGATGACGAGCCGCGCGGGCAGCCCCCCCGGCTCGCGGGCGAGCGCGCGCGTGAGGTACGCGTAGGAGAGCCCGTGAAAGCCATAACGCCAGATACCCTTCGCCTCGTACTTCCGAGGGATGGCGAGGAGGCGGCTCGCCCGTGGCAGGTCGCGATGGAACGCGGTGTCGAAGCACGCGACCTGCGGGCGACCGGGGAAGTGCCGCGCACAGGCCTCGATCAGGGCGATCTCGGCGGGGAGATGCTCAGGATCGAACGGGCTGATGCGCCGTAGCTCCTCCAGGAGCTCTCCCGACACGCGAGTGGGCGCGAGAAAGCGCGGGCCCCCGTGCACCAGCCGATGGCCGATCGCGTCCACCGTGATGTCACGCGCGCCGAGCGCGTCGACGAGCAGGGGCAGCGCGGCGGCATGATCGGGCGCGACCGCGTCACGGCGCGCGCCGCCGTCGATGGTCAGCGTGGCCGCCGGCTGGCCGATGCGTTCGATGCTCCCCGTGACACGCCGGAGCGGCGGATCGCCCGGCGCGAATGCGGCGAACTTCAGGCTCGAGGATCCCGCGTTGACGGCGAGGACGGTGGCCATGCGCCATGGTACCCAGGGCGGCGGAACGCGGCAACGCGCGGCGGCTACGCGCGGGGCGCGCGGATGCCGAGGAGCTCGCCGATGCGCTCGGAGGCCTTGAGCCCCGAACCGGTGAGCACGAGCACGGTGGTCTCGTCGCGCTCGATGACGCCGGTGGCGAGGAGCTGGGTGAGCCCGGCGGCCGCCGCCGCCGCGGTGGGCTCCACGTAGAGGCCGCGCCGGGCGAGGGCGCGCAGGGCGGCCACGATCTCGTCCTCCGTCACCGCAACGATCGCGCCGCCCGAGCCCCGCACCGCCGCGAGGACTTCGGCCACGCGCGTCGGCTTCGCCGAGGCGATGCCTTCCGCGACGGTGGCGGCGATCGGTGTCGGCACGAGGCGATCGGCGCCCGCGCGGAACGCGGCGTGGTAGGGCGCGCAGTTCGCCGCCTGCACGCCGAAGAGGCGCGGCGCCTTGCCGATCTCGTAGCGGCGCGCGAGCTCGCCGAACCCGCGGTCGCAGCCGAGCACGTTGCTGCCGTAGCCCAGGGGCACCACCACGTTGTCGGGGGCGCGGAAGCCCAGTTGCTCCCACAGCTCGTAGGCCAGCGTCTTCGTGCCCTCCACGAAGAACGGCTGCCAGTTGTGGCTCGCGTAGAAGATCCCCGCGCTCTGGCGCAGCGCCGCCTCCGCCACGTCCTGGCGCGAGCCGGGAATCGTCATCACCTCGGCGCCGGCCGCCGCGATCTGCGCGATCTTGGGGTAGGACGCGGTCTCCGGCACGAGGATGCGGCAGGCCATGCCCGCGGCGGCGGCGTAGGCGGAGAGCGACGCGCCGGCGTTGCCGGAGGAGTCCTCGAGCACGCGGGTGACGCCGCGGCTCTTGAGATAGCTCACCATCACCGTCATGCCGCGATCCTTGAACGAGCCCGTCGGCATGGCGAGCTCGAGCTTCCACTGCACCGGCGCCCCGTCCCACTCGCCGGGCACGAGCGGCGTCCAGCCCTCGCCGAGGCTGACCGCATCCTTGACGTCCACCCGGAGCGCCTTCGCGTAGCGCCATACGGTGAAGCGCGACCCGTCGATGTCGCGCCGGGTGAGGCCGGGCGCCGGCTCCAGGTTGAGGTAGTGGCCACCCTCCCCGCGCCAGCGCGCCTCGTCGAGCGGATAGGTGCGGCCGGTGGACGGGTCGACGTAGCTCAGAGGGCCGCCTCGAGGGCGGTGAGGGCGAGCACGCGCGTGCAAAGGTGAAGATCGGCGAGCTCGACGTGCACGTCGTGATAGTCCGTGTAGCCACCGCCGGGGCCGTAGAGGCAGCAGGGAATGCCCGCGGCCCAGAGATGGGTGGTGTCGTTGCCGGCATAGCTTTGGGGCAGCCGCACCCCGAAGTGCTCGGGCTCCGCGCCCGTCATCTGACGGAGATTCCGACGGACCATCTGCACGATCGGCTCGGTCTTCGGCACGTCGACCGCGGCTTTCGCCAGGCGCCCCAGCCCCCGCGCGGGCAGCGGCGGGAACTCGATTTCGTACTGGAAGCGGGGATCGGCGGCGGCGAGGCCGTCCAGCACGCGCCGGATGTCGGCCAGCACCGTCTCGCCGGTCTGGCTGGCGTTGAACCGCACGTTCACGTAGGCGGTACAGAAATCGCTGACCGTGTAGGCGCCGCGGAGGTTGTGATCGCATCCGCGGCCGCCGATGATCGATCCCACGTTCAGCCGCGGGAGCCCGGGCAGATCCGGATCGTACACGTGGGTGAACGCCATGCGGTTGATGGCCTCGATAGCCCGTGTCATGAGGCCGATGGCATCGACGCCCTGCTCTTTCTTGCTGATGTGGGTGGCCCGCCCGATCGTATGGATGACCACGTCCATGGTGCCGGTGTGCTTGGTCAGGATCGTCCGCGCCCCGTACGGCTCGGCCACCACCGCCACGTCGGTGCGCTGGCCGTGCGCGAGCGCGTAGAGCGTCCCGATCCCGCTATTGAGCTCGGCGGCCACGCAGGCGATCACCACGTCACCGCGCAGCCGGGCGCCCGCCCGCTTGAGGGCGAGGCCGGCCATGATGCAGGCGGTCACGCCGGCCTTCATGTTGTAGATCCCGTGGCCGTAGAGCTTGCCGTCGGCGATCCAGGGATCGAAGGGATCGCGCGTCCAGCCGCCCGCCAGGGGATCGATGTCGATGTGGCCGTTCAGCATGATCGAGGTGCCGCCGCCGGAGCCGCGCAGGCGCGCGATGGTCTGCTTGCGACCCGGCTCGATCTCCTGGAGCGTCACCTCGAGGCCCTGGCCGCGCAGATAGGCGGCGAGCCACTCCGCGCACGGCGTCTCCTCGGTGGTGAAGGACGGGATGCGGATGAGATCCTTCGCCAGCGCGACGGTCTCCTCGTCGTCGATGCAAGACAGGACCTCGCCGCGCAGCTCACTCATGCGCCCTTTTGTAACTCAGGTGGGATATTCTTGCCAGCGACATGCCCGACACGCCCCTCGGCATCGACGCCGGCCGCTTCTGGAGCACCGTCATGCGCTCCGGCGAGATCGGGCCCGGCAAGGCGGGCGGCCTCCGCCGGCTCGCCCTCACCGACGCGGACAAGGAGATGCGCGACGTCTTCGTCACCTGGTGCACGGAGGCCGGGTGCACGGTGACGGTGGACCGCGTCGGCAACATCTTCGCGCGCCGCCCCGGGGCCGAGGACCACTTGCCGCCCGTGCTCATGGGCAGCCATCTCGACACGCAGTTCGCAGGCGGCAAGTACGACGGCATCGTGGGCGTGCTCGCGGGGCTCGAGGTGCTGCGGACGCTGGACGACCGGCGCCTGCGCACGAAGCGGCCGCTCGAGCTCGTGTGCTGGACCAACGAGGAGGGCGCGCGCTTCACCCCGCCCATGGTGGCCTCGGGCGCCTTCGCGGGCGTGTTCGACCTCGACTGGGTGCTCGGGCTGCGTGATGACGACGGCAAGGGCTTCGGCGCGGAGCTCGAGCGCATCGGCTACAACGGCAAGACCGCGGTGGGCGGGCGGAACATCGACGCCTACTTCGAGCTCCACATCGAGCAGGGACCGATCCTGGACCGCGAGACCGTCCCGGTGGGCATCGTGGTAGGCGGCTACGCCACCCGCGGCATGCACGTGGACATCCACGGGGAGACCGCGCACGCCGGCCCCACGCCCATGGACCGGCGGAAGAACGCGCTGGTCGGCGCGGCCATGCTCGCGGTCGCGGTGAACGACATCGGATGGACGTATCACGCGAGCGAAGGCAAGGCCACGGTGGCCCGCATGGTCGCGTGGCCCAACAAGGCGGGTATCCTCTCCGAGTACGCGCAGCTCACCTGCGATGTGCGCCACGCCGAGCGCGCCGTGGCGGATCAGATGCTCGCGGAGGTGAAGGCGACGATTCCCGACTGCGCGCGCCGGGCCAACGTCGAGATGCGGATCGCTGGCGAGTGGCAGTTCGGCAACGAGCGCTTCGATCCAGGCTGCGTGCGCCTGATCCGCGAGGCGGCCCAGACCCTCGGGGTGCCGCACCGGGACATCCTGAGCCAGGCCGGGCACGACGCGTACTACATCTCGCGAATCGCGCCCACCGCGATGATCTTCACGCCATGCCGCGACGGCATCTCGCACAACGAGGCGGAGCACGCCGAGCTGGACTACACCGCGCCGGGCGTGGACGTGCTGCTCCACGCGGTGCTCGCGCGCGCCAACCGCTGAGGGGCGGCGGCGCGCCTGGACCGCGTCCGGCCGCCCTCAATCGCTCGCCGGGCGCGGCGCCTCCGCGCACACGGCGTGGACCTCGGACAGCGCGCGGGACAGCGCGCGCCGGAGCTGGGCGACCTCCTCGGCGAGCACCTGGATGGCGGGATCGACCATGGAGGTCTTCACCTTCGTGAGCCGCTCGTCGATCTCCGCCTGGGTGTAGACGGTGAACGTTCGCCCCGCCTTCGTCTCGTTGGGGTTGATGGTCGTGTAGGCATGGATGTACCGCTTGCAGCCCAGGCTCCCCGGTAGCATGTCCTGACAGTCCACCACGGTCGTCTCCATCCGGACGATCTCCTCGACGGCCCCGGCGGGTGCGGCGACCATCACAGACCCCGCGACCAACACGAGCGCGCCCACGAGACGACCCCGGCAACTGGGCATGGCCTGGCCTCCTATTCGACCTGGAAGTGCGCCTCGGTGGTCTGCCCGGTGCGCCCATTGATGGGCAGGATGTCCTGGGGGCAGGCGGAAAATGCCACCAGGCAGTCCATCTCGGCGCGGAGGCGGACGTAGCTGCCCGGCGTCGACACCGGCTCCGCCCAGCTCAGCGCGCCCGCCGACGTCCAGGGAATGTTCATGAAGAGGTTGAGCGGCGAGGGCGTGGCGGGAATCGCGACGCCGAGCTCGCTCAGCGCCGCGTGCAGGTTGTCGCGGCAGTTGTCGTGGTGGCCCTTCACCCCGAGCAGGCCGTAGCGCTCGCGGTCGCACGCGGCCATGAGGGTGTCGTGAGCGCCGCCCGACGTGTCCTCGACCAGGGTGAGGATGGGCCGGCGGCGGTTGGTGAGGAGCGTGTCCCCGACCGTGGGAACCAGCCTCAGGAACCACGCACGGCTCGCGTCCATCGCCATCCACTCGGTGGGATCGGCGGCGCTGAACGCCCAGGTGTCCACCACCTGGACCCCGTGGGTGTTGACCACGCGCACATGCTGGCCCGCGCGCACGCGCGCGGCCTTGCCGCGACGGGCGGGAATCGTCACGAGATCAGCCATGGGACGCGTCCTCGGGGCCGCGCAGCGCGTGGCCCCCGTGATAGTCGGACACCGGCAGGGGCCGCCATCCGCGCAGCAGGGCCGGATCGGGCTGCCAGATCTCGACTCCGAGGGGGCGGCACACCGTGAGCGCGTCGGCGGCGTCCGGGCCCCATACGGGCACCGAGAGATCCCCGTGGGGGCACACCGAGATCGCGCAGAGCACGTCGATCTCTGCGAAGCATTCGAAATAGTCGCCCTGCCGCGCCGGGCTCGGCTTGACGAAGTAACGGCCGTCCGCGGTGAGGCCGGTGACCTGGAAGACGTTGAGCACGTCGTGGACGTCGGACTCGGCGAGGCCGAACCCGCGGACCGCCCGGACGAGGTTCGAGTGGCAGCAGAGATCGAACTCCTCGTCGTTCAGGAGCTTGTGCACGTAGGGATCACAGCGCGTGCCGAGGAGATCGTGGCAGCCGGCGCCGTCGCCGTCGATGCCGTACTGGATGGTGTCGGCGGTGATGGTCAGGAGCGGCCGCAGATAGGGCAGGCACGACCATAGCCGGTCGAACGTGGAGAGATGCGCCTGGTGGAGCTGGCGCGTGCGCGAGGCCCAGAAGCGCTCGCGCGGGTTAGCAAGGCTCCACACGTTGAGATCGGCGACCTGGGGGCCCTCGACGGCGACGATACGGAAGACCTGACCCGCCCGCACGACCCACGCGCGACCGGAGCGACGCGGCGCGACGAACCGCTCGACGAGCGTGCGGCGGGTGTCGGCGGCGAGCCGGCCGTAGAACGCCCGATCCACCTCGAGCGGCGAGCCCGGCTTCGCCTCGTAGATCACGCGTGGTGACGGCACCGCGTCTCCTCCCCGGCGGCCTGCCCAGCGAGCGAGCAGGCGATCAACCGTTGACAATCGAGCGGGAGCCATAGTCTCATACCGGCGAACTTGACCCGGGTCTCGATCTTACCGCCGACCAGGGAGGCCAGCCATGAGAGTCTCGCGGTTTTTCGTCCTCGCCGTCGCGCTTCTGGGCCTCGTCGCCCTTACACTCCCCTCGGAAGCCCAGCAATGCCCGAAGGGCAAGCTCCGCCTCTACACGTCGTGGCCGATGCAGGGCGCCATGCTCCCTGAGGGCACCGGCATGAAGAACGGCGTGGAGATGGCCGTCTCGGAGGCGGGCGGCGTCGCCGGAGGGTACTGTCTCGAAGTCATCAACCTCGACGACGCCTCGCCGCAGACGGGCAAGTGGGACGGCGCGGTGGAAGCGGAGAACGCCAACAAAGCGGTGGCCGACCCACTGGCCATCGTCTACATCGGGACCTACAACTCCGGCGCCGCGAAGGTCTCCATCCCCATCACGAACCGCGCCCACATGGCGCAGGTGACGCCCGCCAATACCTACCCCGGTCTCACCAAGAAGCGCGGGGCCGCGCCCGGCGAGCCGGACATCTACCGGCCGGGCGGCTTCGTGAACTACTTCCGTCCCATCCCCGCCGATGACATCCAGGGCGCGGTGGGCGCGAAGTGGGCCAAGCGGATGGGCGCGAAGAAGGTATTCCTCCTCAACGACCAGGAGCTCTACGGCAAGGGGATCGCCGACGTGTTCGAAGCCACCGCCAAGAAGATCGGGCTCACGGTGGTCGCCAACGAGGGCATCGACTGGAAGCAGCCGGACCAGAAGCCGATCCTCACCAAGGTGCGCGCCTCGGGCGCCGACCTCGTCTACATGGGCGGCGTCATCGAGACCGGCGCGCAGGTGGTCGTGCGGCAGATGAAGGAAGTGGGCCTCACCGCCCCGCGCACCCGCTTCATGGGGCCGGATGGCCTCCTCGAGGAGGAGCTGCTGAAGGGCGCCACCTGTGACGCGGCGCTCGCCACCGATATGCGCGTCACCTTCGCGGGGCTGCCCTTCGAGAAGATGCGGGGCATCGGGGCCAAGACCTACGAGACCTACAAGTCGAAGTACGGCAAGGAGCCAACCTCCTATGCGCTCTACGCCGCCGAGGGCACCCGCGTGATCATCCAGGCCATCGGCAAGGCCGCTCCCGCCATCGAGAAGGCCAAGGACGTGACCGAGAAGCGTGAGGCGGTGCGCAAGGCCATCGCCTCCACCAAGAACTACGAAGGCATCAACGGCAAGTGGAGCTTCGACGAGAACGGCGACGTCGACTACGACACCATGTCCGGCTTCAAGGCGGTGAAGGCGGAGGGGCCCATCGGCTGCAAGTTCCAGTTCGAGACCATCCTCGAGTAAGTGCCAGTGGGGGGAGGGCCGGATCGCGGCCCTCCCCCTCCCTCATCGGATCTCGACGTGGAGTGGTGGGAAGTTCTCGTTCAGCAGACCATCAACGGCCTCACTCGCGGGGCCGTCTTCGCCCTCATCGCGCTCGGCTACACCATGGTCTACGGCATCATCGAGCTGATCAACTTCGCCCACGGTGACGTCTTCATGCTGGGCCTGTTCATCTCGCTGGCGTGGTTCAGCCTGTTCGGCATCTCCTCCACGCTCGGGCTGTGGCAGCTCGTCACCCTCCTCCCTCTGGTGTTCGTGCTGACCATGCTGAGCACCGCCGCCATCAACGTCTCCATCGACCGCGTGGCCTATCGGCCGCTGCGGCGCTCCACGCGGCTGGCCCCGCTCATTACCGCCATCGGCGTGTCGTTCATGCTCGAGAACCTCGCGCTGCTGTGGAAGGGCCCTGCGCCCATCGCCTATCCCGACGTGTTCCCGTCGGTGGACATCCTCCGCGAGTGGTTCGGCGTGGACTCGGCCATCTTCATCACCACCAAGGACATCCTCGTCGTCGGCGCGACCATTCCCCTCATGATCGCCCTCAACTACTTCGTGACCCGCACCCGCTGGGGCAAGGCCATGCGCGCCACGGCCCAGGACCGTGAGACCGCGCAGGCGATGGGCATCGACGTGGAGCGAACGATTCTCGTCACCTTCCTGGTGGGCGGCGCCCTCGCCGGCGCGGCGGGGCTGATCCAGGGCCTCTACTACAACATCGGCATGTGGTGGATGGGTTATCAGGCCGGTCTCCGCGCGTTCACCGCCGCCGTGCTGGGCGGCATTGGGAACATGCCCGGCGCCGCGCTCGGTGGCCTCGTGATCGGCTTTCTCTCCGCGTGGAGCGATCAGTACATTTCTGCACGTTGGACCAACGCGATCGTCTTCTCGATCCTGATCCTCGTCCTCGTCTTCCGGCCCCAGGGCCTCCTGGGCGATCGCACCCCCGAGAAAGTCTGAGCCTCGTGGACACGCGCCGCGCGCTGGGCATGATCCTGCTCACCGCGTTCGTGGTCGCCTATCCATTCATCGACCGCGCCCTGGGCTTTCAGACCGTCCATGCCGTGTCGGACGGGATGATCTACGTGCTCCTGGCCCTCGGCCTCAACATCGTGGTCGGCTACGCGGGCCTGCTCGACCTGGGCTACGCGGCGTTCTTCGCCATCGGCGCCTACGCCATGGGCCTCCTCAACTCGCCCGTGCTGGGCTCGCCCCTCTACGGGCACGCGTGGAGCTTCTGGCTCTGCATCTGGCTCGCCGCCGCGGTCTCGGCGGGCCTCGGCACGCTGATCGGCGCGCCGACCCTGCGGGTGCGCGGCGACTATCTGGCCATCATCACCCTGGGCTTCGGCGAGATCATCCCGGTGGCCATCCGCAACCTCGGCGACATCACCATCGAGATCGGCGGTTGGCGGCCCATCGAGCGGCTGAATCTCACGGGCGGCGAGAACGGCGTGAATCCGGTGGGCCGCCCGTATCTCCCCGGGGTGCCCTTCGAGACCGACCCGATGCCGTGGTACTACCTCATCCTCGTCATCGGCGCGCTCTCGCTCTGGGCGATGAGCCGCCTCCAGGATTCGCGGCTGGGACGGGCGTGGATGGCCATTCGCGAGGACGAGACGGCCGCCGATTGCACCGGCGTCAATCCCATCACCACCAAGCTCCTGGCCTTCGCGCTGGGCGCCTCGTTCTCGGGGTTCGCCGGCTCGGTCTACGCGGCGAAGCTTCAGGCCATCACCCCGGGCGCGTTCGAGTTCCAGGTCTCCATCATGCTCCTGTGCATGGTGGTGCTCGGCGGCGCGGGCACCCTGCACGGCGCGATCCTCGGGGCCATGCTCATTACCGTCTTCGATCGCGTCATCCTCGCGGAAACCACCTTCTTCGCCAGATGGGTCGGCAAGAGTCTCGGGGTATCCTGGCTCGCCGCCGTCGATCTCACGCTGTGGCGCTGGTTCTTCTTCGGCCTTGGCCTGGTCCTGGTGATGTTGCTCCGACCACAGGGCCTGGCCGGCCGGGCTCGCCAGCCGGCGCGGGCCGCCGAGATCGACGATCGCGTGGATCCCGCGCCGACGGCGGCCCCGCGCCGGGAAGCCATTCCCGCCTGGCTCCGCGAGCGGGTCCACGCGCAGGCCGGCGACGGCGCGGGGCCCATTCTCCAGGTGCGCGGCCTCGCCAAGCGGTTCGGCGGGGTGGTCGCGCTGAACGACGTCGACCTCGTGGTGCCCCGTGGGGGCATCGTGGGACTCATCGGCCCCAACGGCGCCGGGAAGACCACCTTCTTCAACGTGGTGACGGGCCTCGTGTCCCCCGACGGCGGCGCTATCACCTTCGAGGGCCGCTCGCTCGTCGGCCTGCGTCCGAACGCCATCGTGGGCCGAGGCATCGCGCGCACCTTCCAGTCGATTCGCCTCTTTGCCAACATGACGGTGCGCGAGAACGTGCTGGTGGGCGAGCACTGTCGGCTCCAGAGCTCCGTACCGGGCGCGGTGCTCCGGCCGCCCGCGGTGCGGGCGGAGGAGTCGCGGGCGCGCGAGCGCGCGCAGAGCCTGCTCGCCTTCGTGGGCCTCGGCGACA
>Ga0075423_10001461_pt1 | contig 20859 bp, 19 predicted proteins | sample SoiMethybrSBSTD2_FD_80114 | JGI IMG/M metagenome (GOLD analysis project Ga0075423, IMG submission 80114) | Bulk soil microbial communities from a Populus tree surrounding site in Tennessee, USA - Soil MetaG P. TD hybrid SBSTD2 | ecosystem: Environmental > Terrestrial > Soil > Tree plantation...
ACGGCCAGCATCCGACGCGGCGTGAATACCCGCGACAGCAGGCGTCGATGCAGATCGTGGATCGGCGGGTCCTCCCACAGCAGAATGCCCGGCGGCACCTCGAGCCCACTGAACAACATGTCCGCCGTTGTGCCGCGACCCGACCGGTACGTCTGCCAATCCGGCAGGGCCGGCGCGACGTCGTCGTAGCGGCTCAGCGCGTAGAAGTTGTACTTGTCGTTGTGGTACAGCGGCGCCTCTTCCCGAAGTCGGCGGAACACCGGATAGGGATCGGCGTGGATCTCGACGTCGTAGGGGTCGTAATAGACGTCGCTCCCCGCTGTCGTGGTCACCTCCGACCTCCTCGCCGGTTCACACGATCTCGGGTCGCATGCCGGGCCGATCGCGTCGCAACTCGACCTGCGACCCGTCGGAGCGGATCGGCACGCCATTGACCAACACGTGCCGCATGCCGGCGGGCTCCTCGGCAGTCAGGCGCTCGGCGTCCGCCGGGAAGTCGCGCACGCGCCGAGTGGGTCCGGGGCTCACCGTCTGCGGGTCGAACACACACACATCGGCCCAGTCGCCCTCGCGCAGGTAGCCACGACGCGCGAACCCGAAGATGTCGGCCGGCTCACCCGTCAGCTTGCGTACAGCCCTCTCGAGCGGCATCAGCTGGCGTTCGCGTACCCAATTGCCCAGCAGGTCGGTGGGCAGCGGTGCGTCGCACAGCTGGTCGACGTGCGCGCCCGCGTCGGAGAGGCCGAGAGTCACGTGGTCGTGTGTCAGCAGGTGCCCGACCTCCTCGACGTCGTCGTTCGCGATGTAGGCGCGAAAGCGCGTCGTGAGGTCCTCGGCGACGGCCAGGTCGCACATCACGTCGAGCGGGCTGCAATCGCGCTCGCGCGCGAGCTCCGTCACGCGCCGTCCCACGAGCTCGGGGAACCGCTCGGACTCGGAGACCTCGAACGTCTCCCAGCGCGGCTTCATCTTGGAGTGCTCGAGATCTGCAGACGCGAGGTCTCGCCACGCGGGATCGCGGTACGCCGCGAGGCGCACGGCGCGGCTCACCTTCATCAACTCGCCGAATACCGTGCCGGTGTTGAGGCTGTACGCGTCGGCCATGGTGAACTGCATCGTGAGCGGCCGCGGCGTCACCTGCGGCCAGACGTTCGCGCCGCGCGCCAGGCCCCGCTCGTGCAGGTGTACCGGCTCCAGGTGCCTGCCGCCGGGCGCGGCGAACAGCGGATACGTGAACGGCCGGCCGACGCGTGGCTGCCACTCGTAGACGTCGGCGTAGCTGCACTGCTCGCCCGGGGTGATGAGCACCATCCCCTTGCGCGCCTCACCCGCGGCAAGGAACAGCGCCTCGACCTCGTCCCTGTCGGCGTAGCGGCTCGGGACCGGCTTGCCATCGACCCCGCGATGCGCATACGAGAAGCTCGTCGAGAACCCCGCTGCACCCGCGTCGAGTGCCTCGCCGACGATCGTGCGCATGCGCTCGATCTCGTCGGCCGTGGCGGCGCGCTCGTAGGCGGCGTCGCCCATCACGTAGAGCCGCAGGGCGGAGTGCCCGATATATGCGGTGAAGTTGAGCGTCGTCCCGCGCCGCCGGATCGACTCCAGGTACTCGGGGAAGGTCTCGAAGTCCCACGAGACCCCGGCAGCGAGCGTCGCGGGATCCATGTCCTCGACGTTCTCGAGGGTGCGGACGATCACGTCCCGATGCTCCGGGCGGGTGGGCGCGATCGTGAACCCGCAGTTGCCGGCGACCACCGTGGTGACGCCGTGACACGACGACGGCCGGAGCGCCGGGTCCCAGAAGACCTGCGCGTCGTAGTGGGTGTGGATGTCGATGAAGCCGGGCGTGACGGCGCAGCCCGACGCGTCCAGCTCGTGTTCGCCGCGCAGGCTCGGACCGATCTCGCGGATCACGCCGCCCTCGATGGCGACGTCAGCAGCACGCCCGGGCGTACCGGTGCCGTCGACGACGGTTCCGCCCCTGACGACGATGTCAGCCGGCATCTGGACTTCCCTCTCGACGCTCGGGCGGATAGATCATGAACTCGAGCAGGTTCCCGTCCGGGTCGCGCACGTACACGCTCGATGCGTCGGTGCGGCGACCGCCCTGTCGTGCGACTGGGCCCTCGACGATCGCGGCGCCGGCCGTGTCGAGCAGCTCGTCGAGCGATTCGGGCGACCCGTCCCACACGAAGCAGAGATCACCGCACGGCGGCTTCGCGGCCGGTGCCCGCAGCGTGAAGTCGTCGCGCTGCCAAATCGACGGACGATGCAGGTTGATCATCTGGTTCCCGACGTAGACCGATACCACGTGCGGATGCTCGGCGACTTGCAATCCGAGCGACCGGTAGAACGCCACCATGGCCTCGGTGTCCCGCATCGGAAGCGAGACATGGTCGAAGCCATAGATGCTTCCGGTTTGCTCAAGACTCATGCGCGAAGCCGTACAACCGTGCGCAGTTGGTCGCGATGATCTTGCGGCGGTCCGCCGCCGGCAGCGTGCCGAGCGTCTCGTCGATCGCCTGCTGCGAGTGGGGGAAGGTGCTGTCGGTGTGCGGATAGTCAGACGCCCACATGCACGAGTCGGCGCCGAGGAGCGGGATGAGCGTCGCGCCCAGCGCGTCCTCCTCGAAGGTGGCCATCACTTGTCGCCGGAACAGCTCGCTCGGGGGGGTATTGGTCGCGTAGTCGAGCTTGTCGCGCAAGCTCTCCCACTCGAGGTCCATGCGCGCCAGGAAGTACGGCACCCAGCCGACGCCCGACTCGGCCAGCACCAGCTGGAGGCCGGGGTGCCGCTCGAGTGCTCCACCGAACACCATCGTGGCCAGGGGCTCGTCGAGCTGGAGCGGCAGGACGCTGGCGTATGCGGCCGACTGCCACTTGCCCATCTGGTAACTGAGCTTCGACGAGGTGCCGCCTTTGATGTGGAAGCTGATCGGGAGGCCGGTGTGCTCTCCGGCGGCCCACAGCCGGTCCCAGGATGCGTCGCCGAGGTCGATGTCGAACGCGCCGATGATCGCACCACGATGTCCGCGCGCCGCACATCGTTCCAGCTCTGCGGCCGCGGCCTCGGGCGAGTGGCCGGGCAGGAACGCAAGGACACACAGCCGGTCGGGTTCGACGGCGTTGAACTCCTCGACGGCCCAGTCGTTCCACGCCGCGTAACAAGCGCTCTGCAGCTCGGGGTCGGCGATCGGAAATCCGAGCGACAGCGGGCCGTAGATCACAGAGACCCACAGGCCGTCGCGGTCCATGTCCTCGAGCCGCAGCTTGGGCGTGCCGGCACGGAAGCCGTCATCCTCGATGCCGGCGCGTCCGATCGCGCTCAGCTTCTTCGCGACGGCACTTTTCGTCGAAATGCCGCTGCGGCTCATCACTCGGTCTTCGCACACCCACACAGGTCTGCCGTTCTGTGTCACCACGCGTGGGCCGCGCTCCGCCAGGTCCGTCGGCAGCCGCGACCGCCACACGTCGGGCGGTACCGCGTACAGGTCGAGGTGGTCGTCGCAGGAGTAGACGCTGGTCGCAGGATCCATGTTCTTCACTGCGGCGTGTTCGGGGCCGGGCGCCGGGCCCGGAATTCCTTCGTCGGCCGAGGCGGCGGACCGGCGGTCGTCCCCCCGTCGATCGGCAGGACGATCCCCGTGACCTGCGCCGCCAGGTCACTCGACAGGTACAGCACAGCTTCGGCGACATCGCGCGGCGACCCCAGGCGCGGGAGCGGCTGCATGGCCTGCACAATCGCCTCCTGATCGAAGGTCGCGTTCATCGCGGTCGGGATGTGGGCCGGCGCGATGCAGTTCACGCGGATACCTCGTCGCGCGAGCTCGATCGCGATCGACCTGCTCAGGTGGATCACGGCAGCCTTCGACGCCCGATAGGCCATCACACCGGGGCCGGCGTTGATTCCACCGATGGAGGTGATGTTCGTGATGACGCCGCCGCCGTGCTCGACCATGTGTCGAGCGGCGCGTTGACTCCCCACCAGCACGCCGAAGATATTGACGGCCATCGTGCGCTCGAAGTCTTCGAAGTCGTCGTCGAGGAATCGTTTGTGCGACCCGCCAATGCCCGCGTTGTTCACCATGATGTGAAGCCCGCCGAGCTCCCCGACGGCGAAGTCGACCGCCCGCTGGATCTCGTCGGCGTCGACGACATCGGTCCGCTGGAATGCGACGGCGGGGCCGAGCTCGGTCGCCAGCGCCTTGCCGCCCTCGGTGTCGACGTCGGCGATGACGACGCGGGCGCCTTCCTCGACGAAGAGCTCGACGGTCGCGCGTCCGAGACCGCCCGCACCCCCCGTGACGATCGCAACTTTTCCGGCAAGCTCCTGACCCATTCGTCGATTCCTCTCGACCGAGGTCAGTCGTCCTCGATCCAGTAGTCCGGGACCGGGTTGACGTCGTGGCGCTCGAAGATCGCATCGATCTCGGCGAGGTCGGCGTCGGCGATCGACCAGCCGATCGCGCCGACGTTGTCATCCACCTCGCCGACCGTGCGGCAGCCGACGAGCGCGGTGCTGACGGCCGGGTGCGAGATCGCCCAGCGGAGCGCGACCTGCGGGAGGCTTCGGTCGTAGCGGGTGGCGATCTGCTTCAGTTCCTCGACCGCCCGGACGTTCCGCGGGAACGACTCGGCGCCGAAGATGGAGTCGAAGAGCCTGATCGAGCCCATCTTTCCCTTCCGAGCACGCCAATCTTCCGACCCGAAGTCCATGTCCTCGGTGAAGGTGCCCGTGAGCAGGCCGAACGCGAGCGATCCGTACGCCATGACGCCGACGCCATTCTCCTGGCAGTACGGGAAGATCTCGTGCTGCATGCGCCGGTCGAACATGTTCCACCCGTACTGGGCGACGTCGACGCGCCGCACCCGCATGCAGGCCTCGATCTCCTCGCGCTTGAAGTTCGAGACGCCGACGAATCGGGCCTTGCCGTCGCGGACGACGTCCTCGAGCGCCTGCATCGTCTCCTCGAACGGCGTCGCGCGGTCGGGCCAGTGCACGAGATAGACGTCGACCCAGTCAGTACCGAGGTTCTTCAGGCTCTTGTCGATCGAGGCCATCACTCGCTCTCGGCTGCTGTCGCGAAGGTTCGGCATGTCCCGGTAGTTCATCCCGAACTTGGTGACGACGATCGCCTCCTCGCGGCGCCGGCCGAGCGCCTGTCCGAGGGCGCGCTCGGAGGCGCCCATGCCGTACCCCTCGGCGGTGTCGAAGCAGTTGATGCCGAGGTCGAGCCCCTGCCCGACCGCTCGCGCGAACTCCGCCTCCTCGACCTGCCCGTAGCCGCCGCCGACCTCCCAGCAGCCGAACCCGATGGCAGAGACCTGGAGCTCGGTCCGTCCGAACGGTCGATACTCCATCGTCTTTCCCCCCTCGTCACCGCCAGCGCGGCAACCTAAACTAACACCTGCGTCATCACCCCGCCTCACCATGTGGTCGAGCAGGTTCGAGGATGGTCGCGCTTACCAGGTGCTTACTAACGGTAGTGTCATCCCGACGACGACGCGGCAACCGGCACGAGGAGCCCGGAATGGCGGACGACCAGCGAGATCGGCGGCCCGACGGTGCCGTCGCGGTGGTTCGCCGCGCTCCGTTCTCCGACAACCCGCAGGTCGGGGCCCGGGGCCAGCGGACGCAGCAGCGCATCCTCGACGCGGCCCTTCGGGCCTTCGGTGAGGAGGGATTCCACGGCTGCAGCATCGACCGGATCACGAAGCTCGCTCCCTGCTCGCGCGTCTCCTTCTACCAGTACTTCGCCAGCAAGGAGGGCGTGTTCCGGCATCTCGCCGAGCAAGTAGCCCGGCAGCTGAGCGCGTCGACCGAGATGCTCGATCCACTCACACCCGACCGCGAGGGTTGGGCCGCGCTGCGGGCATGGGTCGGCCGCTACGTCGAGATCTATGGACGCTACGAGCCGGTATTCCACGCATACGAGAGCGACGACGTCCTGTCGGCGATGGCCGCGCGCACCGGCGAACAGAGCATCGCCAGGATCCACACCCGGTTGGTGACGACGACGCTGCCGCCCCGGCAGCTCGACCCGGTGATCAGACTGCTCTTGTCGTGCCTGAACCACACGCTCGACGTGACGGGCATTCTCCGCAGCGTCGCGCCATCCGCCTATCCGAGCGAACGCGTCGAGGACGCGATCACCGACGTCCTGCATCGCACGTTGTTCGGCCTGCGCGCCGACGTGAACGTACATGCGTCCGGTGGCCCGCGACCACCCACGCTCGAGCTCAGCCCCGCAATGTTGGAGTGGCTCCAGCGGGACGACGAAACGTTCGATCCGAATGCCTCAGGGAATCGCGCGCTCACGGCCCTGGTGGCATCGGCGCGGGACGTCTTCATCACTCGCGGATACCACAACACACGCGTCGACGATCTCGTCGCCGCCGCTGGGATCTCCCACGGCACCTTCTACCGCTACTTCCGGAACAAGGATGAGCTCGCGCGCATCCTCACTGTGCATGCCATGCGGGCCGTCGGAACCACAGTGATGCAGATCCCCGACGTCTTCCCGCAAGATGGATCGTCGGTCACGGGAGTCCTCCGTCGGTGGCTTCGCCGGTACCACGCCGCTCACGCCACCGAGGCGGCCATGCTGCGTGTCTGGGTCGACGCCGGGCTCCAAGACCCCGCCCTGAGGGCCGAGTCCGCACCACCACTCGACTGGGGCCGGAGACGGATGGCGCGCTACTTGCGACCGCGGGACTTCGGCGACGTCGACATGGAGGCGGTCGTCATGGTGGCACTCCTCGGTGTGTTCGGCGTGCGAGAACGAGGCGCGGCAGAGGTCGAAGCGGCCGCTCACATCATCGAACGAGGACTTCTGGGGCGCTGACGCTCGGATCGGAGGATCTGTGAGCACTTCCAACTTCGACACCGTCGACTTCCTCCGCGCCCGGCCCCTCTACCAGGACCCGTACCCGTACTTCGAGTACCTCCGAGAGCGGGGTCGGGTGTGGCGCGAGCCACATCGCGGTGTCGTGATGGTCACGGGGTACGAGGAAGCGATGGCGGTCTACAACGACCCGGCGACGTTCTCGAGCTGCAACACGGTCGCCGGACCGTTCGCCGATTGGCCGGTCCCGCTCGAGGGCGATGACATCAGCGACGTCATTGAGCGGTACCGCGACGAGCTGCCGTTCAGCGATCAGCTGCCATCGTTCGACCCGCCGAGGCACACCGCCCACCGCGGGCTGCTCATGCGGTTGATCACACCGAAGCGCCTCAAGGAGAACGAGGAGTTCATGTGGCGGCTCGCCGATCGCCAGATCGACGAGTTCCTCGCCCGGGGCGAGTGCGAGTTCATCCACGAGTACGCGAACCCTTACACGCTGCTCGTGATCGCAGACCTGCTCGGCGTTCCCGAAGCCGATCACGCCACGTTTCGCGAGGAGCTGCAAGGCGACCGGCGCCCGACGACGAGCGGCGGGGCGCCGGCGCACAAGCCCTTGGAGTTCCTCTACGACCGGTTCACGACCTACATCGAGGAGCGTCGACGCGAGCCGCGCGACGACGTCATGACGAGTCTGGCCACCGCGCCGTTCCCCGATGGCTCGTTGCCCGAGGTGGAGGACGTCATGCTCATCGCCGCCAACCTCTTCGCCGCCGGGCAGGAGACCACGGCCCGCCTCCTCGGCACGATGCTGCGGCTGATCGGCGAACGCCCCGAGCTTCAGCAGCGGCTGCGAGACGAGCGCGACCGCATCCCGAACTTCGTCGAGGAGGCCCTCCGGCTCGAGACCCCGCTCCACGCGCAATTTCGATTGGCGCGCGTCCCCACGACAGTCGGCGGCGTCGACCTTCCCGCCGGCACGACCGTGATGGTGCTCAACGGCGCCGCGAACCGCGATCCGCGCCAGTTCGACGACCCGGACGAGCTCCGCCTCGACCGTCCGAACGGGCGCCAGCACCTCGGGTTCGGGTTCGGCATCCACACCTGCGCCGGCGCGCCGCTTGCCCGCGCCGAGGCCCGCGTCAGCACCGAGCGCCTGCTCGACCGCATGGCGGACATCAGGATCTCCGAGACCGCGCACGGCCCGGCCGGAGCCCACCGCTACGAGTACTCGCCCATCTACCTGCTCCGCGGCCTCGAGAGCCTGCATCTCGAGTTCACGTGACCTCGCTCTCCGAGTTCCGCGGCGAGTTGCGTTCCTGGCTGGAGGAGAACCCGCCGCCCGACATCGAGGTAGCTGCGACGGTCGCGGACGCCGACGCGCTGCGGGTGTGGCAGCGGGCGCTCGCCGCCGGGCGGTGGGTCGGGATCCATTGGCCGGTCGAGTACGGGGGCCGGGGCGCATCGCCGACGCAGGTCGCGGCGTACAACGAGGAGCTCGCCCGGGCGCAGGCGCCGCAGATCCTCGGGCGCGCCGGCGTGAGCCTCGTGGGGCCGACGTTGATGGCGCACGGGACCGAGACGCAGCGCCGGCACTGGATGCCCTCAATCCTTTCCGGCGACGACATCTGGTGCCAGCTGTTCAGCGAGCCCGACGCGGGGAGCGATCTCGCCGCGCTCTCGACACGCGCGGCGAAGCGCGGCGGCGTCTACGTCGTGACCGGTCAGAAGGTGTGGTCGTCGTACGCACGGTTCGCGGACTGGGGCATCGGGCTCGTGCGGACCGACCCGGAGGCGCCGCGGCACACCGGCATCTCGATGCTCGCGATCCCGATGACCGCTAGCGGCGTGGACGTCCGCCCGCTGCGCCAGATCACCGGTGACAGCGAGTTCAACGAGGTCTTCCTCGACGGCGTGGAGGTCCCGGTCGAGAACCTGATCGGCCCCGAGAACGAGGGTTGGCGCGTCGCCAACACGACGCTCGCCAACGAGCGCGGCGCGTCGTTCGTGTGGAAGGAGCAGGTGCTGCAGGAGGTGGCCTTCGACCGGCTGGTGAAGGCGTGCGCACGAGCCGGCCGCCTCGGCGACGCACTCGTGCGCCAGCGGCTGGCACAGGCGCGGATCGAAGTCGAGATCTTCCGCCTGCACAACGAGCGCACCCTCGGTCGGCTCGCCCGGGGCGAGGAGATCGGCTCGGAGTCGAGCCTCGTGAAGCTGTTCTGGGCGGGCATGAGCCAGCGGTTGCACGACACGGCGGTGGGGGTGCTCGGCGCCGACGCGCTCCTCGCGGCCGGCGACGAGTACGCGATCGACCGGGGACGGTGGGTGCGGGAGCTGCTGGCGACTCGAGCCAACTCGATCATGGGCGGGACGGACGAGATCCAACGCAACGTCATCGGTGAGCGCTTGCTCGGCCTCCCCCGCGAGCCTTCGGTGACGAGGTGACCCGGTGTCGATGATCGCCGACGTCGATCCGCTCGACCTCGTCGACCCCGAGCGCTTCGCGCGCGACGGCTACCCGCACGACGTCTGGACGCGCCTGCGGGCGGAGGCGCCGGTGGCGTACTTCGCGCCGGAAGGCCTCGAGCCGTTCTGGGCGATCACGAAGCACGCCGACGTTCTGCAGATCGCGAGGGACCCACAGCGCTTCTCGAGCGCGCAGGGGATCACGCTGCGCCCCGCCGGCGTCGTGTTTCCGCCGTCGGAAATGGTCGTGATGCTCGATCCCCCGAAGCACGGTCTCGTGCGCCGCGTGGCGAACAAGCGCTTCACTCCGCGTGCGGTTCGTGAGACCAGCGCGGACATCGACCGGATCGCGGTCGACATCCTCGGCGAGGCGGCGCCCGCGGGCGCCTCGGGCGAGCTGGACTTCGTCGAGCGCATCGCCGCGCCGTTCCCACTGGCCGTCATCGCCTGGGTCCTCGGCGTGCCCGGGGGCGACTGGGGGCTCCTGTTCCGTTGGACCAACGAGGTGATCGGCAAGGACGATCCCGAGTACCGCCGGCCGGGCGAGACCCCGGGACAGACGAGCAAACGTGCCCGCGGTGAGCTGCGCGCCTACTTCCACACCCTCGTCGACGAGCGGCGCCGCGACCCCCGGCATGACCTGGTGAGTGAGCTGATCCGGGGCGAGATCGAGGGGAGAGCGCTCGACGAGGAGCAGCTCGTCTCCTACTGCGAGCTCCTGGTGGAGGCCGGGAACGAGACCACGCGCAACGCGATCAGCGGTGGCCTCCTCGCCTTCGGCGAGCATCGCGACGAGTGGGAGAAGCTGCGCCGCCACCCGGAGCTCATGCCCGACGCGGTGGAGGAGATCCTGCGCTGGGCCAGCCCGATCAGCCACTTCACGCGCACCGCCACCGAGGACTGCGAGGTCCGCGGGACCACGATCCACGCCGGCGAGATGGTCGCCCTGTACTTCGCGTCGGCGAACCGCGACGAGGAGGTGTTCGAGGATCCGTTCGCGTTCCGCGTCGATCGTCGCCCCAACCCACATCTGGCCTTCGGCTTCGGCGAGCATTTCTGCATGGGGGCGCACGTCGCTCGGGTCGAGCTCGAGACGATCTTCCGCCACCTGCTCGCACGGCTGGAGTCGTTCGAAGTGTCAGGGACCGTCGAGCGCCTGAGCTCGATCACCAACGGCAGCCTCAAGCGCCTACCAATCCGCCTGAGCACCAGGGAGCGTTGACATGAGCGTCGTCCGAACCACGACTGCACCGGTGCGTCACGCAGACCGCCTCTTCATCGACGGCGCATGGGTCGAGCCGTCGTCCGATGCGACGATCGACGTGATCGACTCCGGGACCGAAGAGCTGTACTACCGCGTCGCGGCCGCGGGCCCCGACGACATGTCGCGTGCCGTCGCCGCCGCCCGGCGGGCCTTCGACGAGGGCCCGTGGCCCCCTTCGACCCATGCGGACCGGGCCGAGGTGCTCCGCGCCTTCGCGGCCGGGATCCAGGAGCGCGGCGACGTGCTCGGGCAGCTGTGGCCACGTGAGACCGGCACCATCTACAAGAACGCGCAGTACGCAGGCAGGATCGGATCCGGTGCGATGGCGCAGTACGCAGAGCTCGCCGACACCTTCCCCTGGGAGGAGGAGTGCCCGCCGACGGCAGGCGGGGAGTTCGGGCTGCTCGTACGGGAGCCCGTGGGGGTCGTGGGCGCGATCATCCCCTGGAACGCGCCGGTGGCGCTGATCTGCCACAAGATCGCGCCGGCGCTCCTCGCCGGGTGCACCGTGGTGCTCAAGTCCGCCCCGGAGGCGCCGGGCGAGGGCTACGTGTTCGCCGAGGTCGCCGAGGAGATCGCGTTACCACCCGGCGTGCTCAACGTCGTCACCGCCGACCGCGAGGTGTCGGAGCTGCTCGTTCGTGACACCGGCGTCGACAAGATCACGTTCACGGGATCGACCGCCGCCGGCCGGCGCATCGCGTCCCTGTGCGGCGAGCGCATCGCGCGGTGCACGCTCGAGCTCGGCGGGAAGTCGGCGGCCGTGATCCTCGACGACATGGACCTCGACACGGCAGCCAAGACGCTCACCCGGGCGGAGTGCGCGCTCAACGGGCAGGTGTGCTCGTCGCTGACTCGGATCGTCGTGACGAAGAGCCGCCACGACGATCTGGTCGAGGCGCTGGCGTCGAAGTTCTCGCAGACGCGGGTGGGAGATCCGTTCGACGAGCAGACGCAGCTGGGCCCGCTGGTCACCGATCGGCAGCGCGATCGCGTCGAGGGCTACATCGCCAAAGGCGTGGCCGAGGGTGCGACGCTCGCGGCCGGGGGCGGACGCCCCAAGGACCTGGACCGCGGGTACTACGTGGAGCCGACGGTCTTCGGCAACGTCGACAACGGCTCGACGATCGGTCGGGAGGAGATCTTCGGTCCCGTTCTCAGTGTGATCGCCGCGGACGACGAGCGCGACGCCGTGCGGGTCGCCAACGACACCAACTACGGGCTGAACGCATCAGTGTTCACGAACGATGTGGAGCGTGCCCGCGCGGTGGCACGCGAGCTCCGGTCCGGCACCGTCGGGCACAACGCGTTCCGTACCGACTTCGGGATGGCGTTCGGCGGCTTCAAGCAGTCGGGCATCGGCCGCGAAGGCGGGAAGGAAGGTCTGCTGCCGTTCCTCGAGACCAAGGCTGTGATCCTCGACGGAACGCCCGAGGGCTTCGCGTGACCCCACATCCGCAGCTGTCGATCATGCTGCGCACGTACGCGCCGGAGGATCCCGGGACGTGGCAGCCGGTCCTCGATATGGCGCGGGCGGCGGACGTCGCCGGCATCGACCGCGTGCTCGTCTCGGACCACGTCGTGTTCGGCGAGGGCATGGACGCGTACGGTCGGCCCGAGAGCGGAGGCGTGGAGGGTGGCAGGCAACCGACGGGCCCCGACGGCCACTGGCTCGAGCCGCTCACGACGCTCTCGGTCTTGTGCGGCATGACATCGCGCGTCCGGCTCTGCACCAACATTCTCATCGCGGCGCTCCGCCGCCCGGTCGTGCTCGCCAAGGCCGCCGCGACGCTCGACGTGCTGTCGGGCGGCCGGCTCGATCTCGGTGTCGGCGTCGGCTGGCAGCGCGAGGAGTACGAGGCCGCCGGCCTCGATTTCCGGACTCGCGGACGCCAACTCGACCTGACCCTCGAGGTGTGTCAGACGCTGTGGCGGGAGCCGCGCGCCGACGTTGAACTGCCCGGGCTCGCGTTCGAGGCGATTCACATGATGCCGAAGCCGGTCCGGCCGGGCGGAGTGCCGTTGTGGATCAGCGGCCGTTGCAACGAGCGGGTGGCGCGGCGACTGGCGCGCTTCGGCTCCGGCTGGATCCCATGGGGCGAAGACGCAGCCGATCTCCCGACGAGCATCCCGCGCATGCGCGAGGCCGTGGCGGTCGCCGGCGGTGACACGGACGGGATCCAGGTCGCCGGCACCCTCCCGGCCGTGCGGCGGGAAGACCGCAGTGTCGACCTCGACGCCACCATGGACCGTGTCCTCCCGCTCGTCGAAGCGGGGGTCACAGACTTCCGGGCGCACCTGCCGGTGCCGAGCGTGTACGACGAGGCGGTGGACTCTCTGCGCGACATCGCCGACGCGTTCCACAACGGCACCCGGTGACCGCAACCAGGCGTGATGGATGCCGTCGGGCTCAATCGCCGGCGGCGGTGGCGGCAAAGATACCTCGCTCGTAGAAGAACTTCGTCACTCGGGCGCCGATGCTCTCCATCGTCTTGCCGTACTCGTTCGCCGCGCGCTCGCCATCGCCGCGGCGGAGCGCACGGACGATGGCGGCTTGCCCCCGCCGCTCGTCGTCGAGCGTGCCCGGGACCTCTTCGAAGAGGTTCCCGGGGAAGATGCTCGACATCGCGCGGAGCAGCACCTTCAGGCGGGGTGTGTTCGAACCGGCGACGATCGCCGCATGGAACGCGATGGCAATCGACTCTGCTTTGCCGGCGTCATCGCAATCGGCCAGTGCACGCTCCAGCTCGGCGAGCTCTGCGAGCAACGCCGGATCCGGCGCCACGCCGACCTTCCTGGCGGCATAGCCGTAGAGGAGGCCGAAGAGCGCGTAGTGATCGCGGATCAGATCCTCGTCGACGCGGTTCACGAACGCGCCTCGATGCACGAGATGTGTCACCCAGCCCTCTCGCTCGAGCGCGATGATCGCCTCGCGTACCGGGATTCGGCTCACATTCAGTGCCGTCGCGATCTCGTCCTGCGGCACATGAGTCCCGGGCTTGAGCACGCCGGCGAGGATCTGCTGCCGCACGTACGCCGCCACCTGGTCGGCGCTCGTGGGCCGCTTCAGCGCCGCATTCCCCAGACGGGGCAGGCGAGGTTTCGCGTCGGATGTGGTCACGGACTCGTCATGATATTGAGCCTCGGCGCCCTCCAACTCTTCGGCGTGGTCCTTCCGGTCGCCGTAGGGGATCGTCGGCTTGGTCAGCGCGCTGTGTTCGGCGGCGGTGTTGCCCAGTCCACTGCGACGGTGCCGGCGACGTCGGGGTGCTGGCGCAGCCACCGTCGGGCGTACGGGCACCAAGGCACCACCGTGAGACCGTCCTCGACCGCGCGCGCGATGGCGGCCGTGACCAGTTGCCCCGCGACTCCCTGACCCCGGAGGGCGTCGTCGACCTCGGTGTGCAGCAGGAACATGCGGTCGCCGTCGACTTCGTACGCCAGCTCGCCCAGGGCGCCGTCGTTCCCGAACACGAACCGCTGGTGCGAACGATCGTCGCGGACGGTCGTCATTGGACCGGCCCGCCTGCTGCGGGAACCGGAAGGTCGTCCGGGCGCAGCGCCCAGCTCGGCATCGGGGGCGGCTCCGGGATGCGCCCGACCTCGACGGCCGGGAAGCCGTCGAGGTCCGTTCCGTCCGCGAACTGTGAGCGCTGCTTGACCACAGCTCCGGCGCGCACGACGCAGCCGGCGCCCACGACGCTGGTGTCACAGACGATCGCGCCCGGTTCGATGACGGACCCGGCGCCGATGCGACACCCGTGGATCATCGCCCCGGGACCGACGATCACGCCGTCGTGGATGATGAGGTCGTTGTCCGGCAGCAGGTGCAAGACGGTGTTCTCCAGTATCTGCACGTGGTTACCGATGCGCACCGGGCCGTGCGAGTCGCCGATGATCTTCACGCCGGCGCCGATGATGGTGCGTTCGCCGACGACGACGTCGCCCGTGATCTCCGCGGTGGGGAACAACGTGGCGGACGTGGCGATGGTCGGCAGGATGTCGCGGTACGCGTACAGCTGGCCCATCGGAATGGCCTCCTGTCGGTTGTCGATCGAGATGGCCGTCGCCGGCGGAATGGAGAGGTCGCCCTCGCGGAGTGCAGTGAGGCGACGGATGTCGTCGGGGGAGGCGGTTCGCACGACGCGCGCCGGCCGCCCGACTGCGACGACGTCGCTCGGCAGCACAGTCCCGGCCGCGACGAGGGTGCCTTCGCCGAGGAACACGCGGTCCCCGACCCGGGCGCCGGTCATGAGGATGGAGGCGTTCCCGATCTCGCAGAGGTCGCCGACGGTTGCGCCGATCACCTTGCAGCGGTGCCCGAACGTGGTTCGCCGGCCGATGACCGTCGGGATCTCCGAGGTACCTACGACGACGGAGTTCTCGAGCACAGCTGATCCGGTCCCGACGTCGACACCCGTGCCCGAGGAACGGATGACCGCACCTTGGGCGAGCAGCGAACCCTCGCCGAGGCGCGCAGTTCCGAGCACCACCGCGGAGTGCGCGATCTGCACGGAGTCGGAACGCAGGGCGTCGAGCGCGCTCCCAGGTCCGGCGCTCATCGCTCGGCCGCTCCGCTTTGGGCGAGGTTCTCGCGCAGGCGGTCGACCACGGTCGCGAGGATCGCGCTCACGGCTCGGCAGGGCCATCGGGGGACCGGCCGAGGACGGCGCCGTTGCGCAACACCGACACGGGGCCGTCCGCACTCACCGCGATGACCGTGGCGGACGGGTCGTCGAAGCTGTAGCGACGCCCCGAGGTGTGGCGGGTACCACCCAACGCTTCCACCGCATCCTCCGCGGTCGCGCTCGGCACCAGACGGACGCCGAGCTGGCGGAGGACGCCGTCGGCGTCGAACACGGCGGCGCCGTCCACTTGGGCGAGAGCGTGCCGCAGCGGAGCGAGGTTCGAGGCCGTGCGAATCTGCAACGGCGGCGGCGTCGGGAGCCGTTCTTCGACGGCTGGACCTGGCTCCGGACTCGGCCGATAGATGAGGAGCGACCCGATGCCCCACGCGCCGAGGTCGTGGACGGCGAACTCCAACATTGTCTCGAGCACGTCTCGATCGCCGGTGAACGGTGGCGCGGTGACGCTGTCGATCCACGTCGAGACGGGAGGCTCGTAATGCCACGCAAGCTCGACCCAACGGAGGACGCCGAAGCTCCCCACGACTCGAACCGAGCCCGACGGATGCCGCTGCACGATGGTCGCATCGAGCACGCTGGAGAGCACCACGAGGTCTCGTTCGGAGGCGGCGGGCCGGTCGAAGAGCACCCACTCGTCGTTGCCGTCCGTGCGCCGGACGAGCCAGCTCGACAGCCCATCCGCGAACCGGCGTGACGCGCCGAGCGGCTGGCGCACCACCGGTGTGCGCGAGATGTCGAGCTGGGTTCCGGACGACCAGCTGCCGGGGTCGGCCTTGGGCTCGAGGATCGTGCCGCTGCTGACGATGCGCCGCTCGTGGACTGCGGGCCGGAGGACATAGTCGATCTCCTCCAGCAGCATCTCGTGGAAGGGTTCGCTGCGGTCCTTCGGGAGGCCGATCTCTTCGAGCTCCTCGGCGAGGCGCACCAGGCGTCCGGCGCTGGGCTGACGCGACGGAGGGATCACCGGTAGTCGTCGAGGGACGCATCGAGCCCGGGCTCGCGGACCTCTTCGATGAATCGCCAGATGTCGGGCTGCGAGCCGTCGACGTCGGTGAACCCGTATTCGCGCGCGAGCCGACCGGAGTCGACGGACTGCTGGTTCCACCTCGCCCGGTCGGGATCGGATGCCAGCGCGGCGACGGCGCGACCGACGTATCGCGGCGACTCCGAGAGCCCGAAGTCCGGCGGGGCGGTGGCGGACTCTCGCCAGCGTTCCTCGGAGACGCCGAAATTGTCGAGCATCATCTCCGAGCGGAGCCATCCCGGAGTGATCGCGACCGCGGTCGCGCCGAAGGGCCCCAGCTCGTGTCCCTGCGAGAACGCCAGCCGGTTCACGGCCACCTTCGCCAGGTCGTAGAAGACGGAGATCCGGTAGCGCGACGCGTTGTGCTCGGCGGTGCCGTCGGTCATCTCGACGAGCAGACCGCCCGGCTCGTCCACGAGCAGGGGGAGGAGGTGATGGGAGGTGATGAGGTGGGTGTCGATGGCGAGGCGGAGGATGCGGAGACCGTCGTCGAGATCGAGCTCCCAGATCGGAGTGTTCCAGTCGGTCGGGCCGCCTTTGAGCAGCTCGGCGCCCCAGATGTCGTTGACGAGCACGTCGATATGGCCGTGCTCTCGCCGGATGTCGCCGGCAAGCCCCTCCACCTGGTCGGGATCGAGATGGTCGACCACCGCCGCGATGCCGGTGCCACCGAGGTCCGTGACGAGCTCGGCGGTCTCTTCGATTGTCTCGGGCCGGTCGTAGTCGGACCGGGTCGAACGCGTCCTCGAGCTCCGGCCGGTGCACACGACCGTCGCGCCCGCCTCGCCCAGGGCGGCCGCGATGCCGCGTCCGGCGCCACGAGTCGCTCCCGCGACGACTGCGACGCGCCCGCGGAGTGCGTCGAGATCGGGTGACCACGCCACCGCCCGACCCTATCGATCGGCTGACACCGGCCGTTCACGCTGCGCACAAACGCCCTATCGATTCGCAAATGCGGACAAGCGTGATGGTTGATCACCCGGTTCGGGTGATGCCGGTCGTGGTCGTGGTCCGTACGTTCGATGCGATCACACAACCGACTGAAGGAGAGCCCCCGTGCTCGCGTATGACTACCCGCTCCTCGGCGCTTTCTGGACGCTCGTCCTCTTCTCTCTGTTCGTCCTCGTCCTGTTCGTGATCCTGTGGGCGTTCGTGGACAACTTCCGCCGCAAGGACCACAGCGGATGGGCGAAGGCGGGATGGTTCATCCTCATCATCTTCTTCCCGCTCCTCGGGGTGTTCATCTACCTCATCGCTCGTCCCGCCGACGTTCCGGCGTAGGGGTTGTCGGCGCGCGCGGGGGAGGCCCCGCGCGCGCCCGTTCCTGTGGGTGCCGGCCGTCGACGATCTCGTCGTCGAACTCGACGCGGACGCGTTCTTCGGGTCGACGCTCCTCCTGTTGGGCGAGTTGCCGGAGGGCCCGCCGGTCGGGCTCGGTGAGCGGCGGCTGGACGATGCTGCGTGGGTACAGCTTGCGTGCGAGCACGACGTTGAGCTCGGCGGCGTACAGGCTGATCTGCGCGCCGAGCGAGAGCCAGAACAGCAGTCCGAGGACGATCGCGAACAGCCCGTAGACCTCGCTGGTCTGCTGGAGCCGCTGGCTGACGAGGTACCCGCCCAGGAGCAGGAGGACGCTCCACGCCAACCCGGCGAGCACCGCTCCCGGCAGCAGCTCGCGCGACGGAATCGCCTTCGGCGTGAGCAGCCGGAAGCCTGCGAGCGAGATCATGACGTTGAGCAGGACGGATACGAGCATGCTCAGGCCTCGCAGCGCCGGCACAGTCGAGTTGAAGACGCTGAACCCGGAGAAGATCGTCGTGGCGATGGCTCCGAGGCCGAGCACGCCGATGATCGAGGCGCCGCGTCCGAGCCGGGGGATGAATCCGGGTCGGTCGACGCCGGGCACGTTCCAGACCTGCGCCATCGCGTGCTGCCCGGCTTGCGTGAATCCCAGTGACCCCCACGCCAACCCGATCAGGCTGATCGCGAGGCCGAGCCCGGTGGCGCGGAGCGACTTGACGTTCCTCGCGATCTGATCGCCGATGATCGGGAACTCCGACAGCGTCGAGTGGACGAGTCGGTGCTGGAAATCCACGTTGTTCTGCGCGACGAAACCGAGAATCGTCACGAGCAGCAGGAGCAGCGGGAAGAGGGCGAGGAACGTGTAGTACGCGATGAGGGCGGCGAGCGAGCCGGCTCGGTCGTCGCCGAACTTCTTCACGACGCCGAACGCGAAACCCGTGACCCGATGGCGCTGCTGGAACGCATCGATTCGCCGTACGACGCGCTCGACCGGGTTCATAGCTGACCCCCTTTGTACCCTCCGTCACATCCTGAGAAAACCGCCCGGTTCCCTCATGCCGCGGTGTCTGCGAGGATGCATTGAGCATGGGTCGAAACGTCGCGCAGAAGCTCATCGCCGAGCACGTCGTCGAGGGTGAGATGATCTCGGGCGCCGAGATCGGCGTCCGGATCGACCAGACGCTCACCCAGGACGCCACCGGCACGATGGTCATGCTCGAGCTGGAGGCGATGGGCCTCGACCGGGCGCACACGGAGCTGTCGGCCCAGTACATCGACCACAACGTGCTCCAGACCGACTTTCGCAACGCCGACGACCACGTGTTCCTCCAGAGCGCGTGCCGCCGGTTCGGGCTGTGGTTCAGCAAGCCCGGCAACGGCGTCAGTCACCCGGTGCACATGCAGCGCTTCGGCGCACCGGGCAAGACGATGGTCGGGTCCGACAGCCACACCTGTGCCGCCGGGTCGCTGGGCATGCTCGCCATCGGCGCCGGCGGGCTCGAGGTCGCGCTCGCGATCGCCGGTGAGCCGTTCCACTTCACGATGCCGGAGATCTGGGGCATCCGGCTGGTCGGCGAGCTCCCCGAATGGGTGAGCGCGAAGGACGTCATCCTCGAGATGCTGCGACGTCACGGCGTCGACGGCGGCTTCGGCCGGATCATCGAGTACCACGGTCCGGGCCTCGAGCAGCTGTCGGCGATGGACCGGCACGTGATCGCGAACATGGGTGCCGAGCTGGGCGCGACCACGAGCGTCTTTCCGTCCGACGACGAAGTGCGCCGCTTCCTCGCGTCCGAAGGGCGCGAGGCCGACTGGCGGGAGCTGCGCGCCGACCCGGACGCGAGCTACGAGCACAACGACGAGATCGACCTCTCGACTCTCGAGCCGCTCATCGCCTGCCCGTCGAGCCCGGGCAACGTCGTCCCCGTGCACGAGGTCGCAGGACGCGACGTGTACCAGGTCGTCATTGGGTCGTCGGCCAACCCGGGCCTGCGCGACTTCGCCGTCCCGGCGATGATGGTGAGCGGCCGCCAGACTCACGAGCGCGTGTCGTTCGACGTGAACCCGACGTCACGTCAGACGCTCGAAGCGCTGACCAATGAAGGCTGGCTGCTCGAGTTGGTCACGGGGGGCGCCCGGCTCCACCAAGCCGGCTGCAACGGGTGCATCGGGATGGGACAGGCGCCCGCAACGGACAGGGCGAGCCTGCGGACGTTCCCGCGCAACTTCCCCGGACGCTCGGGGACGAAAGAGGACCAGGTCTACCTCTGCAGTCCTGAGACCGCGACCGCCGCCGCCCTGACGGGCGTGATCACCGACCCGCGCGACCTCGGCATCCCGTACCCGCGCTACGAACCACCGGCGCGCAGCTACGTGAACACCGAGATGCTCGTGCCCCCTATCGACGGGCGCGACGTGCAGCTCGAGAAGGGGCCGAACATCGTCTCGCTGCCGGAGTTCGAGCCGCTGCCGGATCGCGTCGCAGGGCCGGTGCTGCTGCGGCTCGGCGACGACATCTCGACCGACGAGATCATGCCCGCAGGCGCCCGCGTGCTCCCGTATCGAAGCAACATCCCGGCGATGGCCGACTTCGCGTTCGACGTCGTCGACGAGACGTACCCCGAGCGGGCACGCGAGACGGGGGACCACTTCGTGGTCGGCGGCGACAACTACGGGCAGGGCTCGAGCCGGGAGCACGCGGCGATCGTCCCGCGGTACCTCGGCTTGCGCGCCGTGCTCGCCAAGAGCATCGCCCGCATCCACGGGCAGAACCTGGTGAACTTCGCGGTCCTGCCGCTCACGTTCACCGACTCCGGCGACTACGACCGCATCGCCCAGGGCGACGTCCTCGCGATCGACGAGCCCGCCGAACAGCTCCGGCGCGGCGAGCACGTCGAGGTCGTCAACGAGACCAGGGGCGAGAGCTACGTCATGCGCCACCGACTCACCCCCCGCCAAGTCGAGATCGTGGCCCGCGGCAGCCTGATCCAGGTGATCCGCGACCGGGAACGCGCCTAGACGTTCGCGGTTCGCGCGGCAGGTTTCGGGGCACGAACACCCCCGGGAGGTGTCGGGTTGACGGGGGACGTCGCGATCGTTCTGGCCAAGGGGCTCGTCGGCGGTGCGTTGCGCTCGCCGCATGGCTCGGCGTCTCCATTCTTCTGTACCTGTTCATCCGACGCTTGTTTCGCTGAGCATGGGCGTCCCCGCACATGGGTACAGACGAGTCAGCTGAGTTGATTGGAGGGGAAGATGCCGAACAAGCGGCCCAGCGTGAAGAACGAGAAGCAATATGAGGGACTGAAGAAGAAGGGC